>OJNJ01002340.1_pt1 | contig 10002 bp, 10 predicted proteins | sample 1597491 | NCBI WGS metagenome assembly OJNJ01 (sample SAMEA2452132, study PRJEB22498) | human gut metagenome | biome: human feces; feature: human gut; material: feces | place: Australia | collected 2012 | reverse complement strand
TCTGTTAGAAGATCAAGAAATTATTGAGAAAATATATAATTTAATAAGAAAATATCCTGATAAAGATGAAAAAGAAATTTGTAATTTTTTGATATAAGAATAAAACCAGTCACAGGATGGTTAATACAATTACCAAAGGAATACATAAAGTAATTCAAGAAAAGGGGTGTTGCAATATGAAGAAAAATACGATCATATGCATTTCCAGAGAATTCGGCAGTGGAGGAAGAGAGGTCGGACAGCAGTTATCCAAGAAGCTTGGAATTCCTTTCTACGACAAAGAGATTTTGGCAAGAGTTGCCGAAGAAAGTGATATGTCGGAAGAGTTTGTAAAGAATCACGAGGAGAATGCAGTCTACAGCCACATTATCAATGTCCCGATCGGACACAGATTTCCAGGCGTTGACACAGAAGAGATCATGACACCAGAGAAATTATTTATGATCCAGGCACATGTGATCCATGAACTGGCAGCAGAGAATGAATCCTGCATTTTCGTGGGAAGATGTGCTGATGTGGTGCTTAAGGATCACGAAAACTGCTACAGTTTCTTTATCCACAGTCCTCTAGAAGAACGGATCAAACGGATTGTAGAGACAGAACATGTGACAGAACGACAAGCGAAGAAGATGATCAAGCAAACCGATTGGGAGAGATCTTCTTATCATAATTATTATACAAAACAAAAATGGGGAGACCCCGGTAATTATGATCTCATGATCAATTCAGCAAGGACAGGAATCCAGAAAGCAGTCGAAATTATCATGGATTATGTGAAATAAAAAACGATGATATGCAATGTATACAAGGTATCAAAAGATACCTTGTATATTTTTTGTATAAAAATGAGAAAATGTAAATATTTTTAATCAGACCTTGAACAAAATCAAAAGTGTGATAAGATAAAAACTGTAAAACAAAAGACAAAACACAGAAATAATCTTTAAAACACAGAAAAAAGAAAGGAAATAATATGGAAATTACAGACAGTGCAAGGAACAGGATGTTTTCAAATAAAGATCTCGTACGATTGATCATACCGTTGATCATTGAGCAGATGCTAACTGTAACGGTAGGACTTGCGGACTCTATCATGACAGCGAATGTTGGAGAAGAAGCTGTATCAGGAGTTTCATTGGTAGACAGTGTTATGGTATTGATGATCAATCTGTTCTCGGCATTGGCAACTGGAGGAGCCGTCGTTGCAGGGCAGTTTCTCGGACAGAGAAAAAATATCATGGCATGTAAGACAGCAGACCAGTTGATCTTATTTATTGTTTCATTATCTGTAGTGATCATGGCAGGAATTTATGCATGTAAAAACTTTATTTTAAATGTAGTGTTTGGAAATATTGAACCAGGAGTTATGCATAACGCAGAAATATATCTGATGATCGTCACGGCATCTATTCCATTTATTGCAATATATAATGGATGCGCCGCATTATTCCGTATCATGGGGAATTCAAAGATTTCTATGAATATGTCTATGTTGATGAACGGTATCAACATCGCAGGAAATGCGATTTTGATTTATGGGTTTAAATTTGGAGTTGAAGGAGTTGCGATCCCAACATTAGTATCAAGAATTGTTGCAGCAGTTGTTATGGTAAGACTGCTCGCAAAACAAAATCAGGATGTGCATTTAAGCAAACATATCCATTTTCATTTTAAGGGATATTTAATACAGAAGATTTTACATATCGGAGTACCAAACGGAATTGAAAATAGTATGTTCCAGCTAGGAAGAATCATGGTATTAAGTATCGTTGCAGGATTTGGGACATCATCTATCACAGCCAATGCCATCGGAAATGTGGTAGCATCATTTGAGTTAATCCCAGGAATCGGAGTAGGATTTGCAGTGCTGACCGTTGTATCAAGATGCATCGGAGCTGGAGATTATGAAGCTGCAAGATACTATACAAAGAAGCTGTTAAAAGTAGCCTATGCAGCATTGATCGCATTAAATATCATCGTAGTTATGATCTTACCACTGATCATTCAGGTATATCATTTATCACCAGAAACAGCAGCGATCACAAGAAAGATCTTATTATATCATACTTTATGCTGTGTAACGATCTGGCCGCCAGCATTCACGATCCCGAACACATTAAGAGCCGCAAATGATGTCAAATACTGTATGGTTGTAGCATCAGCCACGATGTGGATATTTAGAATCTTCTGCAGCGTTGTTCTTGGAAAATGGATGGGACTTGGAGTCTTCGGAGTCTGGGTAGCAATGACATTAGACTGGGTATTCAGAGGAATCCTGTTTGTCAAACGATACATACAAGGGAAATGGCAGAGAATGGCATTGATTTAACATGAAACAGATCAAATAAAGAAATTGTAGAAGATAAGAACATCCCAGAATCGTCAGGTATAAAAAGACGATTCTGGGATGTTTTAAAATTTGTGTCTAGAATATAAATCCAGGATCTTCAGAAGTATCCATTTCATCAAAAGTAACTTTTTCCGTTAATTTATTCTTTTTATTTTCCATTGTAATAAAAGCACGGCAATTTGTTGGGATTGTAACGGAAGAACCTTTTATTTTTTTCATTTTAGTAGCTCCTGGCTTGTAAGTATAAATAGATTTTACTCTCCAGTTCTTATTAGGAGTGATCTTGATGTTACGTCCCATAAAGGAGATCGAAGATTCGTTTTTATTCTTAAAATCAGAAGTACAGTCTCTTCCATCCACTACGATCTTCTTAAAAGGATTTGAGTATTTTATAACTTTGACTGTTGTTTTTACAGAATAAGTTTTACCTCTGTATTTAAATCCTGTTTTCTTAAGTTTTACACCGATTCCTACCTGATTGTTATCTGCAATAAGATAATAATCTTTTTCAAAAGTTTTTGTAGAAATAACCTTTTTATTTGAAGATTTAACCTTTATACCATTACGCAGGATGGATTCTGAATTAGAGCGATTTGTTCCCTTGATATAGATCACATTTGTGTAAAAACCATTCCCGCCATTATTTTTTTTGTCATAACTTAGTGTTGTCTTTTTAGGTAGAGAAAATTTTGCTTTCGCATTTACACTATAAGCAGAACACATACCTACTGTTAATACAGATGCCAGAAAAATAGAGGCACCTTTTAAAAAACTTTTCTTCATAAAATTCTCCTTTCGATGAACAAAAAATACAAAATCATTATAGCATAGAAATATGCAAAAATGTAAGGTATAATAATGATAAAACAACCTTCAAGGAGGATACTGTTATGAATAAAAAAGAACTAGCACTAGAAGTCATTGAGCGTCTGAAGAATGAATATCCAGATGCAGACTGCACATTGGAATATGATCAGGCGTGGAAATTATTAGTTAGTGTAAGACTGGCGGCTCAGTGTACGGATGCACGAGTAAATGTCGTAGTAAAAGGATTATTTGAAAAATATCCAACAGTAGAAGCACTGGCAGCAGCAGACGTTGCAGATATTGAAGAAATCGTACGGCCCTGTGGTCTTGGAAAGAGCAAGGCAAGAGACATCAGCAAATGTATGAAAGTTTTAAGAGATGAATATAACGGTAAGATCCCAACCGATTTTAAATCGATCCTAAGTCTTCCTGGGGTCGGAAGAAAAAGTGCCAACCTGATCATGGGAGATGTTTTTGGCAAACCTGCGATCGTTACGGATACACATTGTATCCGTTTGGTCAACCGGATTGGATTGGTTGATGGGATAAAAGACCCTAAAAAAGTTGAGATGGCATTATGGGAGATCGTTCCACCAGAAGAAGGAAGTGATTTCTGCCACAGGCTGGTATGGCATGGAAGAGATGTCTGTACGGCAAGAACAAAGCCTCATTGTGAGAGATGTTGTTTGAATGATATCTGCGCACAAATTATATAAAGGTACCATGATCAAAAGTATGAAAGGAGAAAGTTTATGAGGAAACTATTAAGAAGAGCTGCCAGTATTGCATTAGCAGCGGCAATGCTATTTACAACTGCAGGAGTCAGTCAGAAGAAGGTAGAGGCTGCTTCTACAGGGAAATTATCTGTTACAGGATATCAGGATTATAACGATGCACAGAAAATCTTAAAAGAAGTGAACAAATACCGTAAGAAAAATGGACGCAAAGCATTGAAGATGGATCGAGGATTGACAAATTCAGCAATTATGCGTGGATTTGAAACAACGATCTATATTCCAGAAACAAGTCCGCATAGAAGACCAAATGGAAAGCTTTCAAAAAGTATCAACAAGAAGATCATCTATGAAAACTGCGCACAATCCGCAGAAACTACACCGAAGCAGATCGTAAAGGGTTGGATCAATTCTTCCACACATAGAAAAGGTCTGTTACTTTCGAATGCAAAAAGTGTAGGGGTTGCAGCAGTTACGGTTGTGTCAAGAGACGGATACGAAGCCAATACCTGGGTATTAGACTTTAGCAGTTCCAAAGCAAAGAAAGTAGAAAAATCCAAGGCAAGAAAGCAATTTACAAAAAATATCGTGACAAAGAATTCATATTTAAAGAAGAGTTATTTAAAACTAGACAGCAGATACGGTACAATATGGGAAACAGAAAAAATGCAGATGAAGCCAACATATCAAGGCAAAATGATGAAAGAGTACGGTGTGTATCCAACAGTGATCAATACATCATCTTTCACATCATGGAAGAGTAGTAATCCATCCGTGGCATCTGTTGACTCGAATGGAAGAATCACAGGAAATAAAGCTGGAACAGCCACGATTTCTGCAAAATTAAAAACAGGGACAAAGATAACGATTTCAAAGAAGATCAAAGTCGTACCGACGAATCAGCAAATCGATCCATGGGAATAGGCAAAAACTAAAGAAGCAGGATAGAATAAAAAACGTAATCTCAAGAGGTTCATTTGAGATTACGTTTTTTTCTATAGGATCATGCCTGAAATCCAAGGTAGGCATTGATTCTCTTATGAAAAAGAGAAGAAAATATATTTGTAATATTACCACTTAAGAAAGCGGCGATCACGGTTCCGATTCCAACGGATGATAATTCTGGAAGCAATACAAAAGAAGAGATCGCAGAACATACAGTAAATAAAACTTCCAGACAAACTCTGACAGCGCCAAAGCTTATATTTTTCTTATCAGAGATAGTTTTCACAAGTCCTTCCATTGGCATAACAGCGAACCCGGAACTGATCGTGAATCCGACACCTATTGATAGAACGGCACATGCGATGACAGATAGTAAAATCTTAGCGGCAAGTCCATGAGGTTCAATAAAGAATAAACCATAAGAAGTAAATTCGATAAATAAAGAATAAACAAAAGTCAAACCAAGCTGAGTCAACTGCATTTTCCCGAATTCATGAAGGATCAGAGCTTCGCAAACTAAGAAAGTAGAGTTGATCAGGAAGTTAAATAAGGCATAGCTGTGAATTGGGGAAAGATAACTTAATGTCAAAGCCATCGTACAGCTAGGTGCAACTCCAAGAGCTGCTTTCAAAAATAAATTAGAACCAACAGACATGATCAACAGTCCTAAAATATAAAATAACAATCTATGGTAAAAAAATCTTTTTTTGTTTTTCATAATATCAACGATTCCTTTCATCAAAATTTCATATTTTATCAATCGTATTCCCTTTTGTGTTTCTTATTATATATAGAGAGAGCGAAGTATTGCAATTCCAGTTGAGATTTGATATATTCCAAATAGGAATATACGAAGATATTTGAAAAGGGTATGGAAAAATGGAAATACAGCAATTATATTATTATATGGAATTATGTAAACAGAAAAATTTCACAGAAGCTGGATATGCCTGTAACATGACACAAGGTGCATTATCAAAACAGATCCGTAAGTTGGAAAATGAGTTAGGAATTACACTGATCCGCAGGAATACAAGGAAATTTGAGTTGTCCAAAGAAGGAGAGATCTTTTTATCTTATGCAAAGAAAATGACGGGAACCTATGAAGAGATGTTGAAAAATGTTCAGAAAAATCAGGAAATTAAGATTGGTTGTATGCCGGTTCTTGCACCATATCATTTTGCAAGATTGGTGGCGGATTTCAGAAAAGAATATCCAGATATCAAACTTGTGATCGATGAAAGAATCGCAAGTGAGATTCAGGAAAACTCCGATCGTTATGATTTCTTGATCTTGAGAGAAAATATGATGGAAGATCAGAAAAAATTCCGTTTTTCCCCACTGTATGATGATAAATTGTGTGCAGTGTTATATGAAAAACATCCGCTTTATGGAAGAGATCGACTTCAACTGAAAGAATTGAAAGATGATGTTTTTATCTTCCCAGAGAGAGGCAGCGGAAGTTACGAAGTGTTTTATAAGAGTTGTGAGAAAGCAGGATTTGAACCGAAAATAGCTTTTGAATTTCCACAAGCAAATACAATCATGAGTTTTGTAAGTGAAGGGGTTGGGGTTACGATCACATTTTCAACGGTTTATAGAGAAGCTAAATGTGCTGGAGTTAAAATGATACCACTAGAAGATGAATTACATTCTGTGATATCACTATTTTATAGAAAAAATAAGCCATTGGATTATGCAAAGAAGCAGTTTTTAAATTATGTAAGAGAGCATTTGTATACGTAAATAAAATTAGAAGGCATATTGTGAATCTGTTATACTAGAGGAAGTAAATACAAGGAGAATTCTTATGAAGTATGTCACAAAAATAATACTGATCATGACATGCCTGATCATTATGTTACCATTTGGCGGATGCGGCCGGAAGAAGCAGGTAACAGCTCAGAAAGCAGGAGTATTAAAGCCAGAAGCACCGGGGAAGGAAGTTTTGGATCATGGGGAGGTTGTGGTTGATATATCGAATGTGGCTCAAGGCTATGTAGCACTGCGATATAAGGGAAGTGCAAAGAAGATCAGTGTTGAAGTGATCGGAAAGAATAATAAAGTATATAAATATTTTATTGAACGGACAAAAGAGCCGACATATTTTCCATTGACGAGTGGAAATGGTACATATCAGATCTCTGTATATGAAAATGTGCAGGACGATGAATACGGTATTTTGATGATGGATAGTTTTGAGGTGAAATTAAAAAATAAATTTCTGCCATTTTTATATCCTAACCAGTATGTAGAATTTACAAGTAAGACGAAAGCAGTAAAGGAAGCGAAGAAACTGGCAAAAGATTCCAAAGATGATCTGGCAATCGTCAAAGCTGTTTATAATTATGTGGTCAAGAATGTAAAATATGATGATGAGAAAGCAGAGAATGTTCAGAGTGGATATCTGCCATCGGTAGATGAGACATTGAAGACAAAGAAAGGAATCTGCTTTGATTATGCTGCACTGATGACGGCGATGCTGCGTTCGCAGGGCATTCCGACCAAGCTTGAGATCGGGTATTCAGGGGATATCTATCATGCCTGGATCAGTACCTGGCTGAATGAAAAGGGATGGGTAGATAATATCATTCAGTTCGATGGGAAAAGCTGGGAGTTAATGGATCCGACACTGGCAGCGAATAGTGATAACAAGGAAGATGTGAAAGAATATATTGGGAATGGAGAACATTATGTACTTCAGTATAGTTATTAAGAAGGGATAGATATGAAGAAGAAACTTAGCAACGAAGAACTGATCACATTTTGTGGTCAGATGGCGCTGATCTTGAAATCTGGGATTTCATCGCTTGAGGGGATTTACATTATGGAAGATGGAGATGTCCAGACAGAAGGCGGGGAGATATTAAAAGAGATCCGCGAAGAACTTGAAATGTGTGGAATGCTTTATCCTGCAATGGAGAAAACAGGGGTTTTCCCAGAATATGCACTTCATATGACGGAGATCGGAGAACAGACAGGAAGACTGGATGAGACGATGGAAGCATTGGCGGCATATTACCAGAGGGAAGAAGAAATATTAGATGAGGTCAAGAGTGCAGTGACTTATCCGGTTGCGATGCTCGGGATGTTGTTAGTGATCGTTGCAGTATTATTTATAAAAGTTATGCCAGTATTTGAACAGGTATATATGCAATTAGGGCAAGAGATGACAGGAGTTGCACGTCAGTTATTGAATATTGGAGATTGGATGAGGCAGTCAGCAATTGTTCTGGTAGTTTTGGCAGTGGTGATCTTGATCATAGTATTTTTCGTTATTTTTTATAAAAAGGCAAGAATTGAATTTATCTCGAAGATACAAACCATCGGATTTATGAAGAAAATTGCATGGAAACGCGCAAGAACAAGATTCGCAGGTGGAATGGCAATGGCATTAAAGAGTGGACTTGATATGGATGAAAGTCTGTCACTTTCTGAGAAACTGACAGATTATGAACCGTTGAAAATGAAGATTCAGCAATGTCAGGAACAGATGAAACAAGGAGAAACATTTCCCAAAGCGTTGAAAGAGACACGTATTTTTGATGGAATGCAGGAAAGATTGATGATCATCGGTTATGAAACGGGTGCCGTAGATGAGGTAATGGAACAGGCAGCAGATCTGTATCAGAAACAACTGCAGGATCAGATTCAGAAGATGATCGCTGTGTTAGAACCGACCCTGGTAGGAATCTTATGTGTGATCGTAGGGATCATTTTATTATCTGTCATGTTGCCACTAGTTGGTATTATTGCTGGAATTGGATAAGGGAGGCAGATTTTGAGAAATCGTTTTCAAAAACAAAGAAAAATTGACAATAAAATTCGAATTTTCCTTCCAGTTATGATCTGTGGCATTATGGTGGCTGTGTTATGGAATAGCAGCAGCCAGATTTTTCGGGAAACAAAGAAAAGACAGGAAGAAAGTCTGAAAGAAGCCGTGATCAAGGGGGCGGTACAATGTTACAGTGTGGAAGGGCGATATCCAGAAAGTCTTTCTTATATGGAGAAACATTATGGATTGGAGTATGACAAAGACGAGTTTGTGATCTCATATGAGATCATTGGGTCTAACCGCATGCCACAAGTTACGGTGATCCCATTGAATGAGAGGTGAGGTTTTTGGAGAGACAAAGACATATGACAGATCAGATGTTTCTTGTGATCTTATTTGCAGTGTTTGCAGTTTGTGCGTTTTCCTTGAGTATGATCGGGGCGAATATATATAGTCATACAGCTTCTGTGATGAATGAGGATTATGAGGAACGGATCGATATTTCTTATGTAACAGAAAAGATAAGACAGTGGGATGAAAAGGACAGCATCGAGATCGGCAGCTTTCATGGACGCACAGCCCTGATCCATACGGAAAAGATCAATGGGAAAAAATACAATACATATCTCTATCAAGAGAAGGGTGCGTTGAGAGAATTAATGGTAAGAGAAGGTCTGGATACAACAACGATGCAGGGAGAGAAGATCGTGGCAGCAAAAGATTTTTCTGTAATAGAAACAAAACAGCTGTATCATATAAAGATTCAGGGAAGTGATGGCAAGATATATCAGAACTGTGTATACAGACAAAGCAGGAATTAGGAGGAAGTATGAGACAAAAAAGCAATGGAACACACCTGATCCTGATGGAATTAATGATGGTATTATTCTTTTTTGCAATCTGTGGATCAATCCTGCTTCAGGTATTTGTAAAAGCTCATAACATCAGTGCAAAAGCAAGAGAAATGACAGAGACAAAAAATTATGTAACACAAGCTGCAGAACTGATAGAAGCGGGTGCTTATGACATCAAAGATTTTCAAGAATATTTTACACAAATAGATGGTAAAGCCGGAGATTATCAGTGTTATTATGATCAGGATTGGAATGAGATAAAGAAAACAAAAGCCCGTTATCATATGACGATAAAGCTTGAAAGGCAGCCAGCGAAAGTTCTGGGAAAGATTACGATGTGGAGGGGAAACCAACAGATTTATCAGCTTGATATTTTAAGATACAGGCAGGAAAGGAAAGATAATGAAAGATCGTAAAATGCCATTTTTAGGGATTGGAGCAGCTTCGATCGTGCTCGTGTTAGCTATGGTCTGTTTAGCAGTTTTTGCGGCTTTGACACTTTCAAGTGCCAAGGGAGATCATACGTTAAGTAAAAAG
>OJNJ01002338.1_pt1 | contig 10009 bp, 12 predicted proteins | sample 1597491 | NCBI WGS metagenome assembly OJNJ01 (sample SAMEA2452132, study PRJEB22498) | human gut metagenome | biome: human feces; feature: human gut; material: feces | place: Australia | collected 2012 | reverse complement strand
GCGCAAGATGAGAATGCCATGCCTCACCGGGCTTTGCATAATATTCTATAACATAATAACTTCCTGTTGCACCTTCAATATTAAATTCATATTCCAATGACATATTTTCATTCGAATCAATCATTTTATATTCATCTATAATATTTTCAATGCCATTAACTGACAATCTTGATTTTAAAATTTTAAACATAACATCCGTTTTAACAGGGAAATCATCATCTATCTTAACTTTATCTTCAAGCAAATCTTTAAGCATTCCCTTAATTTGCATAGTTTGCATAGTTCTTTCTAACGCTAAAAAAGCTTGTGAAATTGTTGTTTTCCCACTGCCATTTTCTCCATATATTATAACTAGTGGCTTACTTTCACCCTTTTTTAGTTCCAAATTTATTTCAACATTTTTAAAAGATTTAAAATTTTTTAATGTAATTTTGGTAAACATTTCATTTTTCCCTTCTATTTCTAGATAAAAAATAACATTTTTTCATTAAATAGTCAATCTGTTTTTGTATTTTTGTATTTTTTGTAATATTTTGTAACATTTATATTGACTTTCTTCTTTTATCGTCATATAATGCTTTCTGTAATTAGCACTCTTTCTTTATGATTGCTAAAATTCCAATAATCAAAGAAACCAGTAGCTGCAACTACTGGTCCCTACAATAATATAATCATATCATTGTTAGAAGATTAACACATATTTCTTTTATTATCAATGGGAACGTTCATTCGATTTTCTTTGGTTATTGTTTATATATATAAAAAAAGAAAAAAGAAAAGGAGTATTTTAATGAAAGAAATAGTTATCTTAAGTTCAAAAAACTATGAAAATTCGGATTCTACAAATTATGGTGATTGTATTTTAATCAATACCGGAGAAGACCTCATCATTTATGATTGTGGCCATGAACAACATGCAAACGCAGCTATGGATTATATGTCTAAAAATGGATTTGATAAGGCTAAAATCATATTATCTCACAATGATTCTGATCATTTTGACGGCATTCTAAAACTTTTAGACGAAGACAAAGTTTCTGTTATTCGTACAACATTGCTTCTGAAATATAAAGACAAAATTCTAGATGCGATAGATGATGGTCGAAAATCTCGTGACTCTGTTGCTAAACAAATTTTAGATTTATATGATAATATTGCGCAATTATCAGGTGCACCTTTAGAAGATATTTATGAGCATCCTGAGGACTTATGCGAGGACGTAAGTATTATTGGTCCTGATTTTGATTATATGATTGACGCTGTTGCTAAAAATTTAGATGGACGCGAAGGAAATACTATAGATGGTGAAACAGCTGTAAATGCAACCAGTATACAAGTTAAAGTTAAAATTGGCAGTTATACATTATTACTCTGTGGTGATTGTTCATATCCTGCCATTGAGGATATAGTACGCGACTACGATGCTGTCCAATTGCCACACCATGGGAAAAAAGTTCAGGCTGAAAAGATATTTGACGCAAAATCTGATCAAATAAATACCATTTATATTATTTCTGATAATACAGGAAATACAAATGGAGGTTCTGACAAACTTGACACAACAGGATATAGAGTTTATAACACAAAGTTAACCGACAATATCATTTTAAACAGTTCTTCATTTTCATTCAATTCTATTCGCACTGGGCAGTATTTGGGGGTATAAAATGCAACTTATTTTACAAAACTGTTTTAAAAATGAAGTATCTGCTCGTCAAGAATATTTTTATAATACTTTTAATCTTTGGTTAGTAATAAGCCAAATTAATGATGAATATATTCGATTGACAAGTATACCTACAGGTTGTTTAGATGTTCTGTTTATTGTTGGACACAATATTTTTGTAAAAGATTATTTGCAAAAAAATGAACTTCTTGAAAGTGTAATAGTTGCCATCACTTGTGATGGCACTGTCCACTTTTCTAATATGAAACTTCCCCACAAAACATTATATATTCCATTTCAAAATAAAAATAATCTTGTTGAATTACTCAAAGGAAGTTCCTATGGTTTTTCTTTTAATCTTACAAAATCAGAAATTCTTTTTTACAGAACTAACAAATTGCTCGACTTAAATAAGCGTTTAGAAACTTGTTTTTATAAATTATAGGAGGTTTAATTAAAATGAAGATTTTTTCCAATCTAGGAACTTACAATTTTAGATCTAGAGTTAGTGTTGCAATAATTTTTACAGCACCTTGGCTCCTTGAATTATATCTTTTATTTCCCGAACTACACAATTTTTCATCAACAATAGTAGTTGCAACAATTACTTATGGTATATGTAATTTAATAATCGTCCATTGTCGCACTTTAGGGGTTAAAGCAATGAAAAGATGTTTTCCACAAATTTTGCCTGCACAAGAATTTTTACTTCCATCTAGTAATTATATAGACCCATTAACTAAGAAAAGATATTACGATTTTCTTTCTTCACATTTACCCGAATTTAAACTTTTGGCTGATGATGATAATATGTTTAATTGTGTATCTACTGCTGTTACTTGGCTAATTTCTCAAACACGCGACTCTGCAAAATTTCCTTTAATTGCAGAAGAAAATGCTAACTTTGGTTTTACTTACAATCTTCTAGGTTTGAAGCCATATAGCATTATAAGTTCTATTATAGGTATAATATCCAATATTTTCTTGATTACTTTAACCCAATACAAGGTCATTAACTTTGATATAAATGTACTTTTAGGAATATTAATAATTCATATCCTTTTTTTACTAATTTGGATATTCATGGTAACTAAATCACTCGTAATCTCTGCTGGCAGAAAATATGCTCGTGCATTATTGTCAGCATGTGATTCAAACATTCTACAATAAAGAAAGGTAAAGACACGTATGACTAATAATAAAACACAAAATGAATCTCCTATATCTACTATTTTAATTTTTACAGGATTAAAAAGATTTGCGCTATATATCAACCAAATACTAGATAAGATAATTAATTATGCAAAAGAGGATTTTAAAAAGTTCAGTACTATAACTGCTGCAACAATTACAATTGCTATATGGATTATTCGTGCTTTTGGTTTTTCATATTTATTAGGGGTTTTCTCAATCTATAACATTGACAAATCATACATTCATTTGAATGACAATTTATTTCTACAATTACTTCATTCTATATCAATATTTGTAATAATTTTTATATCAAATTACTTTTTTCTGCTTATAACAACTTACAGAAATAATATTTTTAAACGAGTACTCTATACTTTTTCATTTGTAGTTCTTGAATATGTGTTGTTATTTATTTTTGTAATAGTAATTTCTATGTATGATTTAAGAGATTTTATGCTAGAATTATCTTCCTATCCAACGAACTATATTATACTTACTTTGTTATTACCTTTATTAACTGTATTTATACTTAACTTCTACGGAATTATGCTTACTTACTACTATTATAAAGATAAATGTAATACTAAAGATTCGGCTGCTTCTCCTTATACTGTAACGCTTTTAACTAATAAAAGTTTTAAAAAAATTGCTTTAATATTAGTTGTATTTCTTTTAATTTTATTGTTCTTCTCCTTTGTATACGGAGAATTAAGCGAATCCAATCGTTCAAACTTTAAAATAATTCAACAATCCGTTGATGATGAAACATTTGAATGCAATATTTTTAAATCAGAAGATAATGATAAATCCTACCAACTTTACGCAATAGTATACGAAAATGAGCAAGTATACGTTACTTGTCCATTGTATAAAGAAAACGGGCATATTTTTCTTAACAAAGATCAACAAAATATATTGCCCAAAAACAATACTCGTACATTTAAATTTAACAATATATACAACTCTAAAGAAATATCTGATACATTACATTTAGAATAGATATTGCTTATGCTTTATGAATAATAACCGGAAATGTAAGAGAACATACCTTATTTTTTGCATTTCTGGTTATTAATTATATTCCTAATAAAGTTCTCTACTTCTCCACTCCATCTATTGTCTTCAAAAACAACTCCGTCAGTGTTTCCTTCATCTTAGGATTTAACTCTTTCAGCCTGTTATCCACCGATTCTTCGTCCTTTTCCTTTATCCCCAATATTGTATTTGCATCTGTATCCAATGCATCCATCAGCCTATACAAAAGGTCAATACTCATTTTATTACTTCCTTCTTCCAACTGATACACATGCGATTGACTTATTTTCGCTCTGTAAGCCAATTCAAATACAGATACATTCTTTTTTATTCTTAATGATTTAATTATGTTTCCAACTTCTAAACCTTTGTATTCCATTTATTCCTCCTGATTTTCTCCTCTATTGCAATGCATAGCATCACGTCTGATGCAGTTGCAGTAACATAACACGCCAATAATTACTTACTACTTTGTTTCTTTCCTCTGACCGTCGTCAGTATAGGTGTTGTAGCTTGCTACCATACTTCAATATGGGTCACGGCATAGTCAACAACTTCAAACTTATATGATAAGTAGAAACTATTTTATGCATTGCCTTAAAGGAGGTTTGCCCGGCTCATTTGAGCCTCTTCTAATATACTGTTTTTAAATATAAAATAAGAGTTAGTGGCACTATACCTTTTACTCATCATCAATAACCATACAACTTCTGCCTAAAACCAAATAATCAATCGTTGTATCTAATACTTCTGCCAAATAAACAAACGTGTCAATTCTGGCTCCATTTATTCCACACTCAATCATCTTTAATCCCTGGCATGAAATTCCAATCTTTTCTGACAGCTTTTCCTGTGTTAATCCTTTTGCTTTTCTTAACTCCTTGATTCTTTTTCCGCTTTCCTTAATATCGTAATAAAACATCTTTTTCCTTTCTGGAAAACCAGAAAGGTTCGTTGTCTGCACCTGACACTTTAATTACATATATGTTTTTCTATGCGCAAAAAAAACGCAAGGGAAATCCTGTAAAGTAAATCTACTTCTTACTGATTTTCCCCTGCGTCTCTGGTGCTCCTACAGTTACCTCAATAACTGTATGCCCTTATCAGGTGGGCCTATTTAATTTTTTTATAATAAATTGTTTTCAATCATCCATAATATCCACATTCGTAATCATATGGTGAATGGTATGTTTTTTTCTTATGTATTTTGCTTAATTCATTTTTCGCAGCACTGTTCTTTGTTGCTGCTTCTCCGATAGTCTTATATAGCCTTGACTCTCTTAATTTAATTGAGCCTCTTCTATCCGTAAAGCAAACCTGATAGAAGCCATTAGCTATATTAACTATTATCACTTCTTTTATGTGCATTCCATTTTCTATGATATACACATGTTCTCCAATGCCATACTTGTAAATCAATTTTTACACCTCACACAAATAGTTTTCCGTTAATCATTCTCTCTGCTACATATTTCTCATCTATCTTTTTAAGTGTTAAAACTCTTTTGCATCTATTGCATTTGATAGACAAGTTTAAATTTCCTGCATAATAGTCAAACATTCTTCTCTTACAGTCTTTGCAACAGAATGATACCTTCATAGAATTGTTCATTCCTTTGTTCACTTCCTTTAATCAGTATTTTTGTTTTTACAATAAATACCTGCTTGATAAGGGAAATAAATCCTGCAGATAATACGCTAGTATTCCGTAGCATCAAATCCAATGCCCTAGCTAAGCTGATCTCACACCCCTTTTTAGAATGTATCTAAACTATAGCGAAAATAACTTTGATTTTCTATAGCACATACGCCATATTTCGAAAATATGTTCGTTTCAAGGATTTTTCTTACTTTCAATCGTTGAGACATAATATCTAATATTTCTCTTGAAGAATTCCTGCTCTCGTTCATTTTTAATCTGTTCTTCAGTTTTCCTTGTATATAAGTCATCAACTAAAACCTGCAAATATTCAGCAATAGCAAACAATGTAACTGCAGACGGATCAGACTTGCCAGTTTCTATCCTGCTAATAGTACTGGTTTCAACACCAATTGCATGGGCAAATTGAGTCTGGCTTATTCCATACTTCTTACGGATAGCTGCTATATTGTTCATATAATTGTTGTCTTTCATTTTAAGCATAATTATCGCTCCTATTATGTACAAATTACTATATTTATTGATAAATCTACCTACTATTCACCTACTATTCAAATTATACATTATAAGTTGTACAATAAACGGGACTTATAATTATAAAAATCTATATTTAATTGCAATTTAAACTGCTAGTTTTCCCCTGCTACTACTTTTGCAAACTAGCAGTTACCTTTGCAAAAGTGTATCTTTAAATGTATTTTTAAACGCTAGATTTTGCTTGCAACTACGATTGCAAACTAACAGTTACTTTTACAGAGATATGTTTAAGGTATTTTTTTACGATTTTATAAAAAAACATCTATAAAAAGTAATTCATAACAATACTTTTTATAGATGTAAATCATCAATTATTTATTTGTATGTATCTGCAACAGATTCTAAAACTTTATAATTACAATGGTATGGAGCAACAACCCCTGTCACCATCTGCTTTTCATAGATTTTTTTTGCTTTAGCTTCAATCTGTTTTTTGTACTTTTTGCAGAAAAAATATTCTTTTACCATAAGATTTCGTCTCTGCTCATCTTCTGTTGTCGTTGCCGGTGTACTTAAATCTGCTAAATAATACACTCCATCAACTACTGGAAACATCTTCTTTATTTCTAAAACAGAAAGAATTCTTTTCTTAAAAAACTTAAACTCATCTTCTGGAATTCCTTTTTGTCTAAGTTTATTTAAATCTGTTTCATCAACAATAATATCATATTTATCCACTATTGTTGCCCTTGTATCAATTTCTTCATATACACGATAATTGGTTGTAGTAACATCTCTCCAACTAGCATGCTTTCTCTTTGCTGAAGTAAGCGGAATAACATATTTTCTGCCATTACAAGTAGTAAGTATTCCTAAATGTGGTTTTTTTGAGTAGTCAGTGTCTATTGAATAAAAAATTTCTGAATCCACATTGTGCAATGCTTCCAAATAATCCGGTTGTATAAATACAAAACGAAAGTTCGTAAATTCCAATATTGTCTCCTTTGTAAAAAATAAGGAAGCATTAAAGCTTCCTCATCGTTACTGTCAGCTGTTTTGGTCGCCGACCACCAAACTTTATCGTCTCTCTCTTTTTTTATGGTGGAGAATCACCAAACTTTATCGCTTCCCTCTTTCTAATGGTGGAGAATCACCAAACTTAACATTAGTAATATCAATGCTATATTCTTTTTCTACATTTATTGTATATTCTTTTAGTCACGCCGTCAAGATATATTTTCTATAATATACTGTATATATATTATAGTATTCTTTATTTGTTACTAAATATTCATACTACTATATATTAAATAGATTTTAACTTAAAAATTTTTTATTTAATATGCCTTACCTAAACGGCAGCTTTTCATCTCCAAGCTCTCTCATCTTTTCAAATCCTTCTCCATCAATTTCCCGACTTTTCAACTCACTATTCTTCTTTATAATTTCTCCATACAGCTGTTCACGAAATTCTTTAGTTACCGGATAGCACATCTCTGTATATTCCCTTTTTCCATCTTTACTCCCTGTTGCTCTTGTTGGCATTGCAACAAAACTTCCTTTTTCGCTTGCGATTACTCTTACTCCATCTACAACGAAACATTTATCAATGTATATCTTACCAATACTTTCTATCCTGTCATTAAAATTGCAAGGATACATTGCAACAGAAACACCGACTTTATCTTTACCTGATGTAATGTTAACTTCTTTGGCGTTGCTTTTGTATGCCTTAATAATATTATCATACAACTCTTTTCTAAATTCCGCTGTTGTAGGGTAAAAATAATTTTTGTAAATTGCATTTCCCTGCTCGTCAGTTTTACTTGTTTTGTACCCTGGCATTGCTACAAACAGTTCTCCATTTTTTGCTTCTTTAACTGTAATATCTGTCACCTTAAGACTTTCTTCAAAAACTATTGATACAAATGCCTTTGTGCTCCAATCTTCATTTTCTAATTTGTTAACTTTAATACTATAATTCATCTTTTTAACTCCTTTCGAATTTTCTGCCTTATTGCTCTAATTGGGCTACCCATACTTATACTAAATTAAAAGTTCTTCATTTAAGAGTTAGCCACACTATACGCCACCTACTTACCTGGTCTACATATCATCACCAATCCACCATTATGATAATTACCCAAGCATACTCCATGAGCTTCATCCACGGCTTCAACCATCTTTCCATTGCCCACATAAATTCCAACATGGCTGATGTTCTTATACCTTCCATTGGTTGTATAACTGTAAAAGATCAAATCCCCTGGCTGTAGATTTTTTTCTTTCACTATCTTATCTTTTAGACCTTCTGCTTCTGCAGCCGCAGTTGTTCCACCACCAAACGATATATCAACACCTGCTGACTTCCACGCATAGTATGCCAGTGAACTACAGTCAAATGCCTTTCCACTGTTTCTCAAAGGCTGGCTGTATGGATATCCAACCTTTGCCAAAACAAATGAAACAACAGCCTTTTGTGTTGGATTTGAAATCTTGTCTGTTATGTTGCTTATTTTCTTAGGAGTAAGGCTTCCCTGTAATCCACTTATTTGGCTTCCACCAGAAGGATTGTTTGTTATGTAAGCACTCATTAATTGATTTAGTGTTGCTGTTCTGTCTCCATCAAACTGATACTCTATTGCCATTTCAGTATATGTTTTTAGTGTAATTCTCACCTCTAAGTACTTTGTCTTCTTTTTGCCTTTTTTCTCTGTTACATTCTCCGTGGTGTATTTACACATATCATCAAACACTGCCTTCAAATTTTGCTTGTTCGTTTCATTCATTTTTGTTGCGGTATTTTTATATCCGTACTTAACCATGTATACGCTCATAATGTCGTAATAATTGGACGGTTCACTATTCATTCCTTCATAATCCACATACACCTTTCTTCCCTTGTCAGCGTCCTTGTGTTCATCAATCAAAATCTGCACTTCCTGATTAAATTCTGAAACATACTGTGATGTCACTGACTGTATTGTGTCTCCGCTTTCCAATGGTGGAAGAAACAATGCAAATGGTGAATTGTACAAAACTGCAATTACGGCAAATACAATTCCGGTTGCAGCTATTACAATTATTAAAATTGGTGTAATCAATGGTGCCAACAAGGATACTGCTTTTTTGATTATAAAAGTCATTTTGTTTCTCACCATGCTCCCTACAAGTTTGAAAAGACTGTCATTCTGCTTTTCATTTGGATTCAGCTTGTCCATAAAAAATTTCATCATTCTACTTCTTTGCTCTGCCTTGTAAAATGTATTGTCGATCTTCATTCCTGCTACTTCACCAGCAGCCATTCCTATCAAAGTACCTTCCGGTCCTGCCACTGAACCTGCCACTGCCGTTCCAGCCTTGGTTGCAATCTTTGTACTTTCCTTTGCCACTTTCCTTCCGGTATCTTTAGCCATCTTTTTAGATGTTTTCTTTACAGCCTTTCTCCCTGACTTCTTTGCTAACTCTCTACCTTTATTAACTGCTCTCTTTCTCAACCTGCTTCCTACGACTTCTTTTTGAAGTTTTGAAACTTGTGCCTTTTTTCTAATTCTATTACCTTCATTTACGATGCCTTTTATAGGTCTCACTGCCATTTCTGATGCTTCCAAAGCTCCCTCAATGTTTTCACCACCTTCAATGTTGTCTATAATCTTTGATTCAGCTACTTTTCTCATAACTCTTACATTATTCTTTGTTCTTGTAGACATAGCTTTACCGTCTATTTTTACATCTCGCTTCTTATGAATCTTACCATCTCGCTTTTTGTGTATTTTTGTTTCAACTTCTTTTTCTTTGTCTATTTTCATGTTTTCCTCCTTGATTTTTGTGTAAAAAAATACGCCAAAGTTAGCTTTTACACTAACTTGGCGTTTTATATAATTCTTTTTATTATCTAATTAGATAACATACTTACAAACTGGAATTTATAGTCCTCTCAAAACCAATTTGCTTTTTCTTCTCGAAATACGGGAATA
>OJNJ01002334.1_pt1 | contig 10025 bp, 9 predicted proteins | sample 1597491 | NCBI WGS metagenome assembly OJNJ01 (sample SAMEA2452132, study PRJEB22498) | human gut metagenome | biome: human feces; feature: human gut; material: feces | place: Australia | collected 2012 | reverse complement strand
CAGTCCAAAGAGATGCCTGAGCCGGCGGTTTTTAAGATCCGCACCAGTCTGAGTATGATGGTATATGCAACGAAACAGATGCATACACGGGTCTCGATCCGGTTGAAGAGCCGTACGTACTCGAACCCAATGCCAAGGTCAGTCTTGCAGAAGCGGAAACCACGCTCGATCAAGAACAGGTATCCGTATTTTTCTATGAATGATTATCCGCATGATGTCCGTTAGTTTTTTAACACACCACGAATGAATCATGTGTAAAGTTAATACTAAAACATTTTCATATCTTACTGAAATTCAGGATATTTATGATGTGGAACCATGTCAAAATATCATTATGAACATACTAAATTTCATGCAACGGCTCCCCGATGAAGCACCTTGCATTGCCTATCTGAAGGAACAGAGGGAACAATCCGGTGTTGTCTGCAAACATTGCGGCTGTACCATCGCCGGGATGCCCAAAAACGCTCCTTCGAGTGCAAACATTGCCATAGCAGACAGACAATCCTTACGCTCCGGAACGGTCATGGAGCACAGCAAGCTTCCTTTCCGCTACTGGATAGCAGCCATGTTCCTGCTAACAGGTACCAAGAAATCCTTCTCCACGGCGGAAATCCGTTGCCAGTTAGGTCACAAACGTTATCAACCCATTTGGGAGATGGTCTGCAAGCTTCGGGATGTCATGGGCAAGCGTGACGAACGCTACCACCTGACCGGCCCTGTAGAGCTGGACGAAGGCTTCTTTACCATAGAGCACCCGGAAGACGGGAAAGACGAACCGCTAAAGAAAGGCCGTGGCAGTCAAAGGAAAGCCAAGGTTCTGGTGGCGGTCGAGAGTTCACCGTCCACGGAAGCCCCAAAGAAAGGAAGGCCTGCCAAAGTGGTCGGATACCTCAAGATGAAGGTCATACCCAATCTGGGATCGGAGACAATCACCAACGTTGTCAAAGAACAACTGGAACCGTCAGTGGAACTGACCACGGACGACTCCACGTCATATATCAAGTTCAATGGACTCGTGGAAAGCCACCAGGCTGTCACTTCCGGCAAGGAAGCTGTCATGAACTTCCTGCCTTGGGTGCACATAGCCATCAGTAATGCCAAAAGGCTTTTGCCGGATGTTCATCATAATCTTAAAATTGAATACTTACAATACTATCTTGGGTGAGTTCTGTTACAAGTTCAACATCAGACGTTACTTCGGGGAAAAGCTGTTCGATAGATTGGTTATTGCTGCTATCACATACAACTCCGACTTCAAGTCAAGAACTTATAGACGGACATCATGCGGATAATCATAAACTCGAACATATCCGCTTATCTTCCCAACTGATATTTACTTTGTATATTAATTCAAGTGTCACAAAGTCTAAATAGTGATACTAAAATGATACTAAATTGCAAATTCACTCATATTTAATTATTGCAAATTACTTAATATTAGATTATTATAAAATTATATATCTTGTACTACAAAGGATCCGGTCTTATCTCTCTGTTTTCACAATCTTACTAAAAGAATGCAACCTAATAAAGCCATTATTCGGATTGAAAGAAAATTATTAAACCGGATATATTATGTATTGAAGAATGAACGCACTTATGAATGTGGAATTATAAAATGATACTATAAAGACAACATAATGGAAAGTGATCGCTGTTTGCGACTGCAACAAAACTGTTTGCTATCCGAAGTTTGCGGCTCTTATACTATAAAAATTGAAAGAACGTGATGTAGCAATATTTTGTCTACTGATAGAAGGCTGTTTTTATAGTTCTATATTTTATTAGCTATAATGCGATGCCTGTAACAAATAAGAGGACAGCCGACGCCATCCTCTTAACAAGGTTACAGTGTAACGCAGAAAGTCTATTGCTGACAAGTTGCTCCACAGCAGAGCTTGTTTCCTCTTCAACTTTCTGATACAAAGATAGCTATAGGAAATTTATAATAAAATAATTCATAAAATATTTGGATTACGACATAGAAATCGCTTTATATTCTAAAATATTCATCTAACTAAAAAACATAATACCATGTTAACAGAACTCACTATCAAAGAATTTATTCATAAAGTCATCAGCAACGATCCTGTTCCCGGTGGCGGAAGCGTATCCGCCTTCAATAGTGCTTTGGCAATCTCCCTCGCTGCAATGGTTGCCAACCTGACCATCGGACGGAAGAAATACGCCGAAGTAAACGAAGTTATGGAAGACCTTTCCGCCCGTTTTGAGGAACTGGCACATCAACTCATTATTGATGTAGACCGTGACTCGGATGTGTATAACTGCGTATTTGCCGCATTCAAACTTCCCAAAGAAACAGAAGAAGAGAAAAACATCCTCAGCGAAGCGATTCAAAAAGGAACCAAATATGCAGCAGAAGTACCGATGGAAGTGGTACGTATCGTCCATTCCATCCTGCCGATGATTGACATAGTGGCACGAAAAGGAAACAGCAATACCGTGACCGATGCTTGTGTGGCTATGATATGTGCACAAACCGCTATACTGGGCGCATTGCTGAATGTCCGCATCAATCTCACTTCTACCAAAGACGAGAAATTTGTAAAAGAAATGACAGAAGAAGCGGATATGACAGAAAAGACAACGATTGCCGAAGAACAGAAGATACTGGACTATGTGAAAACCGTTTTCTAAAAAAGAAGATTATGAAGAACGTATATCAAATAGGTTCCGGTGAACTCACATTCGATATTATCGAACGTATCATCAATGAGAACCTGAAACTGGAACTGGCGTCCGAAGCACGGGAACGTATTCAGAAGTGCAGGGATTATCTGGATAAAAAGATAGTCAATTCCGACACACCGCTTTATGGTATTACCACTGGATTCGGCTCGCTATGCAACCGCAATATCTCGTCTGACGAACTGAATACCTTACAAGAGAATCTGGTGAAAAGCCATATTTGCAGTGTGTGCGAAGAGATGCCGCACATCATAGTAAAACTGATGTTTCTGCTCAAGGCACATGCCCTTTCATTGGGACATAGCGGTGTGCAAGTCATTACCGTACAACGCATCATCGACTTCTTCAACAATGATGTAATGCCCATTGTATATGACCGTAGCTCGTTAGGTGCATCCGGAGATCTTACCCCGCTTGCCAACCTTTTCCTGCCGCTTATCGGTGTGGGAGATGTATATTATAAAGGTAAGCGATGCGAAGACATCAGTGTACTCGGTGAATTTGGCTGGGAGCCTGTAAAACTGAAAAGTAAAGAAGAACTGGCTTTGCTGAACGGTACACAATTCATGAGTGCCAACGGTGTCTATGCCATCTTGAAAGCATTCCAACTGAGCAAGAAAGCCGACCTCATTGCCGCTATTTCTCTTGAAGCTTTCGACGGACGTCTTGATCCGTTCATGAATTGTATCCAGCAAATGCGACCGAACCAAGGCCAGATAGAGACAGGAGCCGCATTCCGCCGTATACTGGAAGGAAGTGAAATCATAACTCAGCCCAAGACACATGTGTAAGCCCCCTACTCATTCCGCTGTATTCCCAAGTACACAGTGCGACCAAAGATGCCATTCGTCATGCTGCGTCCGTTTTGCTGACCGAGATCAACTCTGTCACCGACAATCCCACCATCTTCCCCGATGAAGACCTGATTATATCGGGCGGAAACTTCCATGGACAACCTCTGGCACTCGTCTATGATTATCTCGCCATCGCTTTGGCCGAACTGGGGAATATATCCGAGCGTCGTGTGCCCCAGCTTATTATGGGACTTCGCGGACTGCCCGAATTTCTTGTTGCCAATCCCGGACTGAATTCAGGCTTTATGATTTCCCAATATGCAGCAGCCTCTATGGTAAGCCAAAATAAAATGTATTACTACCCCGCTAGCAGTGATTCCATTGTATCCAGCAACGGACAAGAAGACCATGTGAGCATGGGAGCCAATGCTGCCATCAAACTGTTTAAGATAATGGACAATCTGGAACATATACTTGCCATCGAACTGATGAATGCAACTCAAGGTATCGACTTCCGGCGTCCGCTCAGAAGCTCTCCATACATTGAAAAATTCCTCTCGGTTTATCGCAAGGAAGTACCTTTTATCCGCGAAGACATTGTGATGTACAAAGACAATCATCAGTACGGCATTTGCCGTATGTATTTCAAAGAAAAGCCACAGGATTTCTGTCTTCCTGTTCCGTGCCTTTATCCTTGAGAGTGAGTAATGTTGCTTCTGGGTGCCAAAGCTGCCTTTAAGCCGGGTGGCCCTCTCTCTTGATAGCTCACTTCTGAGAACCTTCCTCAAGGATTCATCCCTGACCGCCCTTCCCTTGCGTACGAAGGAAGTGGAGATTCCGTATTCCGTGCAGAACTTTCTGTTGGCGTTATTGGCATATATGGAATCGGCAGTCAGGCATCTTACCCTTACATTCATGAGCTTCTGCTGCATACGGATGCAGTCCTTAAGGCGTATACCCTCGTTGAAAGCCTGAATGAGAGGTGTTCGATGAACGATATTCCGTCTATCTGTATGTTGCCCGCCTTCTCACCGAACTCGACAGACTTTGTTTCCTTACCTCTTACGATAGGGCGTATATAATGACGGTCAATGCTGACGATGCTCCGCCCTTCAAACATTTCCTTTTCCTGTACAAGAACCTTTCTGATGATGGAAAGACGCTTCTGGTAATCCTGAGTATACCGGAGTAAGGTCCCGTACTCCCGATGAATTCCATCCCTCTGTATAAGGAGCTTTTCAAGAAGCCTGATCATACGGCGCTTGAGCATTCTTGTCCTTGAAGCCTTCCTTTTTCTTTTCTTGCAGTAGGACAGATAGGACTCCGCTACATTCCTATATTTGTTGCGGGGACGTCTTATGCCAAGCTCCCCACAATGTCTGTAGATATATCTATAGAGCCATTCAAGGAATCAGTTGCAAAAGTATGTGTTTCGGAAAATAAGTGATAACTTTGCAGCATATACCAATGTAGAGTTATGACGGACGAACAGAATATTCTTTTATCATTAGTAAAGTTAATGTTTCCTCGTGAGATGTTGGACTATTTCGAAGTTGTAGGTTTTGAGATACATGAAGACAGTATCAATGCACGTCTTGACGAGCGTGATCGTATTCATAAAAAGAGATCCGGTCATACATATGTAAAGAATGGCTTTTTGCCGGAGAGCCTCATAACCGATTTCCCTATTCGCGACAAACGTGCAACTCTGATTGTCCGTCGTCGCAGATGGAAGGATGAAGAGACCGGCGAGATTGTCAGCAACGATTATGAACTTGTAGCAAAGGGCACACGGCACTCGAAAGAGTTTGCCGCTTTTTTAAAAGGGGGGCTTGAATCATACCCGATAGCGGCTTCTTCGTGTGAGAAGTACTATCACATCAACGGCAAGCAGTTTGAGCGTCAGTATAAAGACCACCTGAGCGGCTACCGTGATTGGGTAACCAAAGAGGGCACTCATGCTGAACGCTATCTCATATTCCCAGAGAACATCGGCCCGCGCCTGAGCATTGACGAGACAAGCCTCAGCGATGGTGAACTGTATACCATAGTGACCAATAAGGACGCTCATGGAGGCAAGGGGGCGATTGTGTCAATCATTGCCGGTACAAAGGCCTGGGAGATTGCTGAGATACTCTGGCTCATACCATCGGAACTTCGGGAACAGGTCGAAGAAATAACGATGGACTTGTCTCCAACAATGCGCAAGGCTGCACGATTCTCCTTCCCAAATGCAGCTCTTGTTGCTGACCGCTTCCATATGCAGAAACTTGCTCTTGACGCTCTACAGGAACTTCGCATTCGCTTCCGCTGGGATGCCCTCGATGAGGAGAACAGAAAGAAAGCCGAAACGAAAGCTACAGGGAAAGACTATGAGCCTAAAGTTTTTGAGAACGGTGATACTCGAAAGCAGTTGCTCGCCAGAAGTCGATATCTTCTCTTCAAATCTGTAGAGAAGTGGACTAAGTCGCAAAAAATCAGGGCTAAGATACTCTTTAACCATTATCCAGACATTGAGACAGCCTACAACCTGACACATCGCTTGAGGATGATATACAGCCATACAAAGGAGAAAGGTAAAGCATTGCCAAAATTGGCTCTATGGTACAATGATATTGAGAAGGCTGGATATGAATCTTTCAGAACAATCGCAGAAACCATTCAAGCGAACTATGACCAGATCTTGAACTTCTTCAACAATCGGTCTACAAATGCTTCTGCAGAATCATTCAATGCAAAGATAAAGGTGTTCAGAGCACAATTTAGAGGAGTATCAGATGTTAAGTACTTCCTCTTTAGACTGACAAACATATACGCTTAGACACATACTTTTGCAACTGATCCCATTCAAGGCCTTCCCAAAGGAGTTTCATATCAGTAGGAAAACGCATATGGCTTTCATAGCATGTGGCATCGGTCGTGCACACATGAAGGTTCTCAAGATAAGGTTTCTAGTGTGAGGCCAGCACTTATTGGAGGAAATCAATATCAAGACGGGATGCTATCTCATTGCGAGTGGCGCTGACTATCTTGTAGTTGGTTATGGGAAAGGACGGATTTATCATGATTCCGCAGAACATCTGGTAGTGTATGTTCCCGTTCAGATGTTCCACCAGCTGCCTGTCAGAGAATCCGGTGTATGCCTTCAGGACCATAAGGGCAATCTTTGCGCAGGGACTGAATATATTCCTGCGCCCCAGATGCTGGTCCGACAAGCCCACAGTCTTTGCTATATGCTCAAATGGAAATACCGAATGAAGCCTGCCAAGCTCACTCTCATGAAAACTTTTGCGGTATCTTTCCAGAATATCAAATTCTGTAAACCCCAAAGTAGGGTGAATTTCTGAAATATTTTGTACTTTTGCCATATCTTTGTTGGAAAATTTCCCCCGTTTTGGCTTCCAAACCTTATTTGCGGGGGAATACCTAAAGATACAAAAAAGCCAACTAATTCGCAACATTTTATGTATGAATTAGTTGGCTGATTTTATAGTATTTACTGAATGTCCCTAAATAGGGGATTCCCTGCCAAAATGACTTTATTATTTTCATCTAAAAGAAAGGTGTGTAATACTTTGTTTGTTGGAATATGCGGATTGTATTGTGGAAATACTATCTTTTGAGATTGTAATTGAAATCATTCCTGTTTCAGTTTAACTGTACGAGAACAAGAAGTGATTGTTATCGTACATAATAGTAAATAACAAAAATGCTTTACCATAGTTATGATTGAATAGGTTGGCTATAAATCAAAATTCCCTAAATGATATTCATACTCATCATCCCGATAAATGACATAACCTGTCTTTAAACTTTCATCGATTATAATATCCATAATATTGACTCCCAAATCATATTGTTTAATGGGTAGCCCCTGCCAATCGAATACAGAAAGTTTTTCGATCCGGGTCTCAAGATCCTTTGTTCCGTTTAATGCTATATATATGTAATTATCCGTGGCATATACTGTCCTCCATCCTCTGATACTTTCCTGCCAAAGTGGAAACCCGTCTGCTTTATAAGTTGGTTCATAAATATAACTTGTATTCGAATGTGTGATCTTATTTTGCTGTATATTGAAAAACTCCAGAATGGCACCGCAATGCGTAAAATTCAGGAATTTTGTTCCATCCGGCTTTATGAGGACAGCTGAACAATAGAAATAGTAATTTTCCAATACTTTTTCCGGGGTAATCTGGGTGGTGATTGGAGAATAGTGAGTACAGGAATCAATCAGGTTCAGGTTTTTATCGTATAAAGCAAAACGACTATATGCATTATAAGTTGTTAAATAATGATCGGGGTCTAATCTAAAGAAAGCAGTACTGGATAAGGGTTGTCGCAACCTTTTTTCTGCAATGTTTACTTTCCCCCAGGGAAGTGAGTCCAATTGAAAAATAGTTATTCTGCAGAGATAAAAATAGATTTAAATTTCAAATTTATACCGGTATAATTCCTCGTTACCTTTTAATCCGTATATATAACGATGTTTTTCATCCACTGCAAAATAAATAATATTGTCGGGAATCCGGATTTTAGCTATAGGTGCTCCTTCCCAATTGAATACGTGAATTTCAGTCTCTCCTTCCGCATGAGAAAATAAATTATCTTTCTTATTAACATAAAGCGCGTAGATATATTCCGAAGAAACTTGTAATGACGAATAATACAGAATAAAATCTGATTCCGGCAAGTGGGCTGTCTCAAAAATATCGATGGGAGGTTGATAAGACAAAGAAAAATTGGTTTTCATATCACTGGAAAATACATTTATTTGATTAAAAAACAACATATTGCCAGCAAACAAATCTTTCTCCGGATGCCTGGTTATTCCCATGCTCAATAAAGGAACAGGAATCGATTTCGGGATATAGGATTTCAAAAATTCATATTCCTGGATCGTTTGGCCGGTATGTTGATTTTGTACGGAAAGACAGATATTACCGGGAACATATTTTTGTAAAAGCACCATGGAGTCGTTCACTTGAAAATAACTACAATCTGAAGTAATCCGGAAAATGGTATCACATACAGTCCGGCCAATCCGGAGAGACTGGGTAATATTTAATAATGCCCGTTTTTGTAAAGCACCATCCGAGATCCATAGGACCAGATTGTCATCTTTAAAAAAATAATCCTGGGAAAATTGCACAGATAGAAACTCATCAGGGCCTCTGCCCTGAGAAAGGAATTTTCCCAGATATTGCCAATTGTCAGTCGAATACATTTCGAAAAAATCATTATAACCACTCGCTTTAAAGGCAAACAAAAGGGTATCTATAACCATAAGATCGTTTATCCCTATAATTTCCAGATCTATCTTTTCACTTTCGGCAATTTGCGTGACCGGAAAGTCATAAATAATCGTATTATTTCCTGTAGATACGTTCGTATTGCCGTTATGACAAGAAGTAAAAATCAGGAATGCGACAAATAAAAAAAAGGTTTTCATAGACAAATCAAATATGTATATCCTCCTCCGTTTTCAGCCAATATCCATTACCTTTATCCAGTATAATTTTAACCTGATTTTCCCTCATCAGTAATTTTCTCAATTTCCGGATCACTTTATTCAACTGTGATTCGTAATTATAAGCCGTACTATTCCAACCGGCCAGTAAAAGGACTTCCCTGGGCGACAACCTATTTTTATTCTTGCACAGTATGGCAAATACCTTACTTTCGAGCATGGTCAATTTCTGCCGTTGTTCCCCAATACACAACTCAGCTTTAGCAAAATCATAAGTGATGTTATCCGTCAAACCGATCACCGAAGAGGCAGTTTTCCCAATCAACCGTTCCACCTGTTCTAATAGAAGAGCCACACTGTAATTCTTTACCAGATAGACCTGTGCTCCCTGACAAAGGCCAATTTTCAAATCCTTCTCCTCTGCCAGCGAACTATAGATCACGACAGGTGTCTGCAAATCGTTTACCCGAATCAACTGCAATACTTCGAGTCCCGATCGTTTCGGCATATTCACATCCAAAACGACAATATCCGGCCGATACTTTTGTACTTCACCAAAGCTTCCTTCCCATCTACCGCCTCAATTACCTCCCAGCCTTTTGCTGTCATTTTCTCCTTCATTTCCAACCTCATCAACCGATCATCTTCTGCACACAATACTTTAATAATCGCCATCTTATTCTGCTTTTATCCGGACTTCAAACCGACTGCCTTTTCCCGGAGCACTTTCCACCCGGATCTCCCCTCCATAAGCATTCACCACTTTCTTAGCAAAAGCCAGTCCTAATCCGAAACCGGTTTTATTCTTTACTTTTTTATCTTTCACCCGGTAAAACTGTCGGAATATCCGTTTCAACACTCTTTCCGGCAAGCTGGACTTCTTCTCGGATCGTGCCGCCAAATTCGGCTATCCCGGCCTTCCGGTTTACAAGCCGATGACCGAGCTCAGCAAGGATTTTGATCTTCGCTTGATGAACGGCTCACGCAAACCGTACATCACGCACAGCAAGACGCGTACGGACCAGCCCTACCTGATGGAAATTGAAGAC
>OJNJ01002330.1_pt1 | contig 10046 bp, 9 predicted proteins | sample 1597491 | NCBI WGS metagenome assembly OJNJ01 (sample SAMEA2452132, study PRJEB22498) | human gut metagenome | biome: human feces; feature: human gut; material: feces | place: Australia | collected 2012 | reverse complement strand
GCCGTATTGGAAACAACTACAACCAATGTGTAAAGACCATCCATACCATTTATGGGGAAAAGAAATCGCTTGCCTTCCTTTATAAACTGGCCGAAGAAACCCGCAAGCTGGAGGAACTCTGCAAACAGATTATCGAGCTGACAAAACGGTACGAAAAAGAGTATCTCACTAAAAAGGAATAACATCATGGTGCCGAATATCACATCCGGCAGTTCATTCTATGGAGTGATTGCCTATAATAAGATAAAGGTGGACGAAGGTATGGCAAAGGTATTGTGACATCCCAAAATTGCGGCTGACACTTCGGGCAATGTGCCGATTGAACACTGTGTACAGGCTTTTGAACCTTACATCGCACTCAACTCGCACGTCCGGAAACCGGTTATCCACATCTCCCTGAACCCGTCCCCGAAAGACATTCTTTCGGAAGAGCAGATGACCGTACTGGCGCAGGAGTTCATGGAAAACTTCGGTTACGGGAACCAGCCCTATATTGCATGGCTGCATGAAGACATAGACCGCAAGCACATGCACGTGCGCCCATAAGGGCATATAATAAATGTATTGGTAGCGCAATACCTGACACGAGTTTACAAGTCTGTCATCAACCGGCTTATCCGAAGGGGAAACCCAAAGGGGAGTATAGCATACCGGCAAATCCATAAGTCAACTAATCGTCATGTTGCGACTGAATGGGAAGATGAAATGATAAGTATGAGGATAAAATCCGTATTGATTAAACGATAGCCTGAGCGGACAAATGCGGGTCTATGACGAAAGACGATTAATGGCGTCATATTGTGATACTCCGTTATCATGTGCATGTAGCGGAAGCGTAAACTGATCACAACGCAATTGCGGTAAGCAATAAAAGGTGGATGTCGTATCCGACAACTTATCGAGCTATAGTTATTATATGTCTAAATGGGGATTGCCTAACCCAAAATGCCAGTTGTAAGGCTATAAGGTTTCAGACCTTTGAATATTTGGCATGGCAACGGAGTCTCCGTAGTAGTCTGAGCAAGGGAAAGCCTTGTACATGGCAAAGGGAGACAGCTAATATTTTTAATACAATTAACGGAAAATGTGTGAGACATTATGAGAGATCCAGAAAGAGTATTAAACAGTCTGGCGCAGCAAAGTAAAATCTCAATGTACAGATTTGAAAGGCTATATCGGATTCTGTTCAATAAGGAAATATATTATGTTGCTTACCAAAAGCTATATGCAAAGGAAGGTAACATGACTCCCGGAGTTGATGGAAAAACCATTGACGACATGAGTATATTCCGTATTGAACAATTGATTGAATTGCTCAAAAGTGAGCAATATCAGCCTGTATCATCAAAAAGAATTTATATTCCGAAGAAAAACGGATCTAAACGACCTTTGGGAATACCTTCTTTTGATGATAAACTGGTGCAAGAGGTTATCCGTATGATTTTGGAGGCGATCTATGAAGACAATTTTGAGAGTTGTTCTCATGGATTTAGACCAAACAGAGGATGCCATACGGCACTATCCCGTATCAAGGATACTTTTACAGGTTCCAAATGGTTTGTTGAAGGAGACATTAAAGGATTCTTTGATAATATCGATCATGATATTTTGATAAGAATACTTGAAGAAAGAATTTCTGACAACAGGTTCATTAGGCTAATCAGAAAGTTCCTGAATGCTGGATACATGGAGGAATGGACATTTCATAGGACATACAGTGGAACACCACAAGGTGGAATTATTAGTCCAATACTGGCTAATATCTATCTTGATAAGTTCGACAAATATATGAATGAATATATCCATAACTTTAATGAAGGCAAAAAACGCAAACCCGATACAGTTTATGCAAAATATGCATTGAGAAAAATCAGAGCCGAGCGAAAACTTAAAATTGAAACAGATAAAAAGAAACGTGAGTTTTACCTGAATCGCATTAATGAATGTTGTAAAGCCCGTAACAACTATCCAAGTTTAGATGAGATGGACAGTAGCTACAGAAGATTGAAATACATCCGATATGCAGATGACTTTTTGATTGGAATAATCGGAAGTAAAGCAGATTGTGTTAAAGTCAAGAAAGACATCAAAGATTTTCTTGGAGAAAAACTCAATCTTGAATTATCTGACGAAAAAACATTGATAACCAATACAAAGAAGAACGCAAAATTCCTCGGATATGAAATCGGAATCTACAAAACAGATCAAACAAAACGGATTGGTAAAGGAACTGCTCAAAGATACTACAGGTCAAAAGTCTTTTTAAAAGTATCTATGGATACAATGAAAAAGAAACTCTTCGAGTATGATGCTATCAAACTGACCTATCATAATGGGAAAGAGAGATGGCATCCCAAGGCAAGGCCTTGCATGAAGAATAATGACGACTTGGAAATACTTTGCCAGTACAATGGGGAGATACGAGGCTTTTACAACTATTATTCATTGGCGAATAACAGTTATACTATTGATTCTTTTTATAATATCATGGAATACAGTATGTACAAAACCTATGCTTGCAAATATAAATCATCAGTTCGCAAGGTTCTTCGAAAATACAGTAAAAACGGAGAGTTTGGAGTTGACTATATCAAAAAGAATGGGAAAACAGTACGGTGCGAGTTTTATCATGACGGTTTTAAGCGCAAGCCTTTAAGTAGAATTAAATTCAATGATGATCAACCGCTTATTAAAATCACAAGAACGAGCCTAATCGATAGGATAAAAGCCAATAAATGTGAGATATGCGGAGCAGAATCGGTATTATCGATGCATCATGTGAAAAAGCTCAAAGATCTGCAAGGAAAAAGGATCTGGGAAAAACACATGATTGCCCGCAGACGAAAAACCATTGCGGTATGCCATGATTGCCATTGGAAAATTCATACAGGGAAGTTAGACTGATAATATTAGTGGAGAGCCGGATACGTCGAAAGGTGTAAGTCCGGTTCGGGGGCGAGTACTTGGAAACCTAACATAGCAATATGTAAAGGCGCTGGGTGCTTAGCCTACATCGTATCGGTACGTATTGATGAAACCGGAGAAAAAATAGACCATAACCGGGAAGCTATCCGGGCACAGAACATCTGCCGTGAAATGGAAGTGAAGTACGGGCTTCATCCCACACTCGGAGAACACGGTGAGAGGGAACTGTCATCCCTACAAAAAGTGGACTATGCGAAAGGAGACGTGAAAGCACAGGTAAAGCATACCGCCCGAACCTTGCTGGAATGTTACAACTGTCACTCGCTTGCCGAATATGGCACTCTTCTGAATCTGTATAACGTAACCGTTTATGAAGTCAGGGGAAGTGTGGACGGGAAGGAATACCACGGTATTATGTACGGAGCTTTGGATGATAACGGACAGCAGGTGGGAACACCTTTCAAATCCAGCAAGTTCGGTAAGGTATTCGGTTATGAAGCATTGCAAAAGAAGTTTGCCGTTTCCGCTGAAAAGGTGAAAAAGGACAAACTTGCAGAAAGGACAAGGCTGGAAATCATTAAAGCCATGCAGGACATCGGCACGAAAGAAGATTTTGCCCGCAGGCTGAAAGAGGCGGATATAGAAGTAGTTTACCGTATCAATCCCGAAGGACGTCTGTATGGTATCACCTTCATAGACCATACCTGCCGGACAGTGTTCAATGGCTCTCGTCTGGGCAAAGCCTTTTCAGCCAATGTGTTCAACGAACTGTTCAACAATCCGGATGCAGACCGTGAGAGGTTGATACCACCAACCGGACAGGAAGCATCCCGGCAAGATAGAGATACGGAACGGGAGGAAAGAAAAGAGACGGAAGAACGGCAGGAACAACAGTACCACCGGCAGCCGGAAACTTCCGAAAATCTGATTGATACATCCGCACTCGGTGCTGTTGATATTTTCTCTGTACTTATGGAAGACGACCATACACACGAGTACATTGATCCGGCTTTCCGCTATGGGCGCAAGAAAAAGAAGAAGCGCAGGCGCAGGTTATAATATAATAAAGTATAGAACAAGAAGTTTAATTTTAATAGTTACAATTATGCAAAATGAAGATGATTTAAGAGGTCTTGCCAAAGTCACGGACTTTATGCGGGCCATCAGTTTTTTATTTTTGGCGATACACATGTATTGGTTTTGTTACGGCTGGTTGCATGAAATGGGATGAACGCTCGATATAGTGGACAGGATACTATTCAATTTCCAACGTACCACAGGATTGTTTTCGTCCCTGCTTTATACAAAGCTGTTCTGTGTCCTCTTCCTCGGTCTGTCCTGTATGGGTAACAAGGGGGTAAAGAAGCATGAGATCACATGAAGGAAGATAATTGTTGCGGCCATAGCGGGTACCATACTCTTTTTCCTAAACTGGTGGTTACTATCCATTAGTGCATCATCCGGTGTGTGTGCGGTACTTTATACCACAACACTGACCAGCGGTTTCTTCTGTCTGTTAGCATCCGGTTTATGGATAAGCCGTCTGTTGAAGAACAACTTGTTAGAGGACGTTTTCAACCGGGAGAATGAATCCTTCATGCAGGAAACAAAACTCATGGAAAACGAGTATTCCGTCAATCTGCCGACAAAGTTCTGGTATAAAGGGAAGACATACGACGGATTTATTAACCTTGTAAATATTTTTCGAGCGACAATGATATTAGGAACGCCAGGGAGTGGGAAGTCCTATGCGATTGTCAATCAGTTTATCAAGCAAACCATCGAGAAATCCTATGCTCTCTACATATACGATTTCAAGTTTGATGACCTGTCGGTTATCGCTTATAACCATCTGATTAAATACAGACACCGTTATAAGATACCACCCAAATTTTATGTAATCAACTTCGACAATCCGAGAAAAAGCCATCGTTGTAACCCGTTGGCGCCCGAACTGATGACGGATATTTCGGATGCGTATGAATCCAGTTATACCATCATGTTGAACCTGAATAAAAGTTGGGTGCAAAAGCAGGGAGACTTCTTCGTGGAATCTCCGATAGTGTTGTTTACGGCGATAATCTGGTTTTTGAAGTTGTATGAAAACGGTAAGTATTGCACGTTCCCACATGCCATTGAATTACTTAATAAAAGGTATGAAGACGTCTTTACTATTCTGACAAGCTATCCTGATTTAGAGAATTATTTGAGTCCGTTCGTTGACGCATGGAAAGGCGGTGCTGCGGAACAGTTGATGGGCCAGATTGCATCCGCCAAAATTCCGCTGTCAAGACTGATAAGTCCACAATTATATTGGGTTATGTCCGGCAGTGATTTTACATTGGATATTAACAATCCTAAAGAACCCAAAATATTATGTGTCGGCAACAATCCCGATAGAATTTCTATTTATGGAGCAGCTTTAGGTTTGTATAACTCCCGTATTGTGAAGTTGATAAACAAGAAAAAGCAAATGAAAAGTTGTGTGATTATTGACGAGTTACCTACCATATTCTTCAAAGGTCTGGATAATCTGATTGCCACGGCACGAAGCAACAAGGTTGCGGTCGTGTTAGGTTTTCAGGATTTCAGCCAGCTAAAGCGCGATTACGGAGACAAAGAGGCCGCCGTCATCATGTCAACTGTGGGCAATGTTTTTAGCGGTCAAGTGGTAGGTGAAACAGCCAAAACACTGTCTGAAAGATTTGGAAAAATCCTGCAAAAACGGGAGTCTATGAGCATCAACCGTAACGATACGTCCACTTCCATCAACACGCAACTGGACAGCCTGATACCTGCCAGCAAAATCAGTACACTTTCGCAGGGCATGTTTGTCGGTGCCGTAGCTGACAATTTCGGAGAAACAATAGAACAGAAAATTTTCCATGCGCAGATAGTGGTGGATAATGAAGCAGTACAGAAAGAGACGGCGGCCTACCAGCCAATTCCCGAAATCAGCAGCTTTCTGGACGAGAACGGCAATGATACAATGGAACAGCAGATACAAACGAACTACCGGCAAATCAAACAGGATATTGTTGAACTGGTTGAGAACGAACTGATCCGCATAGAGAATGATCCAGCACTTAAACATTTATTGGGTGGTAATGAAGAAGAACAGGCTTAATCCTGAAAACAGCTCTTTATGGCAATCCCAGAAGCAACGCATGCTTCACTTCCGCAGATTGCCATAAAGAGCTGTTTTCAGGAAAGGACAAACGCATGGCAGGCACCCGGACAAGTCCAACCGACCTGCTATGCTCTTGTCTATCTGATATATTCAAAAGAAAATATGTACAAAACCACGGCACTTAGAAATAAATGCCGAATATTGGTACACATAAGGCAAGTATTGTATCAAGAAATATTCACGAAGAACCGGCATCCTTTTGTTTGTCCTGCATTATTTTCCTGTCATATAGAATCTTCCATCTCTCGCTTATTTCCGGTTCATTTCTTTCAATATATTTGTGTCCATTCCGGGTAAGCATAGCATTATGATTTTCATCAATGCTAACTATCCCATTAGCTTGTAACATGACAGTCATAGTTTTGATAGAAGCATAATAAACATTTTCCCTTTGTAGGAGACGTCCCAGCTAAATCATATTCAAAAACGTTTTTGATTTAGTTTAAAAGTTTATCAGTTAGTAATTTTCTAACTATTTCTTATAGGCAATGCTATTTTGATGAGAATCACTTAGTGGTATTATTGAAAAAACACTTAAACAAAAGGATTAGAAATTTTAATTCTAATCCTTCCTTGCTTTTTGAGGTTCCTGGCGAAGCTTACTTAAATAACAAATGACCTCGTTTGAATGTTTTCAGATTGAAATGATTGGAGAAACTCCAATCCAAAGTGAAAATCAGAAAATGTCAGATTGATGTAGTTTTTTCGCCATTATATACGCCTCTGCATCAATATTTATTTCTAATATCAATAGCTTCTTCAATCCAGTTTTCAATATTTTCTTTAATGTAGTCATATACATAAGTACTTGTTGTAAATGGAGGATTGTAGCATTTTACAATAGACGATAGATTCTTCCCGTTTACGGAAAAATCCTCAAAAGGATTTCGACCTTTGTTTGCTTGATTTCCGATACTATTTTTAAGATTGTGGATATGAATCCCCAATACTCCTCTTCCTTCATTCCAAGCTTTTTCAATTTCATACTTAATCCATTTTCTTCCTGCCGTATTTTCTCCCACCAAAACAATAACACATGATTTACCACTCATATTGTCATCAATCCATTTTTCAATAGCTTTATTACCTCCTTTGGTAACTTCTTCCCACTGATTTGCAGATACTACGCTATTACCTTCTATTTTACCCATATTTCTAACCTGAGAAGCTCTCCAGTTATCTGGGACATAATGAAAACTTGTAAAAACTCTACGTGCCATAATTTTATATTTTTTGTAAGATATTGATTGCTTTTATAACATTTGAGATAATTTTATCTGTCGAATTAGATGAATTTCCAATTTCTTCAATTGCACTCCTGAGACCTGAATTATTAGGATAATACTTATCAAAGTTAGTCATTATCTCATCCCATAAAATTTTAGAAATAAAGTTGGTCGCACCAATTGGAATTGGTATCACTCCAAACTCTAAACAAATTTTAAATTCTTCCTCCATTCCGTTTGAATTTACTATTTCTCCCTTATCATTCAATTTATTACCAAAGAGAAAAATGGCTATACCTGCTTTTGAAAGCATATCTTTTCTATAATTAGTCCAAATCTCAGGAATTGTTTTTGTCCCTGATTGTATTTGAGGGAAAGGTCTCAATATTAATAAATCATCCAAATTCTGATATTTGGAACTTAGTTTGAATTCCAAAGCTCCATTTATAACAATACTACCTATGCCAAGTCCATATCCCGAAACAATTTTATACTCATTTTCTGCAAGTTTATAACTTAGGTTATGAATTAGAGTTTTTGCCTCATTTTCAGAATATGGGGTATAAACATGAGCAGCTCCAGATACAAATATATTCCTCCTTTTTAATCTATTTTCAATCTCTAATAATATAGAGGTTATATCTTCATACTGTTTTATCATTACTGCATGGATCCCATATCTAAGAAGATCATTAATTTTTAATTCTTGCTTAATTTTTGCATATAAATAATCTTCATGATTTTCTTCTGCTGTTTTTAAATCATCTTTAAAATCTTCTTCTGAAATCTCCTTAAAAAAGCAATAATGTGTTGGTGTATTGTCCTTCAGTAATACTTTTATCCGCCCCAAAATATACTCTAAGTTCGGATCGTCAAAACTGAAACCTATAAATATAAAAGTTTTAGAGAGTAAATCCCCTCTTAGTGCAGTTGAAAAAAGTTCTCTTTTATCATTATATGTTTCATAATCATCTTTGATTAAGACTGCTTCATCAGGCGAGTTTTTATCCCCATGCATCTTATATACAATAGCGTTCTTCTTTTTAATATTCCTCGAAAAATCTTCGTTCCGAACTTTTAACTCAACTGTTTTACCTCCTGCTTCCAAGGTTTTCTCAATTAATTGATCATAATTAGTAGTCCAAAAAGTATCAATTCCTATTCTGGCTAATATTTCATGATTGATACCACCTTTTTTTAAGGTAGTAAATTCATTCGCTATTTTATTGTTTATTTTCCCTCTTTTAAATCTATTAAAATGATATTGGGCTACCGAAACCAAATCGACTTCTTTGTCTATATCCAAATTTAATTCTTCAGCCAAATCTCTTAAAAGATTTTTCCAATTAACAAACCCTAATGGAGCAGATAGCCCTGCACCAGCAAAAACTGCAGCATCGCCGTTTGTTATTTCTGTTACAAAAGCGTTTATAAACGCTTTTTGATTTATAGAGAACTCCATAGTCTTATTTTTTTAGCCAAACATCTAACCAGTCTTGATTGCCATTAGGATATATGACTCTAAATATATTGTCATAAAAAGAATAGCTATCCTTATATACAGGCTCTATTCGAGGATAAATTTGTAGATATTCATTTCCTTTCCAATCATTTCTGTTATCAGATAAAGGTAATATACATATTTTATCATTATGTAACTTATAAGTATCACCAATGCCTACCTCCCAATTGCACCATCGTGATACTATAGCAGAATTAGTAGCCAATAGAACAAACTTATCATTGGTTATTATCTTTGATTTAATTCTTGAAGCGGTAGTGCCATTCGTCTTTTCAGGCATTGTTTCATCAGCCCAATCGACATAAATACTAATGTTCAAGTTTTCAAAGAAAACTTTAGCTTGTTCTACAATTGCTTTGTCATGATGAGAATGCGAAAGAAAAATACTCGTCAATGCCGTGGATCTTGAGTAAGACCTGTATTCATTTAAGACGGAACTCAGACCTTTATATCCAGCTTTTACTTTTGCTATTGATTCAAATTCTTGTTTTGTAAATATTGCCATATATTTTTTTTAAAGATAAAAACAAAAATTAAGCCATGCAGATATTCAAGACGTTATGACATAATAAATGTTATCAAACATGACATTCTTTCTTGATTTATTAAAATGCAACATCTTTTGGCAGAATTTTTGCCCGCAATGACGAAGGAACGACCTTAGTACATTATGTATATTACTACTTACAATGTATTGAAAGAATTTCGAGAAGAATTTTTGCCTTAACAAATTTCTTTTTCTTTTATGTAAGAGTTTAATAACCATGTGTGAGGAAATAAATGAAAACTCATTAAGCGGCAAGAATCTAAAGCATAAAAATATATGAACTGCTATTTTAGATATGTAAAGCATAATATCTAAATCAAGAACCCCTACAATTGGTGCAAAATTCCACAAATCAATACAAAAGATATATTACTTGGAATGTAGTCATTTCACAAAATCCCATATAATAATTCTCTATTTCTAAATTTTGTTTGAGTAGATAATAGGACATAGCGTCATTCCTCGCCAATTCCCGCCATCCATTCCCTTCGCCCTTTAAAATGTAGTATACCATCAATTAATCTTCTACATTCGCACCGACGGGCTAAAGTTTACCCGGTATTGATTAATTATTGTATCACTTAAATTATTGATTTTATGGCTAAGAAAAAGCAAGAACAACAAGAACAGAGTCAG
>OJNJ01002328.1_pt1 | contig 10049 bp, 7 predicted proteins | sample 1597491 | NCBI WGS metagenome assembly OJNJ01 (sample SAMEA2452132, study PRJEB22498) | human gut metagenome | biome: human feces; feature: human gut; material: feces | place: Australia | collected 2012 | reverse complement strand
AAACGGTTCCGCCTGCAGGAGTAAACTTGATCGCATTGGACAAAAGATTCAGCAGCACCTGATTCAGTCGTGTCTTATCACAATAGACATCCTCATTTGTCACATCCATGGCATCCATATAAAGCTCCAGCTGTTTCGCATGGATCTGCCCGCTGATGATCGTCTTCAGATCATGAAGCACATCCGACAGACTGACCTCCGTTTCTTCCAGATGGATCTTTCCGCTCTCAATCCGGCTCATATCCAGGATATCATTGATCAGGGAAAGCAGATGGTTACTGGAGGAAAGGATCTTTCCCAGATAATCCCGAACCTTGTTTTTATCATCAATATTGCTTACAGCCAGTGTGGTAAAGCCGATGATCGCATTCATTGGTGTCCGGATATCGTGAGACATGTTGGAAAGGAAGGTACTCTTGGCCCTGTTTGCTGTCTCCGCCGCACGGACTGCCTCAGAAAGTGCCTGGTTCATTTTCCAGTCCGAGGTACGGTCCGACAGAACCAGGATGTATTTCTTTTTTCCATTTACCTCACTACCCATTGCAATATTATGGAACCAGCGTTTTTCCCCTGTTTTCTGATGAACATATTCAAAATCCCATTCTCGCTGTTCATGAACCTTGATTTCTTCCAGATAATTTTTCTCCGGATCTTCATGTTCCGCCGGATGCAATTTTCCCAGAACACGAATATCTCTACGAATCTGTTCTACCGTAATACCCAGCAGATTTTCCGCATTTGGGCTGACGTAATCTGCCTGATATGTTTTTGCATCCAGCATCAGAAAGACATCATCCACGTTCATTGAAAGCTTTTGAAACAGCTCATCCCGGTACCGGATCTCCGTATCCTTTCTTCTGAGATTTGTCCTGCTTTTTTGAATAATAAGACTGATAAGAAAAGCAGCAATACAGAACACGACCGCACCAACAAGAAGCATTGTACTGCTCTGCAGGCTGTTCATACTGGCATTGACAATATCTGCCTGTACAAGTCCCAGAAATACCCAGTCCTGAATATCTGATTTTTCATAGACCAGATAATAGTTCCTTCCATCCAGATTTACCAGCATCGCACCAGTATGTCCTGCTTTAAACTTCTCCGAAAGCTCATTGACCTCTTTTTCAGACATATCAGAATGCTCTCTCAGAACACCGAAGAAATTATATACATTCCCCCATAACTCAGAAGAATGATCGATCACAACACGGCCATCCGGATGAACAATAAAACTCTGTGCATTTCCATTGAAAGCAGAAATATCCAGTACATCTACGATATTAGAGTTTTCATAAGCAATGGCGATGGCATCATATTCAAATCCCTGATAGTTTCCATGAGCCTTGGGAGTGGCAAAAACAAGCAACTGGGATTTTCCCGGAACTGCTGCATTTGATATCACATCATTTCCCTGCCGGATGTCCTCTTCAATATTTTCCTGTAATCCAAGGTACCCGGTTTCCCCTGTCACCATCTTATAGTTCCCGTCGGCTGACAGAAAAAAGAAATCCAAAAATCCGGCATCTTCCTGCGCATTCTTTATATAATTACGGATTTCATCTTCGCTTGAGGTATTCTGCAGATTCTCACCCCAAATATGGAGATAAGTCAGGTTCTTATCTGTCAATTCCCTTAACATATTATCAGACTGATGAAAAACCTCCGTCAGATGGGAAACACTTTCCTCATAAATAGTTTTCGACACAAAGTCAAAATATCGGAAAACCATCAGAACAATTCCCAGTAAAACAGCTGTAAAGACAGCGATCCGGAATCGTTTTCTCCTAACAGTCTTTTCTCTGCCTTTGTTATGCTTCTTAATATCCATTCTTCTCACCTCAGAGTCATGTAGTCTTCAGGTTCTGCAAGAATGGCATCACCATCTGAAATATATCCTGTCCAGGTATCTTTCACAAAGGTGTCTTCTCCCTCAAACGCAATATTCTCATCTGTGGGATAGGCTTCCATGTGTTTTGGTATCGCAAGGCAGGTTACCGTGAATGTATCCTTGTCCTGAACTTTTTTTCCGTCTTTTGTAACTTTACTCAATGTATAGCCATCATCCGTTTCTTTGACTTCCACGGAAATGCCGCTGACCACAGGCAGAGAGCCACGGTTAAAGGGAATGAAACCTCCCTGATAGCCTTCTACAAAGTTTCTGACCAGTTCTGTCAGTTCTGCCCCGCTTATCCTGCAGCTATATGCCGAAAGACTGTTTGGCATGATCATGTCTCTTGCCATTTTTTCTGTATATCCAGCTTTCAGCACGTTTCCCGTAAAGCTGTTTCCGGTTGCGATTAGCACATCCGTCCCATAAATACCACGCAGAGTGTTTGCCATAACCGAATAAGCCGCATTTCCCCCACTGCTATGAAAACGGTTGGAATAGGATTTCTGTGAATCCAGCACGATATTCTCTGAAGCAAATTCTTCCGCAAGAAGCTGGGAATTAAATGACTGATAGGCCTGCTCTGCATCGTATTCTCCTGAAATCATCTTCGAAACCACATCCTTGGAAACGGAGAAAAAGTCATTTGACGCAATGCGGATATACATGTGGTTTTCCTCGATCACAGGTTTCACATCCTTCAGATATTCCGTAAGCTTAAGATCCACATCCTGGCTGTAGCTTAACAGATCCTGTCCATCACTAATGATCCGGTTCTGTGCATCCTCTGAAAGCATTGTATTCAGTACCTTCATTGCTTTCTTCCGGCGCGTCTCGTCCTGTGTCAGGTCACGGTTTAATGCCACCTGAAAATATGGGGTCGTCATCAGCCACTTTTCGCCATTCTCCTGAAAGAATGGCAAAAATGTTGTGTTAATGCCCTGATCCTGTAACATTTTTACACCAGCTGAGCTGCTGAAGTACATGGCAAGCTTACCACTTTGGTACATCTCAATTATATCATCATAATTCATATCCAGATCGTCCTGGTTCAGCCCGGTATCCTGGATAAACTGTTCCATACGTTCAAAAGCCTGCGGCCAGACGGTACTATCCAGACCTTCTCGATTTGTATTATCCGGGTCACTGTAGGTGGTGCGCCACTTGCGTCCGTCTACAGAAGACAATTCTGATGCAGACAGACCCTGCAGTGTTTCCATACAGGTATAATCATAATAATAGTCTGCAGTAAACCCACGGATTCCCACTTTGTCAAATGCCTGGCAGGCAGAGACAAAGCTTTCATAGTCTGTTGGCAACGGGATATCATATTTTTCAAAAAGATCCTTGTTCACTACAAAGCCATGGGCATCTGCACACACCGGAAGCCAGTTTACGCTTCCATCCTCGTTCATAAAATTGCTAAGGTATGTATCATAGACAGCGCCTGACGCATTGGTTGTGGAAAGATCCATCAGGCTGTCTTTCAAGGAACTTGCATCATGAAGTGAAAAGCGACAGCAGGTTATAATATCCGGCAATCCACCATTTTCATTCAGAAATCTGTAGAAATCAAGATCGTTGTTGCCTACAACAAATTCAACATTGATATCCGGGAGCTGTTTCTGGATGTATGGTGCATATTTTTCATACAGCTGCGTGGACCACAAATATACTGTGATCGTTTCTGCATCTTCTTTTTCTGCACTCTTTCTGCCACAGCCTGACAGAAGTGATATAACTGTCACCATCACAAAAAGTACAGAAAACAACCTATTCCATTTTTTCTTTTTCATTACGGATCCCCCCAAAACTATTTTCCACCAATCTGCTGATCACTTTTACCAGTAATTTTACATCAACGGGTTTTGCAATATGTTCATCCATCCCTGCTTCTTTTGCTCTCAGCCTATCCTCGGTAAAGGCATTTGCTGTCATTGCGATGATGGGGACCACCTTTGCATCTTTCCTGTCCAGAGACCGGATCATCTTTGCTGCTTCATAGCCATTCATGACCGGCATCATAATATCCATAAGAATGACATCAAATTCACCGGATCTGCTTTTTTCGAATATCTCAACTGCTTCCTGTCCATTCCATGCTTTCGTCACCTGGGCGCCCTCATTCTGGAGCAAAAATTCAGCAATTTCCATATTCAGCTCATTATCTTCTACCAGAAGGATATTCAGATCCTTTATGGATCTTTCCGATACATTCTTCTGTTCTTTATGTTTATCCGCATCCAGGTCTATTTTAAATGGGACCCGGAGCACAAAGGTCGTACCTTTGTCCCTCTCACTTTCAAAGGTGATCGTTCCACCCATTTTTTCTGCCAGGTTCTTGGTGATGGTCATCCCTAAACCTGTTCCCCCAAATTTAGAAGCTCCGCCCTTTTGCTCCCTGGCAAAAGATTCAAAAACATGCTCTTTAAATCCGCTGCTCATGCCAATACCTGTATCCCGGCATGTAAATTCCAGCATTGTACTTTCTGTACTGTGTGACGGGATTTCTTTACAGCTTAGATCTATGTTTCCATAATCCTTATTGTATTTCACAGCATTACTCAGGATATTCATCAGCATGCGCTTCAGATAAAGGGAGCTTCCCAGTAATTTCCGGTGCTCGATCTCTATTGTCTGTTCAACCTTTATTCCCCTTTCATCTGCCTGTCTGCTAACCAGGTCCATCACATCATTTATTGTCTTATAAACATCAAAAGGCTTTTCTTCCAGCAAAATTTCTCCTGATTCCAGCTTGCTCATATCAAGAACTTCATTGATCAGCTCTAAAAGAATATTTGAAGCTTCACGGATCTTTTTCCTGCAATCTGCCTGTTTCTGCAGATCATTGCTGTAATGATCCCCTACATCGACCATTCCGCAAATCCCATTGATCGGTGTACGGATATCATGACTCATCCTCTGGAGAAATTCTGTCTTCGCCCGATTGGCCGCCTCTGCCTTTTTAGCTTCTTCCAGAAGTTTTCTCTGGTACTCCTGTTCTCTTTCCATTTCTATTTTAATGCTGTTTGCCCTGGATTTTTTAAGAAGCAGCCATACCAGTGTCACCACCACCATATAAATAAACATGACCATTATCACATTTTGCGGCAACGTATGAAACACAGTACGCTCCGGAATATATGCATAAATATAATAATCCCTTTGTTTCAGCATCAGTCCATAATAGAAATCGTCACCCACATTCAAATGCATTAAATGTCTGCTGTCTGCATTTTTCTTTAAAGCCTGGATCACCTCCTGTTTTTTCGCATCCTGACCAATAAGGCTGGGATCATTGGAAGCAATGACCACACCATTATCCACGATCATGATCGTTCCGTCACTAAAGGTCTGATATCCATTTAACAGGCTCTGTATGGTAAACTTATAATTTTGCAAAAACTCAGCAGATGTATAATAATAAGTAATTACAATACCAGGTTCATCTCTCCTGGCACATGCAGCTACATCTATATGCCCTCCATCATCACAGCTGATCTGCTGGGAATATACCTTTTCCTCATGATCTGCAATATCCAGTATTGTTTCTTTATTAACATGTTCCTGTATTTTTGCAAAACGGCTTCTATCCACACTCCCGCTCTCACTATATTCACCTACAATATTTCCATTTGCATCCAGTACCATAGCACCTGTCAGCCATAATTGGTCTGTACATTCTTCTAAGAGCTGATTGTTAAATTCTTTTCCGTCCTGTGTTTTTGCATCTATGACAACACTGACCTGTCTTGCACTGTCGATCGCACGTATCAGGCATTTACATTCTGACACCTCATTATAACGTGTATACACAGAACATTGTACCTTCACATAATTTACTATATTCAAAAGCCGGGATTCCTCATGGGCTTTGCTAAAATAGAAAAAATACAGAACTGTAAAACAGGTCAGACACATACCCAGGACTGCACTGACAGTCCAGAATTTCATTTTTATCCATTCCTGTTTATTCTTCTCCAATTTTATCTACCTCCAGATATTTCTCCGGATCATCAAGATACTTCCCAATGATTTTTGCAGCTGTTCCATCTTCTTTCATGTCAGCTAATGTCTGTTCTAATTTCTGGCAAATACCTCTGGTGTCATCCTTTGCAAATGCAACTCCGAGCCCCACTGTCATAAGTGGTTCATCCAGGATACGCAGTTCCATATTATAATCCTTCATATATTGGATAATGGATTCCTCATGGGCTCCCACTGCATCAACATAGCCTTTTCCTAAAAAAGTATAGATCAATTCCCTGTTTTCCAGACTGATCAGATTCCCCAGCTTAGGAATCCTTTCATCCGTCCGGCGCAGAAATATCTCTTCCGGTTTTGTTGTTGACTGGACAGCAAGTTTTTTTCCCTCCAGATCACTTAATTTATAGATATCACTGTTAGGATTGACTGCAACAACCTGCCTGCTTATCATATACGGACCTGCCCACTGATAATCATCCAGTCGTCCTTTCATGGAAAAACAGCCCATAATACAGTCTATTTCTCCATTTTCTAACAGTTTCTTTTTCTGTTCCCAGCTTATGGGAATGATCTCTATCTTATATCCCATTCTTCCAAATGCTTCCGTCGCCAGATCAACATCTATTCCCGTCGGCATACCATCCTCATTTAGAAAATTATAGGGAGGATAATTATCACTTCCGATTTTTATAACAGGATTTTCCGTTGTGTCAGTTATTTTATCTGTCTTATTGCATCCTGTGAGAGCTGTCATTAATACTGTCATTAATATAAGAAATATCAATCCAGCCGTAATTTTTTTCCCTTTTTTCACCTTACAAACCTCATTTCCATATCCTGTCGGTACAATTTTCCTGAAAAACAGCCTCTGTAGTAGTTGTAATAATTTCCGGTTTTCTTCTGCTGACCATTGAAGTTGTCTCAAAATTCAGAAAACTGATTTTATTATACGCCCACGCCCCTCCGTACACAAGAACAATATCTCTTCTTTACTGCTTAAAATTCTTTAAGATTGCAAAAAACTCCTGCCATTATCCAGTGGTTCAGTGCTTTTTGAGGTATAAGATCCAGAAAAGGACACTTATCTTCCAGAAATTCTGAAAATAAGTGTCCTTTCGGATTTTCTTATGTTATTGAATAAAACGTCGCCTTTTCCAGATCTGATATTGTCAATATTAGTTGACACATTTTCCTCAAGGATTTTGAACCCTATGCTGCTTCCTTCAGGGAAGCGTAATATTGTTGTCTTTTGATCATTGGGGGAAGACCTCTATTAGTGGAGCAGATCCTCCTGTTATTCCAGTAACTGGTGAAATATCTCCAGATGATTGTCTTAAGTTCATCCGTAGTCATTTTCTCTGTATCATAACGATCATATAGCAGTTCTGTTTTCATTCTTGCCCACATGCTCTCACACCGGGCATTATCGTGGCACCTGCCACCTGCGCTGTTCATACTTTGTTGTATGCCATATTTCTGTATCGCTTCCCGGTAAAGCTGGCTGGTATACTGGCTTCCCCTGTCTGAATGGATAATGACTCCACGGATACTAGGATACGCTTTAGCAGCATTTTCCAGTGTCTCTTTACATAAAGAGGCTTTCATATTTGTATCCATTGCCAAACCGATCACGCTGGAATCAAAGCAGTCAAAAATGGCTGAAACATACAGTTTCCCATCACAGCCTTTGATCTCTGTCATATCTGTAACACATTTTGTCAGCGGTTCTTCTGCGTGGAAATCACGCTTTAACAGATCCTCTGATTTTCTGGCTTCCCTGTCCGCTTTCGTGATCCCGTTCGGTTTGCGTCTGGGATGATGACTGATCCCAATCTCTTCCATGACACGGTAAACAGTGCGTTCACTGGGAATATCCACATTTTTCGGCTGTTTCATCGTCAATGCCTGATACATGCGGGTACGGCCATACGTATCATTGCAGCTATCTTCTGTAAGTATATCTTTCATGGCATCTGCCAGTGGCTGATATTTCCATGGGCGGTCTTTCATGACAAGATACTGGTAATATCCCTGTCTGCTGACATGGAGAACCCTGCAGAAAAAGGTAATATTTCCTTTGGAGCTGCCGTCTTTTGTTTTTAATGCAATAAACTTCATTCTTTCGTTTTTGCTGACTTCAGACGGCTCGCGGCGAAAAAAGCACTGGCTTCCTCAAGAAAGTCGTTTTCTTTCTTTAAAAGTCTGATTTCCTTCTCCAGTTCCTTTACCTGTTGACGGAGCCTTAAAAGTTCTTCATTAAGCGTCATGGCGCTTTGTGGAGTCTGTGAGCCGGCTCCAAGGTCAAGATTACCAAGACGGTTAGCCCGTACCCAGCCATACATGGTGTTCTTGGGGACCCCCAGTTCTTTGGCTGCTTTAGCTTGTCCTATCTCTTTGGCGAGCTTCACTGCCTGTACTTTGTATTCGTGGTCATATTGTCTGTTTTCTGCCATTTTTGTTCACTCCTTATTCTCTTGATTATATCTCAAATCCTTGAGAATGGGGTGTCAACTTTTTTTATACCACATCAGATTATATTTGGGAGTAAATCCGCACAAAAAGTAAGCGGACTGTTAAAGAAATATGAGATAAAAAAATGTCTGCTTGTTACAGGACATCACGTTGTCAGACATTCTATTACCCAAAATGTAATAAAAGCTCTTTCTGTTGAGGGTATTCACTGTGATGTATGCCTGCGGCTGCAACAGTATGTGGTGGAATAGATGCTTTAGCACATACAATAGAAATTCTTGTAGGAACTGCTAATAATGAATATACAAATCAGATTCTGTTTCTTTGCTTGAATAAAATATGGAGATGGCTGCCTGTCGCAGTAAAAGAACCTGAGAATCTGGAAGCAAGAGAACAAATGTCATGGGCTGCACACAATGCACTGGCGAATGGCGGAGTTCCAAATGGACATGCGGTTGCCCATGCAATTGGTTCTTTATATCATATTACACATGGAAATGCCTGTGCGATGGTGCTTCCTACAGTGGTTCGTCATTTTGCACTTTATGCTCAGAAAAATATTCAAAAAATGGCAGAAATCATGGGAATAAATGTTACCGGAGATGCACTAAAAGATGCTGATGCAGTTGCAAATGCAATTCATGTATTTTGTCAGGAACTTGGTTTGGATACATTGCAGAAAATATTTGCAGAAAAAGGATATTGCGATAATTGTCGGGAATTTACTGAAAAAATGATTCCACTGGTTATGGATGATTTTAAATCACGGGAATAGATGCCTCCAATTCATACGGGGAACTATAAAGAAAAAATAGGAAAAATATGTGAAGCAATATATGCAGAAAAATAGTCAGGATGTATAAGTTTAAAAAATGAGAAAAAAGATTTTAGGAACAGACCTGAAAGTTTCCGCAATAGGACTTGGATGCATGGGAATGAACCATGCGTATGGTGCATCGGCAGATAAGACGGAAATGATAAATCTGATTGCACAGGCAGTGGATATAGTCTGCCCGGTAACAGCAATACAAAACCGCTATTCCATGATGGCGAGATGGCATGAAAAATTATTCCCGGTACTGGAAGAATTAAATATAGGATTTGTGGCGTTTTCACCACTGGCAAATGGATTTTTGTCTGGTAAATACAATGCACAATCTGTTTTTGAGAAAAATACAGACTACCGGTCAATTATGCCGCAATTCCAAAAAGATTCTTACGAGAAAAATCAGGAGTTTTTAGCGTGGATACAGGCATTTGCAGAAGAAAAAAAGATTCCTATTGTTGGTGAGATTCCAAGAAGTGATGAGATTATACGCTGGGAAGATCAGGGAAAGACTGTGATCGAAGGCGACGCAGATTCTGAGATCAGTAAGAGATTCTTTGAACTGGCAGAAAAGCTGTTAGAGGATGAAACAGAACGTGTGAGATAAAATATAAGTCGAGGGAAAATATATGAAGAAAGCATATTTTTGTACAGCGGAAGAACTGGAACAAAGAGGAAAGGATAATCTTCCGAAACAGTTTCAGTCAGGGGAACATTTAATCTATAGTTCGCCGGCTACGCTTGCCTTTAACTCTCCGGGGGCAGAAGGGTTCGGAGTGAAAAGAGCAGGACTTGCAGTGCCGGGATCGATCATGCTGATCGTGGCACCGGGGTGCTGTGGAAGAAATACGTCCATGATCAGTTCAATGAAAGAAT
>OJNJ01002327.1_pt1 | contig 10049 bp, 9 predicted proteins | sample 1597491 | NCBI WGS metagenome assembly OJNJ01 (sample SAMEA2452132, study PRJEB22498) | human gut metagenome | biome: human feces; feature: human gut; material: feces | place: Australia | collected 2012 | reverse complement strand
AGCAGCCGAGCCGGAACAGGATGAAACGGAATCCGATGAGAATGATCAGGAAGAACCGGAAACAGATGAATTTGATTCTCTGATGGAAGATGATGAAGATTTCGGAGAAGAAGATGGTTATGAAGATGAGGATGATCTGCTGAAAGGAATGGATTTCCTCAATGATATTGATAATGCAGAGACAATGGAGATTCCTGTCAGAGAAGTTAAGAAATCCAAACCTGCGAAAAAAGCAAAAAAACCGGTTTCAGAAGAAGAAGAAATGGAACAGCTGATCGATTCTATGCAGCCTAAGAAAAATGCAGAAGATATCATTCCGAGGGAAAAAGTACTTACAGAGGATGAAGAGAAGCTCTTTACATACTTTGCAAAAGTACCTGGACTGAAAGAACAGATCCTTGATACGCTTTATGATGTACAGATGGGTGCTGCAGATAAAACATCCAGAACAGGTAACGTGATTGTTATGGGTGGTCGTGAAACCGGAAAAACCCGCCTGATCTCAAGTCTGATTCCTGCAATCTGCAAAGAGCTGAATCTGGATGCATCCAAAGTTGCCTATGTATTTGCAGATCAGATCAATGGCAAGAATATTGCAGAGATCGTCAGCAAGATGGCAGGAGGATTCCTGGTTATCGAAAACGCAAATCAGCTTACCAAAGAAACAGTAAATCAGCTGAACAAAGCAATGGAATTCCGTACAGACGGTCTGATCGTTATCATCGAAGATGAAAAGATCGGTATGCGTAAACTGATTGCGAGATTCCCGAAATTTACATCCAAATTTACATCTATGATCAATATTCCGGTATTTACCAATGATGAGCTTGTTAACTTTGCAAAAGTGTACACAAGAGAAAATGGATATACTATTGATCAGATGGGTATGCTTGCACTGTATAATCTGATCAGTACAAGCCAGAAAGAAGATCAGCCGATGAATGTAGGCGCTGTCAAAGAAATCATTGATAATGCCATTGCAAAATCCAAAGGCGGACTTCGCAAGCTGATAGGCAAGAAGAAAGTCAATCCTGACGGATACATGGTACTTTTCGAGAAAGATTTCAGCTGAAAAATTAAAATGAGCATAAGCAGCAGGAGGAAATTATGACCAGACCTTATCTTGGAAACCCGAAATATACCATTGAAGTTCTTCAAAAGTACGGATTTGTGTTCCAGAAAAGGTTTGGTCAGAATTTTCTGATCGATACCCGTGTTCTGGACAGGATCATTGAGGCATCTGAAATTACAAAAGATGATTTTGTACTGGAAATCGGACCGGGAATCGGAACGATGACTCAGTATCTGGCAGATGCGGCCAGAGAGGTTACTGCAGTTGAGATTGATGACGCGTTGATCCCGATTCTTCAGGATACGCTGAAAGAGTGGGATAATGTATCTGTGATACATGGTGATATCCTGAAGACAGATATCCGGAAGATTGCAGATGAAAAGAATCAGGGACGTCCGATCAAAGTTGTGGCAAATCTGCCGTATTATATAACAACACCGATCATTATGGGACTGTTTGAAAGTCATGTGCCTGTAGATTCCATTACGGTAATGGTTCAGAAAGAAGTTGCAGACAGAATGCAGACTGGTCCCGGATCCAAGGATTATGGTGCTTTATCACTGGCAGTACAATATTATGCAAAACCGGAGATCGTGGCAAATGTTCCGCCGAACTGTTTTATGCCGAGACCGAAGGTTGGCAGTGCAGTGATCCGGCTGACCAGACATCAGAATCCGCCGGTACAGGCAAAGGATGAAAAGCTGATGTTCCGTATTATCCGCGCTTCTTTTAACCAGAGAAGAAAGACACTGGCAAACGGATTAAAAAATTCACAGGAACTGCAGTTTACCAAAGAACAGGTTGAGCAGGCAATCACGGAATGTGGACTTCCACTGAATATCCGAGGTGAGGCTCTTACCCTGGAACAGTTTGCTGCACTGGCAGATATTTTTGTAGATATGAAATAATAAAAATAACAACTATAAAAGGCATCCGGTGGCTGGTCGGATGCCTTTTATAGTAATATTTATTAAATTTAAAAGGAAGGAGAGTTGATTGCTTTTCGGCAATCAACATATGAAAAAGAAAATTTTATAAAAATAATGTTGGCTGTATTATTTTTATGGTCTTAGTATATCCAGAAATTGTGATGGAATCATGTTTAACTTATGAAAAAAAAGTGAACGATTGTCGAAAGTTCTATGAATTAAGAATATTTTACAGCTTTTTTTTCAGAGTGTGTTATAATGCAGTTCGTATCATTGATAGAAACTGTAATTGTATTTATTCAGGAGGTAATTAAAATGATGAAAATAAACAAATTAAGTGCATTTATTCTTGCAGGAGCTCTTACATGTACTGCACCTGCCATGGTTTATGCAGATCAGACAACAGATGCTGCTGTAGATCAGGCAGTAGAACTTCTGGAGCAGAGTGGAGTAGATGACCTGTTATCAGATCCGGATAAAGTGGTAGATCTTATTATCTCTGCCAAAGAAACTCTGGGAACAGTAAATGTAACAGATGATCAGATCAGCAGTGCACTGGATGTTGCAGCTGGAGAATTAGGGGTAACTCTTTCTGATTCTGACAAATCCACATTAATTCAGCTGTACAATAAATTCAAAAACATGGATCTGGATGAGAATGAACTGAGATCTCAGGTAAACAAAGTGTATGACAAACTGGAAAGCCTTGGAATTACGAAAGAAGATGTGAAGGGAATTCTTGGAAAACTTGTTGAGCTTGTAAAAGGATTTCTGAACTAAGAAGAGTTCTGTTATATGACAATGTATAAAATACACAACAAGTAAAATAACATAAAAAAACCATATGTTACATTTTTATAAAAAACAAGGATGAAAAACGAAAAAATTGTGCAAATACACGAAAGGTTCATGACTTGTTCATACTATGTCCATAAATGACTGGTACTATAAGGATAGTTCGAAAGAGCTACACAAAACAGACGTTGTAATGTTCTTCATTACACATAAATTTTTTCATAATAATCGCCCCGGTAAACCACTGCCGGGGCACTCCTCGTTTATAAGCCCCTATTTTGGGGGCTTTTTTTATTTTACAGGTTATAATATAATTGATATAAGGGTACAAAAGAATGTATTGAAGGAAATGCATTGCGAAAACATGTGGCATGCTATAATACAGATAATAAATAAAGAATAACAAGTATAAGTAAAGGAGAACGGAAAATCATGGCTGAATCAATGAAAGATTATGAAAAAGAACTGGAAGAGTCTATGAAAACAATAGAAGAAGGCGATATTCTTACAGGGACTGTAATCAGTGTAGATGAAAAAGAAGTAATCCTTGATCTGAAATATTATGCAGAGGGCGTGATTCCGGCAGAAAACTACAGCAGAGAACCGGGATTCAGCCTGAAGGATGAAGTACATGAAGGAGATGAAGTCTCTGCAACAGTTGTAAGAAAAGACGATGGACAGGGAAATATTCTTCTTTCCAGAGTTGAGGCAGTAGACGTGCTGGCATGGGATAAATTAAAAGAACTGAAAGAATCCGGTGAAGTGCTGGATGTTGTAGTAAAAGGAATCACAAATGCCGGTGTTATTGCGTATGTGGAAGGTGTAAGGGGATTTATTCCAGCATCCAAACTTGCACTGAATTATGTGGAGGACACAGAAGAATATCTGAATAAACCGATTCAGGTACAGGTGCTGGATGTAGACAAAGAAAGTAAGAAACTGATTCTTTCTGCCAAAGAAATTCTCAGAGCAAAAGCGGAAGAAGAAAGAAAAAATAAAGTTTCAAACCTGGAGATTGGTCTTGTAACAGAAGGAACTGTAGAGAGTCTTCAGCCATATGGGGCATTTGTAAATCTTGGAGATGGACTTTCCGGCCTGGTTCACATTTCACAGATCTGTGAAAAAAGGATCAAGAAACCATCAGAGGTTCTGGCAGTGGGAGATACGGTAAAGGTCAAAGTTACTGCGATCAAAGATGGCAAACTCAGTCTCAGCATCAAAGAAGCAACAGATATGATGGCAAAGGAAATCAAAGAAGAGGTTTACGAAGTGCCGGATGCAGGAGAGCAGGCAACGACTTCTCTGGGATCACTTTTTGCAAACATTAAATTAGATTGATTAATAAGAGGATTTTATTTTTATGAAAAATCAGGAAAAAATTTTTGTTATCGGACACAAAAATCCGGATACAGATTCCATCTGTTCTGCAATCGCCTATTGTGATATCAAAAACAGAACTACGCAGGAAAGCAGATATATTCCAAAACGTGCAGGACAGATCAATGAAGAAACAGAATATGTACTGAATCGTTTTGGAGTACATCCACCAGGATACTTAAGCAATATAGGAACACAGGTAAAGGATATGGATATCCGCCTGAGTCCGGAAGCAAATAAGAGCATGTCACTGAAAAATGCATGGGATCTGATGCAGGAAAACAGCATCGTTTCTCTGCCGATTCGTGAAAAAGACGGCACATTGGAAGGCCTGATCACAATTGGTGATATTGCAAAAACATATATGGATACAACAGACAGTTATCTTCTTTCCAGAGCGAGAACGCAGTATCAGCGAATCGCTGAGACAATTGGAGGAAAAGTGATCGAAGGTAATGCACATGGATATTTTATCCAGGGAAAGATTATGGTAGCAACTGCCAATCCGGATAAGATGAAAGAATATGTAGAAGAAAATGATATGGTCATCATGGGTAATCGTGAAGAGGACCATCTGCAGGCGATTGAGCAGAATGTAAGCTGTATCATCGTCGGAATGGGGATTGAAGTTACCGAAAAGGTACTGAAACTGGCGCATGAGAAAGATATCGTCATTATTTCTTCTCCGTATGATACCTTTACGATCTCACGTCTGATCAACCAGAGTATTCCTGTTAAATATATCATGAAAACAGATAATCTGGTTACATTTAACACAGAAGATTTTACAGATGATATTCAGGAAGTAATGATCAAACATCGTCATCGTGCATTTCCGGTCATCAACAAAAAGGGCAAATGTATTGGTACGATTTCCAGACGTAATTTTCTGGACATGCACAGGAAAAAAGTGGTTCTGGTAGATCATAATGAAAAAGACCAGGCTGTAGATAATATTGATAAGGCTGATATCATGGAGATCATTGATCATCATAAACTGGGTACACTGCAGACAATGCAGCCGATCAGTTTCCGCAATCAGCCGGTTGGCTGTACAGGCACGATCATGTATCAGATGTATGGAGAACAGAAACTGGAGATTCCGCCTAAAATCGCCGGACTTCTCTGCGCTGCGATCATTTCTGATACACTGATGTTCCGTTCTCCGACCTGTACACTGCAGGACAAAATGGCTGCAGGTGCACTTGCACTTATTGCAGACATTTCCATTGAAGAATTTGCAAGAGAAATGTTTAAGGCAGGAAGCAATCTGAAAGACAAATCTCCGGAGGAAATCTTCTATCAGGATTACAAGAAGTTTATTGCAGAGGGAGATATCTGCTTCGGTGTAGGTCAGATCAGCTCCATGGATGCAGATGAACTGCGCGAGATCAAAGAGCGTCTGATTCCGTTTATGGTCAGCGAATGCGGACGTCATGGTGTATCAAGAGTATACTTTATGCTGACAGATATTATGGAGCAGTCTACAGAGCTTCTGTTCTATGGCGAGGGAAGTGAGGAAATGGCTGTCAATGCATTTAAGATTGAACCTAAGGATGGAACGATTTATCTGAAAGGTGTCGTATCACGTAAGAAACAGCTGATTCCGCCACTTATGGAGGCCGCACAGATGATCGGCAGCGATTACGTATAAATCGGAGGAAAACAAATGGCAAAACAAACATGGAAACCAGGCAATATGATATACCCGATCCCGGCAGTCATGGTGAGCGTTACAGATGGGAAAGGGCAGGATGATATTATAACGGTTGCATGGACCGGTACCATCTGTACCAATCCTCCGATGGCTTATATTTCAGTAAGACCGGAGCGTTTTTCCTATCACATGATAAAAGAAACCGGAGAATTCGTGATCAATCTGACAACAGAAGAACTTGCTGCAGCAACGGATTACTGTGGAGTCAGATCCGGACGTGATGTAGATAAATTCAAAGAGACTGGACTTACGAGAGAAAAGGCGGATATCGTAAAAGCACCGATGATAAAAGAGGCTCCGGTATCAATCGAATGCAGAGTAAAAGAAATCAGAGAGCTTGGTTCACATCATATGTTTCTGGCAGAGGTTGTTGCAGTTCATGCAGACGAACGTTATATGGACGAAAATAATCGTTTTGACCTGAACAAAGCCAGACCGCTGGTCTATTCTCATGGAGAATATCTTGGCACAGGAAAGAAGCTGGGAACTTTTGGATACAGTGTAAAAAAACGTAAAAAAACTGTTCCCCCAAAAACGAAAAAGACCGCCAAGCCTTGATTTAAAAGAGATTGCAGAATACTGCTGTTTATGGTAAAATATTCTTTAAGCAATTCATAAGAGACAGGAGAAAAGAAATTTTATGAATAATATAACGTTGATAGGAATGCCGGGAGCAGGAAAAAGTACAATAGGGGTTGTACTGGCGAAGGTATTGGGCTATCAGTTCCTTGATTCCGATCTTCTGATTCAGAAACAGGAAAAGAGACGCCTGTCCGAAATCATAGAAGAAGAAGGATATAAAGGATTTAAAGATGTTGAGAATCGTGTCAATGCATCAATAGAGGCAGAGAATACGGTCATTGCAACAGGTGGAAGCGTTGTTTACTGCGAAGAAGCCATGGAACATCTGAAATCCATAGGAACCGTTGTGTATTTGAAATTGTCTTTAAATGCTCTTTCAAAGCGACTCGGAAATCTGAAGGGCAGAGGCGTTTTGCTGAGAGAAGGACAGACCCTTACGAATCTGTATGAAGAAAGAACTCCATTGTACGAAAAGTACGCAGATATTGTGATAGATGAAGAGGGGAAAGATCTGGAAGCAAGTCTGGAGATTCTTTTGAAAACACTGAAAGAAAAGTAAGAGTAACCATTGAAAAGCAGGGGAGCAGAAGCGTACAGAGGAAATTTTTATTTACAAATGTGAAATTTGTGTTATAATACGAAACTGAGCTTTTTAACAAAGTATTAAAAGTTTTTAAAAGTCTGATAATAAATTTCTGATATTTGCTTCGGCTTACGGAGTGAAAATAATTATAGAGGTGCTTTATGGAACAGTATGTAATTAAAGGCGGCAACCCGTTAGTGGGAGAAGTAGAAATTGGTGGCGCCAAAAATGCTGCACTTGCAATTCTTTCTGCAGCAATTATGACGGATGAAACAATCCTTATCGAGAACCTGCCTGATGTAAGAGACATTAATGTTTTATTGGAAGCAATCGCCGGTATTGGCGCACAGGTAGAGCGAATTGACAGATCTACAGTAAAAATCAATGGTTCTACGATCAACGACATCAGCGTTGATTATGAATATATTAAAAAAATCCGTGCATCCTATTATCTTCTGGGTGCATTACTTGGTAAATACAAACATGCAGAAGTACCGCTTCCTGGCGGATGCAACATCGGAAGTCGTCCGATAGACCAGCATCTCAAAGGATTCCGTGCACTTGGTGCATCTGTGAATATTCTTCACGGTGCGATCGTTGCCGAGACAGAGAATCTTCACGGAAGTCATATCTTCCTGGATGTAGTTTCTGTAGGAGCTACGATCAATATCATGATGGCAGCATCTATGGCGTCAGGACGTACGATAATTGAGAATGCAGCAAGAGAGCCGCATGTCGTTGATGTTGCGAACTTCCTGAACAGCATGGGCGCCAACATCAAAGGTGCAGGTACAGATGTTATCCGTATCAAAGGTGTTGAGAAACTTCACCGTACTGAATATTCCATCATCCCGGATCAGATTGAAGCCGGAACATTTATGATTGCCGCTGCGGCAACACATGGCGATGTGCTGGTGAAGAACGTAATTCCGAAGCACCTTGAACCAATCACCATGAAGCTGCGGAAAATTGGCGTGAACATCGAGGAATTTGACGATAGCGTACGAGTTTGGGTCGATGGTCCGTTGGTACGCACCAACGTCAAGACGATGCCGCATCCGGGATTCCCGACCGATATGCAGCCGCAAATTACCACGCTGCTGACTTTGGCAGAGGGGACAAGCATTATTACAGAAGGGGTCTGGGAACAGCGATTCCGCTATGTGGATGAACTCCGCCGGATGGGTGCAGATATTTCTGTAGATGGGAAAGTTGCCGTTGTCGAAGGGACTGGAAAGCTGACAGGTGCACCGGTAAAGGCATGCGATTTGCGAGCAGGTGCAGCATTGATCATTGCCGGTCTGGCAGCAAAGGGCATTACAGAGATTGAAGATATTTATCACATTGAACGTGGGTATTCTTGTTTAGATGAAAAGCTGCGGCAGGTGGGAGCAGATATTCAAAAAGTTTCCACACCGGTTTCCACCTTACGGGAAGCCTTGTAAGAATTGAACAACCGGAACAGCTGCCTGCTTTTTGAAAAAGTGGGCAGCTTTTTTTGAACGAAAGGAGTTTTTTCATGAGAATGGTAACAGTAGCGGCTGTGCAGATGCATTGCAGTCGAGATGTCACAGATAACTTAGAACGAGCAGAACAGCTGGTGCGGCAGGCAGCTGCACAGGGAGCAAATGTGATTTTATTGCCAGAGCTGTTTGAACGGCAGTATTTTTGTCAGGAGCGGCAGTATGATTATTATCAGTATGCAACGCCGCTGTTAGAAAATCCGGCGGTACAGCGGTTTCAGAAAGTTGCAGCGGAATTGCAAGTGGTTCTGCCGATTAGTTTTTACGAACGTGCCGGAAATAATACCTTTAACAGTGTTGCAGTTTTGGATGCAGATGGTTCGGTACTGGGCTGCTATCGAAAGACGCACATTCCAGATGACCATTTTTATCAGGAGAAGTTTTATTTTACGCCGGGCGATACTGGTTTTCGGGTTTGGAATACACGATATGGCTGCATTGGCGTTGGAATCTGCTGGGATCAGTGGTTTCCGGAAACAGCTCGCTGCATGGCATTGCAGGGAGCAGAATTGTTATTCTATCCAACTGCAATTGGTTCAGAACCGCTGTTGGGTATGGACAGTTCTGGACATTGGCAGCGGTGTATGCAGGGGCATGCAGCAGCAAATCTGATGCCTGTAATTGCAGCAAATCGGATTGGAACAGAAACCGTAGAACCGTGTGAAGCAAATCAGAATCAGCAGTCTGAACTGACCTTTTACGGAACATCTTTCATTACCGACCAGACAGGAGCAGTTTTAGAGCAGGCAGGACGAACCGAAGATACTGTTTTGCTGCACACATTTGACTTGGATGCGATTCAGAAAGACCGTTTGGAATGGGGCTTGTTCCGTGACCGCCGACCGGAGCAGTACGGTGCAATCAGCAGCCCGATTCCAGTACAAATTTAAGACCCAATCACAAGACAGCATAAAGGAGAAAGGCAGAATTTATCATGACAATTCGGAAATTGACAGCAGCAGATGAACCTATATTTTATGAGATGTGCGAGGAATTTTTTCATTCTTCCGCCGTATCTCATCCAATTCCAATGGCACACCATGTTGCAACATTTCAGGAACTTTTACAATCAGATACCTATTTGTTTGGGTATCTGATGGAAGTGGATGGAGAACCGGCAGGGTTTGCAATTTTGAATCAGATGATGCAGCAGGAAGCAGGTGGAATCATTATCTGGGTAGAATGCCTGTATGTACGGGAGGCGTTTCGTTCGCAGGGAATCGGCAGACAGTTTTTGCAGTTTGTTGCAGCGGAATGGAAAGGAAAAGCAAAACAATTGCGATTGGAAGTAGAGCCAAACAATGTGCGAGCGAAAGCACTGTATGAGCGGATGGGATATAAAGTTTTGCCGTATCAGGAAATGATTTTGTCGTTGGATGAAGCGGAATAAATAGCACGGATATTGGTTGCAAAATGCGAGCCGCAGGCAATGAAAAAGTTTTTCGGTGCAGCAGTTTTTCAAAAATGCTGC
>OJNJ01002321.1_pt1 | contig 10060 bp, 8 predicted proteins | sample 1597491 | NCBI WGS metagenome assembly OJNJ01 (sample SAMEA2452132, study PRJEB22498) | human gut metagenome | biome: human feces; feature: human gut; material: feces | place: Australia | collected 2012 | reverse complement strand
GCAAATCTCGATTTTTGATTTGTTACTCATAAAGTTATTTAATAGTTAATTCAATCACATAACTAACGTCATCGGGCGCTTTGGGCTGTTTCAGCAATTTTCTTTCAATATCTCCGCTAGGGGACCATAAATGGTTTCTCTGCATGAGTTCATCCATTGGCCCAGTTCTTTACGGATGACTTTGTTCTTCATAATATATGAATTTGTCTGTGCAAAGATAGGCATAATGTAAGAGTGTGAGAAATATTTAGCGGAAAATTTTTTTAGTTAAAAAGCCGGTACTTCTCTCGGGGTGAGAGAAATATCGGCTTTCTGTCAGAATAGAATATATTATTGCACGTGGATGCGGTGCCCGTTGAATACGTTCATGCCCAGTTTGTTCATAATATATTTGATGGCAAGCTGCGCTTTTACGGAGTTGCCGGCATCGTCCAAAGGAGGCGCGAAGGCCGAAATACCCATTACACCCGGCATCACACCCATCACACCGCCTCCTACGCCGGTCTTGGCAGGGATTCCTGAGGTGTAAAGCCAGTCGCCTGTGTGCTGATAGAAACCTACGGTAGCTATCATGGAGGTGATTTTCGGGGAGAGGGCTTTGTCGAACACTTGCTTGTTGGTGTTCGGGTTCAATCCTTCGTTGGCGATGGTGGCTCCGCAGATGGACAATTGTTCCGCGGTGATGCCCATAGAGCACTGACGGGTGTAGAGGTCAAGCGACATATCAGGATCATCGTAGATACGGTTATAATTTTTCAATAACCAGGCGATGGAACGATTGTTGAAATTTGTTGCAGACTCCGATTTGTACAATTCGTCAATCAGTTGCGGGGCACTTCCGCATAGTTCGGTCATATTGTCTACGATGGCTTTCCACTTGCCGTCGCTGTTGCCTAGGGGTTGTACCATGCTGTCTGCCGAGATGGCCCCGGCGTTTACCAGTGGGGTGGAAGGGTGGTCGTTTTCCAACAGGATAGCCATGATGGAGTTGAACGGCAGTCCGGTAGCGTCGGCGCCAATCATTTCGAGCACCTTGGGAGCACCGTATTGGCGGAGTACCAGGATGGCGGTCAGCACCTTGGAAACGGACTCGATACCAAAACGGTACTGAGAGTCACCCAGTTGGATGATTTCTCCGTTCATCAGACAGATACTGATCCCGAACAGTTTGGGATCAATATTTGCCAGATAAGGGATGTAGTCGGCGTTCTTACCATCTGTATTGTCCTTGTACAGATTGTAAGCCTCCTGGGCAACATCCTTTATTTGCTGGATAGTTATAGTTCTTTCCATAAATTAATTTGATTGAAGTAACCATCTGCCTTAACGGCGGATGGTTGCATTATTGTTATCTATGCTTATTTTTTAGCGGCGTTGCTATGGGCATTGTGAGTGAACACAGTACCTTTTACAGCGATATTCTTGTCTTGGGCGATGCGGGTAGGAGTGGGATATTCCAGTTTCTCGAACTCGCTGATGGCATTCTTGATGTCGTTCAACAACATATCCGCCATGTCACGGCTGAATCCCTGACGTACCACAACACGCATAACCACATAATTTTGAATGTTCTCCGGCAAGGTGTAGGCAGGAACCATCCATCCGCTTTGTTGTAATTTAGCCTGCAAATCGTACAGAGTCCATTTGGCGTTCTTTGCGTATTCGGGTTTCATGTACCAGATGAACAAAGGATTTACTACGTCATCGCTGTAATTTACGAACGGAGCCATCTTGGCTATTTCGCTGTGGATGTACTTGGTGATTTCCATGGAATTGTATTGGATGGCTTTGTATCCTTGGAATCCCAGACGGATAAATTGGTAGTACTGTCCCAGAATCTGTGCGGCGGGACGGCTGAAGTTCAAACCAACCTGTGTGATGTTCGCACCCAGATAATTGACACTGAATGACATGGCATCCGGAAGGTATTTCTTGTCTTTCCATACTACCCATCCCAGTCCCGGATAAACCAGTCCGAACTTGTGGCCGGAAGTGCTGATGGAGAGAACCCATTTCAAGCGGAAGTCCCATTTTGTGTCGGGATTGAGGAACGGCAGGATGAAACCGCCGGTTGCAGCATCTACATGGATAGGAATATCATAGCCGGTTTTGGCGTTGTAGGCATCCAGTGCTTTGTCCAACGCTTCCACGTTATCGTTCAAACCTGTCCATGTCACACCTTGGATGGGAACGATGCAGATGGTGTTCTCGTCACACATCTTCAGTGCTTCTTCGGGGTCCAGAGTGGTTTTGTCCAAGGTGAGAGGTACTTGGCGCATTTCAATTTGCCAAAGTTGGGCGAACTTTTCCCAAACAACCTGAAAACCGCTTGAAATGACAAAGTTAGGCTTGTCAGTCGGTTTCCCCTGAGCTTTACGTCTGTCTTTCCAGCGTAACCAGGCGGCTACTCCTCCCAGCATACAAGCCTCGCTGGAGCCGATAGCCAGTGCTCCGGTTTTCCATTTTGCCTGTTCGGGCGAATTCCACAAATTAGCCATGATATTGATACATTTGGCATTCATCACTGCGATACGGGGATATTCTGTTTCATCAATGTAGTTGATGCTGATGGCTTCGTTCATCAGTTTGGTGGCATAGTCGTCCATGTAGGTGGTAACGAAAGTGGCCAGGTTAAGGCGTGGCTGGGTTTGGGCGAATGTTTCGTCTTTTACCATTTGATAAGCAATCTGTGGGGTGGTAGGTTCCATAGGGATGGTATCTACCGGGGCAGGCTGTAGCATTTCGTTTGAACCAAACACGGCTGTCTTTGCGTCACCGTCTCTCAAATCACAATTACATTCTTTCATTTTACTTAAAGTTTAGATTAGTAATACAATGGAAAACATGGGAGTTTCCCGCGTTTTTCTCCCTCAACAGGAGGTTTGGAGAAAAGTTTCTTGATTTTATGTTTTTTAATTTATGGGGGATAATGTGTCATGCGGAACATAGCGCAGCCAATTGGCATAGTAGCATATGGGCACATGATTGCATTGACCAATTATAAACCGGCTTTGAACCAATTCTTTTACACTTTGTTTCTATCACAATCTAAACCGATTTCATTATGAAAGTACAAACAGGGCAGGGGACCATTCCCCTCATTACGTTAGTAGGTATATTTTCCATCTCGGCACTCAATGCATTGCCGGGACTGGCGGTGTCGCCCATTTTGGGAGATTTGAATAAAATATTTCCCTCTGCTACAGATCTGGAGATCCAGATGTTGTCTTCGTTGCCGTCACTTCTTATCATACCCTTTATCTTGTTATCAGGTAAATTGACAGAGAAAGTGAACAACCTTTTGTTGTTGCAGATAGGGCTGGCTCTTTTCGGGGCGAGTGGTATTCTTTATCTGCTTTCTGATAAAATGTGGCAGTTGATAGCCGTCAGCGCCATGTTGGGGATGGGGTCGGGATTGATTGTTCCGCTTTCTACCGGATTGATATCCCGTTATTTTGTGGGAAGTTACCGTACAAAGCAATTTGGTTACAGTTCTGCCATCACCAATATCACGCTGGTGCTTGCCACTACGCTGACAGGATATCTGGCAGAAGTGAACTGGCATTTGCCGTTTTTGGTCTATCTGTTTCCTTTTGTATCCGTTTTCCTTACTCGTTATCTGAAAAAAGATCTCTCCAATTATCATTCCTCTGATGATATTCCAGCCGATACTGTCAGGGAAATGGGTAAGCGGGGAATTAATGTCAAGGCTTTGGTCAGGCTGATGGCTTTTTACGGATTGGCTACTTATCTGGTGATTATTATTAGTTTCAATCTGCCTTTCCTGATGGAAGAATATGGGCTGTCCAGTGGTAGGGCAGGCATCTTGATATCTTTGTTTTTTCTCGCTATTATGGCACCGGGTTTTGTCCTGAATAAGATAGTGCAGGTCTTGGGCCGCCGTATCTATATGGTTTGTTTGTTGATGATAGCCTGCGGAATGGGGATTATTCTGCTTAGTCGTTCCGAAATACTGATTGCTTTGGGATGTATTCTGAACGGGCTTTCATACGGTATTATCCAACCGTTGATTTATGATAAGACTTCTGATGTGGCGGTTCCTCACAAAGTGACGTTGGCACTTGCTTTTGTCATGGCGATGAATTATGTGGCCATACTGCTTTGTCCGTTTATTGTGGATGCTTTTCAGAATCTGTTCCATTCTCATTCGCAAACCTTTGCCTTCTGGCTTAATCTGATGGTAGCCTTGATGGGGATGTTTATTGTGATGAAGCAGGAAAAACTGAGTTTATAAGAAAAATACCCACGTAATAACATAACAATGAAGTATGAATAGACAAGTTGAAGCAAACCTTAGCATGGTTGTCTCCAAAGCGTTGGGAGGCCTTAATATGAACGCATTGAAATATCTTTTACCTTTGTGGATAGCTCCTGTGACAGGGGTTACTTTCCGATTGGTATTTGGGGCCGCCGCTTTTTGGCTTATTGATATATTTTGCAAGCCCGAAAACTCCACTATCCGTCAGAAATGGCAGCTCTTTATTTTAGGGGCTTTAGGTATTTATGGATATATGTTTTTTTATTTGTTGGGTATCAGTAAGACTACTCCGGTTTCCAGTTCTATTTTTGTCAGTTTGGAGCCTATATGGGTATTCATTATCTCTGTATTGTTTTATAAGGAAAAAGTAACCTGGATGAAAGTGCTTGGCATTGGAATGGGATTGGGAGGAGCTGTTCTATGCATATTCACACAACCTAGTGACGATCTTGCCTCCAATGCTCCGTTAGGTAATTTGATGTGTTTGGCCAGTTCATTGGTTTATGCCGTCTATCTTGTTTTCAGTAACCGTCTGTTAAAAGGAGTGGGAGATATGACGATGTTAAAATATACTTTTTTAGGGGCGGCTGTTATGGCTGTTGTTGTCAATACGATTTATGGTTTTGATGCTCCTATACTGAAAATGTCACTTTTCTCTACGCCTATGTTGGTCTTGCTTTTTGTTTTGGTATTTCCTACCACCATTAGTTATTTATTACTTCCTCTCGGGCTGAAATATCTGAAAACGACATTAGTAGCCATTTACGGGTATTTAATATTGATTGTTGCTACGGTGACTTCTTTTGTTTTGGGGCAGGATCGCTTCTCATGGACACAGTTGGCGGCGATTGTTCTTATTTGTGCCAGTGTTTATCTGGTGGAAGTAGCCGAGAGCAATAAACAGATTACGTCGAAATTAAAATAAGACAGCAGATAAGGAGTGTCAAAATGAAAACGATAGTGCTGCCGGGGCTTTAACATATTTCCTTGAGTGTGAACTCTGTCGACAAGTGAAAAGGAGAACAAAGAGAAAAGAATACAATTTTACGTTGTATGTGAGTGTAAGGAATCAATTTTATTTGTAGCTTTGCACCCAATTTAAAAACAAGAGTGTTATACCTATGCTACAATTAGATGCAATATACAAAGCGGCTCATGTCCTGAAAGAGGTTGTCCGTCGCACTGATTTGATTTATGCTCCTCAGATAAATCCTGAGAGTACAGTTTATCTGAAGCCCGAAAACCTGCAATTCACAGGATCGTTTAAAGTGCGTGGTGCTTATTACAAGATTTCCCAATTGTCTGATGAAGAAAAGGCGAGAGGTGTGATAGCCTGTTCTGCCGGTAATCATGCGCAAGGGGTGGCATTGGCTGCCACTAAGTGCGGTATCAAGTCGTTGATTTGTCTTCCGGAAGGAGCGCCTATATCTAAAGTTGAGGCTACGAAGCATTATGGGGCGGAAGTTTGTTTGGTTCCGGGAGTCTATGATGATGCTTATCAGAAAGCCCTGCAATTGCGTGATGAAAAGGGATATACTTTTGTTCATCCCTTTGATGACGAGAACGTGATAGCCGGACAAGGTACTATCGGTTTGGAATTATTGGAGGAAATGCCGGATGTGGAGGTAGTCATTGTTCCCATTGGTGGGGGAGGACTGATTTCGGGAGTGGCTTATGCGTTGAAGGCTTTGAAACCATCTGTCAAGGTATATGGCGTACAGGCGTTGGGTGCGGCCAGTATGGCAAATTCTATTCTTCATTCGCGTATTGAGCGTCTTCACTCTGTTTCCACTTTTGCCGATGGAATCGCGGTGAAAGAGCCGGGAACAAATACTTTTGACTTGGTTAATCAGTATGTGGACGGAATTGTAACTGTGACCGAGGATGAGATTGCCGCAGCTATTCTGGCATTGATAGAACGCCAGCGGATTGTTGCAGAGGGGGCGGGAGCTGTGTCCGTTGCTGCAGCCATGTTCAATAAGGTACCGGTAAAGGGTAAGAAAACTGTTTGCCTGGTGTCTGGAGGTAATATTGATGTGACGATATTGAGCCGTGTCATCAGTCGCGGTATGGCAAAGTCGGGACGTACCTATGCAGTAACTTTGGACTTGATAGACAAACCGGGGCAGCTGTTGGGAGTCAGCAAAATTATCGCAGAGCAGGGAGGAAATGTAATTTCTGTACATCATGAGCGAAATAGTGAGAGTGCAGATGTCACCGGATGTGCCCTTCGTGTCGTTATGGAAACCAGAAACGAGGAACATATAGCATCCATTCGTCAAAAACTGTTGGATGCAGGCTATGTGATAATGAAATAAATTATATACCTTACAAGTAGAAAGGAGGAAAATTAAATATTTCTTCCTTTTCTTGCTTCTAATTTTAATTTCTCCACACAAAAAATCGATTTTTATAGTGAAAATATCATTTTATACTTCTTAGAATCCAATTAAAGTCGTACATTTGTCGCAGTTTTGTAATGTAGAGTTTGCAAAAATGACCGATATAATCAAACATCGTGGTATTGTGGAAAACATTGAAGGTTCTCACGTGCGGGTGAGAATCGTACAAACTTCTGCCTGTTCGGCTTGTAGTGTGAAAGGGCATTGCAATGCATCTGAAAGTAAAGAGAAACTGATTGATGTTTTTGACATGAAGGCATCTTCTTACCGCATAGGTGAGGAGGTGATGATTTATGGTACTACTTCCATGGGGATGCAAGCCGTATTGCTGGCTTTTGGTATCCCTTTCTTGGTATTGCTGATTACTTTATTTATTTCCATGCGTCTTACGGGGGGGGATGAGTTAAGGTCGGCGCTTGTTGCTTTGTCAGCCTTGCTCCCGTATTACCTTATCATATATGTATGCAGGAATAAGTTGAGCAAGAAGTTTTCATTTACGCTTGAACCAATAAAAAATAATTAATAAATAACTAACTAAAATTTATGGATTTAATTCTGGTTGCAGTAATTTCGTTGGGAGCGATTGGCTTGATTGCCGCGGTAATCTTGTATGCCGCTTCTAAGAAGTTTGCTGTGTATGAAGATCCGCGGATTGCCAAGGTGAGCGAAGTGCTTCCTCAGGCGAATTGCGGTGGATGTGGTTATCCCGGTTGCTCTGGTTTTGCCGGTGCCTGCGTGAAGGCTGCCGATGCCGGTTCACTGGAGGGTAAGTTATGTCCGGTTGGTGGTGCTCCGGTAATGGAGAAAGTAGCTGCCATTTTGGGATTGGAAGCCGTTGCTGCTGAACCGAAAGTTGCGGTGGTAAGATGTAACGGTAGTTGTGAAAATCGCCCTCGTACTGCTCTGTATGACGGAGCTAAATCGTGTGCCATCGCTCATGCCACTTCAGGTGGTGAGACGGGTTGTACATTCGGTTGTCTGGGTTGTGGTGATTGTGTGGAAGCGTGTCAGTTTGATGCTATTCACATGAATCCTGAAACCGGTCTTCCGGAAGTGGACGAAGAAAAATGTACAGCTTGTGGGGCTTGCAGCAAAGCTTGTCCGCGTAAGATCATTGAAATTCGTCCGAAAGGAAAGAACAACCGCCGCGTAGTGGTGATGTGTGTGAACAAGGATAAGGGAGCTGTTGCCAACAAGGCTTGCAAGGCTAGTTGTATTGGTTGTGGAAAGTGTGTGAAAGTGTGTCCGTTCGAAGCCATTACGTTAGAGAATAATTTGGCATACATTGATCCGGCTAAGTGTAAATCTTGCCGTAAATGTGAATCGGAATGTCCGAAAGGGGCTATCCAAGCTATTAATTTCCCGCCACGTAAACCGAAGGTAGAAGTGCCGGCTGGTGAGGCTGCTGCAAAACCTGCTGTAAAAGTAGAGGCTTCAAAGGTGGAAACTCCGAAAGCGGAAGCGGTGAAAGCTGAGGCTCCGAAAACGGAAGCGGTGAAAGCTGAGGCTCCGAAAACGGAAGCATAATCAAAATTCAAAGTAAGTAAAAATTAAAAAGATATAACAGTGAAGACATTTAGAATTGGTGGAGTACATCCAGCAGAAAATAAATTGTCAGCAGGCAAAGCCATTGAAACCCTTGCACTTCCTAAGCAAGCGGTATTTCCTTTGTCACAGCATATCGGTGCTCCTGCTACTGCCATCGTGAAAAAAGGCGATGTGGTGAAGGTAGGTACGAAGATTGCTGAGGCGGGTGGCTTTGTTTCAGCAGCCATCTTCTCGTCTGTATCCGGTAAAGTGAACAAGGTAGACGCCGTAATCGATGCTAGCGGTTACCGCAAGCCGGCTATCTTTATCGATGTGGATGGTGACGAATGGGAAGAATCAATAGACCGCAGTTCGACATTGGTGAAAGAGTGTGCTCTCACACCCGAAGAAATCGTTGCTAAAGTGAAAAATGCAGGTGTAGTAGGTATGGGCGGTGCTTGTTTCCCTACTCATGTGAAACTTTCTCCTCCTCCGGGCTGCAAGGCGGAATGTGTAATTATCAATGCTGTAGAGTGTGAGCCTTACCTCACTGCCGATCATCGTTTGATGTTGGAAAAGGCAGACGAAGTACTGGTGGGCGTAAGCATTCTGATGAAAGCTGCAAAAGTAACCAAGGGATATATCGGTATTGAAAATAATAAACCGGATGCTATTAAGTTGATGACTGAAAAGGCTGCTCAGTATCCCGGTATAGAGGTAGTTCCTTTGCAGGTGAAATATCCGCAAGGTGGTGAGAAACAGTTGATAGATGCTGTGATCGGTCGCCAGGTTCCTGCTCCTCCCGCTATTCCTATCAATGTGGGTGCGGTAGTTCAGAATGTAGGTACTGCATTTGCCGTTTATGAAGCCGTTCAGAAAAACAAACCTTTGTTTGAACGCATTGTAACCGTTACAGGTAAGTCTGTCAGAAATCCATCTAATTTTCTCACCCGTATGGGGACTCCGATGAGCCAGCTGATTGATGCGGCTGGCGGTTTGCCCGAAGATACGGGAAAAGTGATAGGTGGCGGTCCGATGATGGGTAAAGCACTGGTTAATACGGAAGTTCCCATTTGTAAAGGTAGTTCGGGTGTGCTGATTATGAATGATAAGGAAGCTGCCCGTGCGGAAGCTCAGCCCTGTATCCGCTGTGCCAAGTGTGTTAACGTGTGTCCCATGGGACTGGAGCCTTTTTTATTGGCAACACTTTCAGCTCATAAGGATTGGGAGAGAGTAGAGAAAGAAGATGTAATGTCGTGCATCGAGTGCGGTTCGTGTCAGTTTACATGTCCGTCTCATCGTTATTTGCTGGACTATATCCGTTTGGGTAAGGGCACAGTAGGCGGTATTATCCGTGCACGTAATGCTAAAAAATAATTCGACAAAATAGTATGGCTAATAAATTAATAGTATCATTATCGCCTCACGTTCATAGCGGTGACAGCATACAGAAGAATATGTATGGTGTACTCATTGCGTTGATACCTGCGTTGCTGGTGTCATTTTATATGTTCGGACTGGGCGCCGTGGTGGTGACCTTGACCTCGGTTGCCGCTTGTGTATTCTTCGAATGGGCGATTACCAAGTTTATTTTGAAGAGAGAACGCTCTACCATCTGTGATGGTTCGGCTATTATAACCGGTGTGTTGCTGGCATTCAATCTGCCTTCCAACTTGCCGCTTTGGATTATTATCATCGGTGCGTTGGTGGCAATCGGTGTGGGCAAGATGACTTTCGGCGGATTGGGTTGTAATCCTTTTAATCCTGCGTTGGTAGGTCGTATCTTCTTGCTGATTTCTTTTCCTGTGCAGATGACTTCATGGCCGTTGGTTCAACAATGGGGAAGTTATAC
>OJNJ01002310.1_pt1 | contig 10088 bp, 10 predicted proteins | sample 1597491 | NCBI WGS metagenome assembly OJNJ01 (sample SAMEA2452132, study PRJEB22498) | human gut metagenome | biome: human feces; feature: human gut; material: feces | place: Australia | collected 2012 | reverse complement strand
AGGGAGTTTTATTCTCCTAAAGGCAATGGGATTTATCTCAGTGTTATTCTGGAACCGAAGGGGACACTGGAGGGCAGTCTTCTGATCACTACTGCAGCAGCTACTGCAGTGTATAAGGCTGTGAAAGAAGTATGCGGTGTAAAACTTGGAATTAAATGGGTAAATGACCTGTACAAGGATAACCGTAAGGTTTGTGGTATTCTTACAGAGGCGGTCACAGATTTTGAAAGTGGAAATATAGAATTTGCAATTGTAGGAATTGGGCTGAACTTGTACGTTGAGCAGGAACAATTCCCCAAAGAGCTTCAGGAAATTGCCGGAGGAATCTACGAAGATGAACAATCCTCCAGAACTGCGGACAGGAACCGCCTTGCAGCGCAGATTGTGAACTATCTTCTGGAAGAAACCCGGGAATTGAAATTGTCAGAAGAATACGTGGAACATAATATTGTTCCGGGAAATGAAATTACAATTACAGATAATAAAAGCAGCAGAAGTGCCAGAGCATTAGCGATTTGTCCAGATGGGAAATTGCTGGTTCAGGAGACTGATGGCACTCAGAGTAAGCTGGCTTTTGGAGAAATCTCAATAAAAATACCGCCGATAAAATAAATTTATCGGCGGTAAAGTTATTAGAAATATTATGTGGCAGATACCTGACTTTTATTGGAATAGTTACTCTATTTTGCAGAATTATTGTCTGGCTCAGCAGTAATGAATGGTTGAACTGAAGTAGTATCCGAAATTTTGATATCGGTATTCTTTATTACATTATCCGCATTCTGATCTGGCTGTGTTGTTGAAGACACTGTTGAGGCAGGTGCTGATTTTGTATTCATTTGTGGAGCGCTGTTATCAACAGGCTGTTGATAAGGACGATATGGCTGCCAATAATGTTCTGACACATCTTTTTTACAATCAGCTTTTTCGTCAGGAGAGATGCTTTTGATTTTTCCTGTAAGAAGCTGATAACCGGCAACGATGATCAGAATTCCAATGATAACAGAAGGAATCTGGTACATGATATCCTGTATAATAATAGCCAGAGAATTTGGTAAAATCCAGAAGAGCAGATCACGGAAACCATTCCAGAAAACAGCAACTCCGAAAACAATCAGGAGAATTGCCGCAATTTTAATATGTTTTTGCGAGAGCCTGATATTATTCTGAAATATACGGTCAAGATGCAGAATATAGTTATCCTCTATCGCGTAAAATTCTTCTTCCGGCAGTTCTTTCAAGTTATGAACATGGAAGAAACTGTAGAACCATAATACAGGAAGAAAGATAACCAGAGAGGAGATATTAAGCCCTCCGGCAATTGCGATAATAGCCCAGAATAGAGTCATAATGCTGATTCCCTGCTTAAAGAATCCCATATACATTTCTCCCGCACCAGGAATCAGGGAAGAGATAAAAAGCAGGAATCCCTTTTTTTGTTTTTGCATGTTAGTTACCTCCGTTTGTTATTGTATTTGAAATAGAATTAATGTAGTTGACAACTTTCTGGGGAGCATCAGAGATTCCATCTGTAATTCCATTTGAAAAATTACGTAATGAAGTTCTAATTTCCCGGCGCGTTTCAGATGATTTGGCTGTGGACTGCGGAAGCTGAGGCGAGACGAAGTCCATTTGCCCAAGGCTGAACAACATAACCAGTGCAAGTACGACTCCGACTACAGTGCGGAGCCCCTCATAGAAAAACCGCATTTTATAGGTGGCATCCGCTGCTGTTTTCTGTATCTGAATATCAGGAGCTGTAACACGTTCCATAATTGTTCCTTTCAGATAGGCGGGAGCTGAGGATGCATGATCTGTATATTCGTCCACAAGCTGGTTAAGACAGTAGTCGCAGTGATTCATATGTTCCAGAAATGCAATGATTTCATCAGTGTTCATCTCTTCATTTTGAAAATTATTCAGGTCATTACTATTGATATGCATTTAATCGCTCCTTTCTGCCAACATTTTTTTCAACATGTTTTTTGCACGATATAGCTGTGTCTGAATGGTCTTAGGGTTTTTGCCTTCTTTTTGTGATATTTCTGTTACGGACATCTGTTTACAGAAATGAGCAATGGCAATTTCCTTGTAAGGACTTTTCAGGCCGCTGCATATCCGAAATACCTGCTGTTCCGAATCAGACTGCAGATACTGTTCCTCTGGGGAAGAATGATTCTCCAGATCAGGAAGCTGTGAGAAATAAATATCTTCCGTTGGAATTGAACGGCGTCCGGCAGCTTTTAGGAAATCAAGGCATTTGCGTACTGCAATTTTGCTAAGCCAGGCTTTTTCATAAAGCCCATCGAAGTGGGCGAGACTTTTGTAGGCAGACAGGAATACCTCCTGAGTGAGGTCTTCTGCATCGAAAGGATTACCTACTGATTTCAGACATATGGAATATATCAGATTCTGGTATTGGTCAATCAGATATTCCAGATATTCTTCCTGTGAAATGTTATCAGCCTCCTTCCTGTCCGTTCTCTAATTATAACGCGACTGCCTGATAAAGTTCTTCAAAAATAAATAAAAATTTTGTAATTATTCAGCTGGTACTATTTTGCAAGGTGTTTTTACTATGAAAGTCCCGGATGGAAACCATGAATGAGCCATGCTTGCATGAGAGAATTCATAGATATCGGATGGGTTAGAGCGTGTTTGAAAAGGCTTTATGCAAGGTGTGCGTCACACTTTGTGGGAGATTGCGGCATATTTTGAACACGTCCTGAAATGACTAAATACAAAGAAAAAATAAAAATTGCGGGAAGAGCATAAATAGACTATAATCAGTTTCGTGAATAAAAGATAGAAATAAATCCTGCTGTTTAATTTATGAAAGAAGGAGCATTTATGTACGAGACAAAAAAGTTATATTATGAAGATGTATATAAAAAAGAATTTACCGCCAAGGTGTTGGAGTGTCGTGAGAGCAAGAAAGGCTATGAAATAATTTTAAACCAGACAGCTTTTTATCCAGAAGGAGGCGGACAGCCCAGTGATACCGGTATATTAGGCGGAATAAATGTTAAGGAAGTTCATGAGAAGGATGGAGAGTTAATTCATTATACAGATGGGCCTTTGGAAGTCGGTATGGATGTAATAGGAAAAATTAACTGGGGCAGAAGATTTGATCTTATGCAGCAGCATTCCGGAGAGCATATTGTAAGTGGGCTGGTACACGAAGCATTTGGATATGACAATGTGGGATTCCACATGGGAAGCGATGTGATCACCATCGATTTCAACGGAATGCTGGATGAAGAACAAATGGCCGAAATCGAAGCGAAAGTGAATCAGATTATCTGGGAAAACCAGGAAGTTGAGATTTTTTATCCTACAGAGGAGGAACTTAAAAATCTGGATTACAGAAGCAAGAAAGAGCTTTCCGGATGGGTTCGTATTGTGCGCTTTCCAGGAGCAGATACCTGCGCATGCTGCGGAACTCATGTGACGCGTACTGGAGAAATTGGAATGGTGAAGTTGCTTTCTGTGGTGAAATTCCGTGAGGGGGTTCGTATGGAAATGCTGTCAGGTAAGCGAGTGCTTGATTATCTGAATATGGTAAATGAACAGAATCGTCAGATTTCCGTGAAGCTGTCTGCGAAAATGGACAAAACAGCGTCAGCGGTAGCAAGGCTTCAGGATGAAAATTTTGCTCTGAAGGGAAGAGTACATGCGTTAGAAGAAGAATTTATCGTTGGCGAAGCTGCTAAATGGAAAGAAAAAGAGAATGTGCTTTTATTCCAGGAAGGAATGGAAGCAGGAAGCGTTCAGAAGCTTACAGATGCAATTTTACAGGTCTGTAAGGGGCGTTGTGCAGTATTCTCCAGGAATGCAGATGGAAGCTATAAGTATGCTATGGGAGAAAAAGACGGAGACTTACGTCAGTTTACAAAAGAGATGAATGCAGTATTGAATGGCAGGGGAGGCGGTAAGCCTTTCTTTGTACAGGGGTCTGTGCAGGCTTCCGAGAAAGAAATTCGAGCCTTTTTCGAAAATAAATAGCAGTTGTTCAGTTCCTTCGCAAAAGCACCTTGCGGAATAGCACCCGCTGAATAGTTGCAATAAATAATAAAAGAGGATTGAAAAAAATCCGTATTAGAGCGTGTTTGAAAAAGCATTCCCACAATCTGTACGCCCCACTTTGCGGTATATTTTGCCCGAATTCGGTTGTCGTAGCCCGCTACGATGCCCTCCTCCGGACAAAATCTCCCACAAATTGTGACGCACATCTTGCAGAAGTCCTTTTTTCAAACACGCTCTGCGGAAGAAAGGAAAAGCTGAATTATTTTTCAAGATAATCAGTGTTATAGGAAGAAATGTTTGGAGAGTGTCATGCGCACCTGATCATGGATGGACTGAATTATAAAGATGCAATTTCTATTCATAAGGATCATGTAAACGATGAAGTGATACGGAAACATTTGAAAGCTTATGAAGAGCTGGGGATTGTCTTTGTAAGAGATGGTGGAGATGCATTAGGAGTATCGGAAAGAGCCAGGAAACTGGCACCAGAATATGGAATTGATTATCGTACTCCTATTTTTGCCATCCATAAAAATGGACACTATGGCTCTATCGTGGGAAAAGGTTTTGACACTATGAAAGAATACCATGTCCTTTTGAAAGAAGCGAAAAACAAAGGGGCAGATTTTATTAAAATTATGACCACAGGACTTCTGGATTTTAATAACCATGGACAGATTACCGGAACGCCTTTAGACAGGAAGGAAGTCTGCGAGATGGTACATATTGCCCATGAAGAAGGGATGGCGGTGATGAGCCATACCAATGGAATTTATGGTGTACAGGCAGCTGTGGAAGCTGGTGTGGATTCAGTAGAACATGGAAATTATATTGATCCGGAAACAATCAGAGAATTAGCTGACAGTGATAGTGTATGGGTTCCTACTCTTGTGACAATTCGAAATCTTCGTGGATGTGGAAGATATAAGGAATCAGTGCTTGATCCTATTATAGAACTGGCCGCAAAGAACCTTCGTCTGGCATACAAGTACCGAGCAAAGGTGGCTCTTGGAAGTGATGCAGGAGCTTATATGGTCTTACATGGGAAGGGCTTAATGGATGAATACCAGGCATTTATGGACATTCTGGGAGAATCCGGGGATGTGAGAGCCTGGCTGGCAGATGGAGAGAAAAGGATTCAGGACACCTTCAGGCGTCCTGAATCTTGATAGATGTATAAATGTTGGAATTTTTGGATTTTGTAGGATCAAAGGTAATGCAGATACCTGCGCCGGATTCCATATTACTGGTGGAGGTATCCTTTGCCCCTTCTGTAAAGCAGGTTATGGTTGCGCCATCGCCAGTTTGAAGTGTGACGGTATTTGCTGTATGGCCTATAATTGTACCGCTGACTGAGCTGGTAATTTCCCGGCTTCCAAGAGAATCCGGATCATCACCGGTGACTGCTGTAACAGTAACACCATCCAGTGAATTTCCCTGAAATTGTCCAGTGCAAGTTATGGTTACATAGGAGCCTGGTGCTGTTCCACCTTTAAAGTAAGAAGGAATCTGAGACAAGTCCACATTTATTGTGCTGTCAGAGCCAGAGGGAAGAACTGTGAGCGTATTCAGGGAAATATTCTGAATTTCTGCATGAATCTGCTGTTCTTTTGCTGAGTCATCGGCAGAAACTTGTGCAGGATCTGGTGTTGGTGTTGGATCTGGAAGTGTAAGCGGATCAATATCTGAAATGCTTAGTACTTTCAGATGACTGGCATTAAGAGAAGAACTTTGGGTATCCTGACTGGAAGCAAACTTGCCTTTAAAATGAATGTATACCCATACACCGGTGCGGATGCCATTCTGATAATATTGTTCAGTTCCAGTGATTGGATAGGTGGCTGTTTTTCCCTTTTTATTTTTTATGGTAATGGTATTTGAGGTCAAACTCTGTACTTCCCCATAGGCCTTTCGTACTTCCAGCTGATTCTTTTTGTGAAAGTCGTCTACTACTTTCAATGCTTTTACAGTGCTGGTATCCTTGTTAGAAAGCTGGCCTTCATAAATGACACTGATCTCATCTCCAGTGATCATGCCATCTTCGCATTCCAAAGTTGCTTCAGAAAGATCAAAAACGTAAGTTTGTTCCTGATTTTCCATAGTCAGGGTGGCACCGGTGAAATCCTTAAGGGTTCCTTTGATTTCATCCATATAAACACGCTGTTTGGGTGTTTCTGAAGTGTTCTGTAAGGTGGCTTCACTCTGATCAGAAGTAGAAGTATAGCTGGTGATCATATCACCGGCAGTACATCCTGACAGAGAGAATAGTACCAAAGAGCCGAGTAATAGTTTTGTGAACTTTTTCATTGTTGCTTTGTATCCTCCGAATCCGGAAATGGTACAGGAAGAAAATCGAAAACCTCTCGGCATGCATTCCATTCCTCCGAGTTATCTGGCATACGATAGCCAAGTCCTGTACATTCTGTAGTGGCATTTGTATTCATGTAATTATTATAAAAAACATTATAAGGATTTTGTAGTGGCGGCTGTTTTTGGCAAGATGATTTGTTTGTGGATTTTATACTCATAGAAACACTCCTTTTTGTCAAATATTTTTCCTATATAAGGGAAGATATTCTTAGAATATGCGAAAAAGAGGAGAGTATGCACAAACATTTGTCAGTGAACAGTAACGATTAATTTATTTATGTGAATATTATAACAAATACATATTGAAATTGGTCCTATGTCAAGATTTAGTACAAGTTAAAATGAGGTTTTCCCCATCTTAACTTGCCATTGGCTTTACGTCCTGTTGCATTCTACGATATAGTTCTTCGTAGTCATTTGGTGACATGTAATCGCAATGACTATGGATCCGCTTGGTGTTGTAGAATGCCTCCAGATATTCGAATACCAATCGATATGCATGATTATAATCGCGAATTTTGAAGCGATTCAGCCATTCGCGCTTGATCAGTGAATGAAATGATTCAATGCAGGCATTATCCCATGGATAAGCCTTTTTAGAATAACTGCACTGCATGTTTGCAGTGACACGTTTATATTCCTTTGAAACATACTGTACGCCGCGATCGGAATGCATAATCAATGGTTCTTCGATTTTTCGTCTTGCCTTAGCTTTGTTTATTGTTTCAATCACGCAGGACACCTCTAATGTATTTGACAGCGTCCAGGCAATGATTTTCCTGGAATATAAATCCATAATACTGGTCAAATAGACGAAGCCATCTATCGTCCAGATATAGGTAATGTCAGAACACCAAACTGCATTTGGTCGTTCTGGATTAAATTGTTCATCAAGGATGTTTTGAAGTTTGCTACTGAAATCGGAGTCTCTTGTGGTGATTGTCCACGGCTTTACCCACTGAGCCTTAATGCCCATTTGTTTCATGTACTGCCCAACAGTACGCTCGGAAATAGTTTCTCCTGTTTTGCGCAACACTTGTGTGATTTTGGGAGCACCGTAATTCTGTTTAGATTTATCGTAAATATCCTTGATTTTGGCTTTTACTGATTCCCGACGCTTTTCAGCATTGGAAGGAACATGTTTCAGCCATGCGCGATAGCCAGAACGTGAAACGCCAAGTATTTTCAACATTCCGGAGACAGAAACACGGCGTTTAGCCTTGCGGGCTGCTTCTGCCTTCTCAGTAACTTCGAGGTAAATGGCTTCCGTCATTTTCCCAGAATGTTGATGGCTTTTTTTAATACATCAAGTGCATCCTGTGCATCACGTAGTTCACGCTTTAAACGTGCAATTTCTTTTGCTTCATCAGAAGCATAGTTGCCGGAACCACGGCTCTCAATGTCTCCGGTATCACGCAGTTCTTTCTGCCAGCGAGACAGTGTCTGATGACTGATTCCTAAGTTTGAAGCGCAACCCTGCAATCCTAATTCTCTGTGCTCATGATAATACTGGATTGCATCCAATTTAAATTGTTTGTCATAGTGCTTTGCCATAATGAGATCCTCCTTCAGTGCGGTACCTACATAGTACCATAAAATTTGTAATTAGGGATTCTCATTTTGACTTGTACTATTTATATTCTAGCACCAATATTTCAGTTACTGGATCGAAAAGATGAGGATGAATTTCCTGCAGAAGAAGTTGGGGAGAGTGAATATGGAATTTCAAATTATGATGTTGCAAAAGAGGTATATGGGGATGAAAATCACCCGGTAAGGATTCCTTCCAATATGAACATTCTGGCAACAATGAATACGGCTGATCAGAATGTGTTTACACTGGATACTGCGTTCTTGCGAAGATGGAGTACAAGACAGATAGAGAATAATTTTGAAAAATCTGAACATTCAAAAGATATGATTGATGGTACAAAAGTAAGTTGGGGGACCTTTGCTACTGTAATTAACGATATGATTATTGATAGTAATACTGACATGGTAAGCTCTGCAGATAAGTGTTTGGGAATATATTTTGCAAAGAAAAAAGAATTGGATGCAGATAAGTTCTCTGAAAAAGTGCTTAAACATCTATGGGATAATGCTTTTAGAATGGATCCGACAGTAATATTTAATGAGAGCTGTAAATCTCTGGAGGATGTGGTTAGTAAGTATGAAACAAGTGAAGCTGATAAATTGGAATCTGTATTGAGAACAGAAGTCTATGAGAAGATGCTTTTAAAAATGAAGCAGCGAAATATAGAAAATGATGAAAAGTAGGTGGTGATTTTTTGAGGAAAGTTGATATAAGAAGCAAGTGCAGAGTGAATTCTAATTGTGAAAAGGATACATTTGTTGGATTGAGATGTAGTGATGGCGATATTAGTATCAACTTTCCGATAGGTTATCATATATCTGAAGACGACAATGAACTTCGCAAGGACATTATGTTACTATTTACAACACTTTCGGCTAATACAAAGCGAAAGGAATCAGATGTTCTTAGACAAGGAAATGCTTTTGATGAAATGGAATTTCCGTTGCAGTCATATTTATATCTTATAAAAGATTTTTTTGCAAGAGGTTATTATAAAGAACAGGAAGTTTCATATAAAGTTGCTAAAAAAGGAAAAATAAATTGGAACAGAACAATAAAAACTCAGAAGTCTTATGTACAGGGTACAGATGTATTTTATCTGGATTTTGTAACAAAGAACGATCGTGTTAAAGAAAATGAACTGATTACATTAATACATGAGTATTGTGTGTATGAGAGTTTTGAACAAATGGGATGGCTTTTTACCAGAATAATGCCAGAAAAACCACGAATTATAAAGCGGGACAGAATCTTCCGTTCGGTTCTTAAAGAAAAGCTTGCAAATACATATAATGATAAAAATCGCATATTGTTTAGACATATGTTGGCAATTATTGATTTTGAGGGAGATAGAAATTCTGACAAGACTTATAGATACGGAACTTATCGCTTTGAATATGTCTGGGAAAAAATGATTGATAAAGTATTCGGTATAGAAAATAAAGCTGATTATTTTCCGAAGACTTCATGGTGGATTGATAAGACGAAACATGAAAATGCTTCTCTTGAACCAGATACGATTATGATAAGTGGAACAAATGTGTACATTCTTGATGCAAAGTATTATAAATACGGAGTAACTGGAAATACCAGGGATCTTCCTGAATCAACATCAATTAATAAACAGATTACATATGGGGAGTATGTAGCTACTGAGAAAAAATTTAAGAAAAAACATGGAGATAACATGAGGGTGTATAATGCATTTCTTATGCCTTTTGATTCGTTGAAAAGGAAATGTCCGGATAATTCCCAGATGCTTAAAATAGGAGAAGCAATAAGTAATTGGAAGGATAATTCAGAAGAATATCAGAAAATACAGGGAATTCTCATTGATGTTAAATCTTTAATGAGTATAAATGTCCGGCAGGAAATGAATGAAATAGAAAAATTGGCGAAGTTAATTGAAAGCTGATTGTTGAGGTGATTTTGTGACTGATGTTTTAACAAAAGAACAGCGGCATAAGAATATGAAAAATATTCGCGGAAAAGATACCAGGATAGAAGTTATATTAAGAAAAGCCTTATGGAATAAAGGTTATCGGTATCGGAAAAATTACAAAAAATTACCTGGAAGTCCAGATATTGCGTTGACAAA
>OJNJ01002309.1_pt1 | contig 10092 bp, 10 predicted proteins | sample 1597491 | NCBI WGS metagenome assembly OJNJ01 (sample SAMEA2452132, study PRJEB22498) | human gut metagenome | biome: human feces; feature: human gut; material: feces | place: Australia | collected 2012 | reverse complement strand
ATTACTTTTACGGGATTAAGACCACAAGAAGATCATGGAGTGATTATTCAAGTGTTAGAAAAGGTATTTCAAGAAAGAAATTGAAATATCTTTTTTTGTGACATATATCACGCTTTTTATATTTATCTCTTATTTTTAATTTGTTAGAATTAACTGATGGATAATGATGATATGAATCAATATAAAAAATTATTTGAACCAATCACTATTAGAAATATGACATTAGATAATCGATTAGTCATGGCACCAATGGGAACAAACTTTGGTGAACAAAATGGTGAGATGAATTTTTTACATATGAATTATTATGAAAGACGTGCTAAAGGAGGCGATGGTCTTTTGATTGTAGAAAATGCTTGTGTGAAATATCCAGAAGGAAGTAATGGAACAACACAATTACGTATAGATGCCGATAATTATATACCTCGTCTTTATAAACTATGTGAAACCATTCATCAATATGGTACGAAAATAGCTATTCAATTAAACCATGCAGGAGCAAGTGCCATGGAAAGTCTTATTGGAATACAACCTGTTTCTGCGAGTGCAACTCCTAATAAAGCAGGAGGAGCGATTCCTCATGCTTTAACAGTAGAAGAAATTTATAGTATTGCAGATGATTATGCAGCAGCTGCTAAAAGAGCACAAACCATTGGTTTTGATGCAATAGAAATTCATGCGGGATATTCTTATTTGATTTCTCAATTTTTATCACCCCTTACCTTTGTTTTTGTTATAACGAATTCTTTTTCATTTGAAAAATGAGTTTTCATTTTATGAAAAAATGAAACCGAATACAATAAAATGAATATAATAAGTAAAGAACAAACAGGAGGAATTCAAATGGGATTTAAAGAAGGATTTTTCTGGGGAGGAGCAACAGCTGCAAACCAATATGAAGGTGGATGGAATGAAGGTGGACGTGGTCCAGCCTTAACAGACTTTACAACAGGTGGTAGTGTCAAAGAACCAAGAAAAGTAACTTGGATCGATAAAGATGGAAATGCACATGCAACACCACAAGTTCATTTTGATGATGCTTTACCAGAAGGCGGAGATCATTATGCTTGTTTAGATGGATACTTATATCCAAATCATGAAGGTACAGATTTCTATCATCATTATAAAGAAGATATTAAATTATTTGCGGATATGGGATTCAAGATGTTTAGAATGTCTATTTCTTGGTCAAGAATTTATCCTCGTGGAGATGAAGAAACACCTAATCAAGAAGGTATTGAATTTTATAGAGATGTTTTCAAAGAATTAAGAAAATATAATATTGAACCATTAGTTACGATTCATCATTTTGATACACCAATTTATTTAGTAGAAAAATATGGAGATTGGCAAGATCGTAAATACATTGATTTCTTTGTAAAATACTGTAAAACCGTCTTTACAGAATACAAAGGACTTGTTAAATATTGGCTAACATTTAATGAAATCAATAATACTTTAAATGTTATCAATATGTTTGGTGATGGGACAACTGATGAAGATTACAAAAAACGTTTAACACATTTACATTATCAATTTGTGGCAAGTGCAAAAGCCGTTAAATTAGGACATGAAATTGATCCTGAAAACAAAATTGGATGTATGCTTGCAGGAGCAATCACATATCCACATACATGTGATCCCAAAGACATGTTATTAAATCAACAAACAATGGAAGAAAACTTCTGGTATTGTGGAGATGTTCAATGCTTTGGTGCTTATCCTCCATTTGCAAAGAGAATTTGGAAAGAACATAACATTACAGATTTAGATATCACTGAAGAAGATTTAAAAGTCTTAAAAGAAGGTGTTGTTGATATGTTTACATATAGTTACTATATGACAAACAATGTGACAACTCATGAAACAGAAGATACAGTACAAGGTAACTTTGCGGCAGGTATTCGTAACCCATATTTAACTTATTCAGATTGGGGATGGGCTTTAGATCCATTAGGGCTTCAATATTCATTAGAAAAAATCTATGACCGTTATAGAATTCCACTAATGGTCGTAGAAAATGGACTAGGTGCTTATGATACAGTAGAAGAAGATGGATCAATCCATGATGATTATCGTATTGATTACTATAGACCACATATTGAAGCAATGTCAGCTGCTTGTGATAATGGGGTTGATTTAATTGCTTATACAACATGGGGATGTATTGATTTAGTTTCTGCTGGAACTGGAGAAATGAGAAAACGTTATGGTTTCATTTATGTAGATAAACATGATGATGGAACTGGAGATTTATCAAGAAGACCAAAAGATTCATTCTATTGGTATAAAAAAGTAATAGAATCAAACGGAACTGATTTAGATTAATTTAACAGATAATTTATGAATAAGAGAAAATAGCAATATTTTCTCTTATTTGTTATAATAAGGAAAAATGGAGGATAAAATATGAGAGTTATAGATTATCATATGCATACACATTTTTCAGGGGATAGTGAGGCAAATCCTAGAGAACATGTTTTAAAAGCAATAGAAATGAATTTAGATGAAATCTGTTTTACAGATCATCGTGATTTTGATTATCCAATAGATTCTTTTGAATTAGATGTTGAAAACTATTATCAAGAGATTCAAAGTTTAAAAGAGGAATTCAAAGATCAAATAAAAATTAAATGGGGTATTGAAATGGGATTGGATTTAGATCATCAAGAAGAAATTGAAAATTTAATTCAACAATATCCTTTTGATTTTGTTATTGGATCTATTCATGTGATTCATCATACAGAATTTTATTATGGTGAATTTTTTAAAGGAAAAACAAAGGAACAAGCACATCGTGAATTTTTTGAAGAAACATTAAAATGTGTAAAAGCTTTCGATTGTTTTAATGTTTTAGGCCATTTAGATTATATTGTAAGATATGGACCTTATGAGGATAAAACTGTTGATCATCAAAAATATCAAGATATTATAGATGAAATCTTTAAAACACTTATTCAAAAAGGAAAAGGTATTGAAGTCAATACATCGGGATATCGAGATTTAAAAACATGTGGATTTCCTAATTTTGAACAGGTACAACGTTACTATGATTTAGAAGGACGTATTATTACCATTGGTACTGATAGTCATACAAGTGAACGTGTTGGTGAAAATTGTTTAAATGTAGCAAAAAAATATCAGGAAATTGGTTTTGACGATGTCAGTACATTTACGCAAAGAAAAAGAGATTAACACAATGTTCTTTTTTTCTAGATATGGTATAATATAGAAACAAAAGGAGTGAAGAAGTATGGAATTATATACTAAAGAAAGTTTAAAAGAAGTTATTGAAAAATCAAAGGATGAATTTTATATGCCAAAGGTATTATTTGATCATTATAAAAGTTTAAGATTAGAAACAAAACTTGCTTATGTTTCAATTCTAGAAACAATGAAAAATAAAGCAGGTTATACAACTGAAAATACAGCTTATATTAAAGTGGATAATCCCCAAATTCAAGTAAATCTTGCAATACTTGCTAATAAAGAAGTTGATCAAGAAAAAGTAAATAAATATTTAAAAGAATTAGAAGAAGTTGAATTAATAAAGGTAGATAAACAAAATATTTTTGTTTATGATGTTTTATCATGATTCATTTTTTAACACAAAGATTTATTGAAAATTATGATGATTATAAAAATCAAAAAGTAAGACAAGCTTATGGAACGTTATGTTCCATTTTGTCCATTATATGCAATATTGTTTTAGTTATTTTTAAAATAACAATTGGTTTAATTGTTCATTCAGTTGCTATTCAAGCAGATGGTTTAAATAACTTATCGGATGTAGGAAGTAATTTAGCTTCTTTATTTGGCTTTAAACTTGCTAATAAACATCCTGATAAAGATCATCCCTATGGTCATGGACGTTATGAATATATTGCAGGAATGGTGATTGCTTTTTTAATTTTAGTAGTAGGTATTCAATCTTTAAAAGAATCAGTTGTTAAGATTTTTAATCCTGAAAAAGTTATGTTTTCATTTGTTGCAGTAGTGATTTTAATATTTTCTATTTTAGTGAAGCTATGGATGTATTATTTTAATAATCAAATTGGTAAAAAAATTGATTCATCATCTTTAAAAGCTGCAGGACAAGATAGTTTAAATGATGTTGTGACAACATTTGCAACGCTTGTTTCTTTAATACTTACATTGATAACTGATTTACCAGTTGATGGAATTATTGGGACAATTGTTTCTTTAATTGTTATTTTTGCAGGAATTAATGTATTTAAAGATACAATCAATCCTTTATTAGGATTGGCACCTGATAAAGCCTTGATAGATGACATTGAAAATTTTATTATGTCATATGATAAACCTTTAGGTATTCATGATTTAATGATGCATGATTATGGACCAGGAAGAATGTTTATGACACTTCATGTGGAAGTAGATTGTCAAGAAGATGTTATGAAAATTCATGAAGAAATCGATGATATTGAAAGAGCAATTCAAGAAAAATATCATATTCATACGACCATTCATTATGATCCAGTGGATGTGCATAATCCAAGGTTATTAGCTTTAAAACAACAAGTTTTAGAAATTGTAAAAGGAATAGATGAACATTATTCGATTCATGATTTTAGAATGGTTCCAGGAAAGAATCATACAAATTTAATATTTGATGTTTTAATACCAGCTAATGATCAAATTAGTCATCAAATTTTAAAGAATAAAATAAGTGCAGAAGTCAAACAAATCAGTGACGAATATCATTGTGTCATTGAAATTGATCATGCTTTTGTTTAAAGAGGAGAAATCCTCTTTTTATTTATTGTGATACTTGTATATACATGATAAAATAATATTTATGAGGAGGATGTTTATGAAAAAAGTAATGTTAGGTGTTTCTTTATATCCAGAACAAGAAACATTAGAAGAAATTGATGCCTATTTAAAAAAAGCATCGACTTATGGTTTTAAAAAAGTATTTACAAGCATGTTTTCAGTACCAGGGACAAAAGAAGAAATTATTGCTTATTTTAAAGATTTTACAAAAATCGTTCATAAATATGGTATGATTGTTTCTGGTGACTGTAATAGTGAGTTATTTCATAGATTAGAAGCAACAGAAACAGATCTTTCGGTTTTTAAAGATATTGGGGTAGATATTTTAAGAATGGATTTTAGTTTTAACGATGAAAGGGATGCCACTCTTATTAATAATAAAGAAGGCATTAAAATTGAAATGTCTACAAGTTTTATTGATGTCATTGAAACAGCTATTAAAAATGGAGCTAAACCAGAAAATATTTCTACATGTCATAATTTCTATCCAGAAAGATATACGGCTCCAAGTTTAGAAGCTATTAATGATATTAATAATTATTGGAAAGCTAAAAATATTCCGGTAGCTATCTTTATTTCAAGTTTAGTTAAGGGAAGTCATGGACCATGGCCAGTGAGTGATGGTCTTCCAACCATTGAAGAACATCGAGATATGCCGATAGAAATTCAATTAAAACACTGTTTAGCTTTAGACAATGTAGATGAAATAATCATTGGAAATGCCTATGCTAGTGATGAAGAATTTAAAGCAATCGATCAAGTAATGAAACAAGTGTATGTAGATATTCCTAAAAATGAATCTTTAGGTTTTTTAGCAGATTTTGTGCCCCATGGTTTAACTAAAAGAATACCTTTTAAGATTCATTTAGATAAGGGTATTACTGCTTTGGAAAAAGAAATTTTATTTAATTATCCAAGTCATAGTGATTTAGGTGATTGTATGAATTATATGTTACGTTCACGTTGGACAAGAATGATTTATAAAGGAAAAGAAATTTCATGTCGTCCTTGTGATAAAGCGTACTATACAAGGGGTGATGTTGTAATTGTCAATGACAATCTTGTACATTATCGAGGAGAAATTCAAATCGTTTTAAAAGAAATGAAGGTAGATGGTCAAAGAAATTTATTAGGACATATTGATGAAAATGAAATCTTTATTTTAGAACATATTAAAGCAAAAGATGTTTTTACCTTTGTTGAATAAAGTAGATAGAAATCTACTTTTTCTTTTGTTTTTATAGCTAAAAAGAAGAAAATATGACATAATGGTTGAGGTGATATTATGGAAAATACAAAAAAAGAAAAGAAAGAATATACAAAAGATTCATTAGATGATGGAATCATTACAACAGGTTTTTTAGAAGTATTGCCTGATGGATTTGGTTTTATTAGAAATGCAAATTATTTATCAGATCCTCATGATGTCTATGTCTCTCAATCACAAATTTATAAATTTAAATTAAAAACAGGTGATTTTATTACAGGTGTTGTTAGGGAACCAAAAGCATCTGAAAAGTTTAGATCTCTTTTACATATTCAAAAAATCAATCATTATGATTTAGAAACAGCAATGAAAAGAAAATCCTTTGAAAGCTTAACACCAATTTTTCCAAATGAAAAAATTAGTGTTGGCAAAAATGGAAAAATAGCAATGAGAATGATAGATTTACTTGCTCCTATTGGTAAAGGTCAAAGAGGAATTATTGTTTCTCCTCCAAAAGCAGGAAAAACAACGCTTTTAAAAGATATAGCTTTAGCTGTTAAAGAAAATAATAAAGATATACATATTTTAATTTTATTAATTGATGAAAGGCCAGAAGAAGTAACGGATATTAAAGAAGCTGTTGAAGGAGATAATGTGGAAGTTCTTTATTCAACGTTTGATGAAACACCAGATCGACATAAAAAAGTATCAGAAATGGTCATTGAAAGAGCAAAACGTCTTGTTGAACATGGTCAAGATGTAATGATTTTATTAGATAGTATAACACGTTTAACACGTTCTTATAATTTGATTTGTTCGCCATCAGGAAGAACACTTTCAGGGGGATTAGATCCAAACTGTCTTTATATGCCAAAGAGATTTTTTGGTGCGGCCAGAAATATGAGAGAGGGCGGAAGCCTTACTATTCTTGCTACAGCGCTTGTGGATACGGGAAGTAAAATGGATGATGTAATTTATGAAGAATTTAAGGGAACCGGTAATATGGAACTGGTGCTTGACCGAAAACTGCAGGAAAAGCGGGTATTCCCTGCAATTGATATCCAGAAATCCGGTACAAGAAGAGAGGATCTGCTGCTGAGTAAAGAAGAACAGGAAGCGGTTTACATTATGCGAAAAGCTCTCAATGGAATGAAGTCAGAAGATGCGGTAGAACAGATCCTGAATATGTTTACCCGTACGAAAAATAATGCTGAATTTGTACAGACTGTGAAAAAACAGAAGTTTATCTGAAACGTTGTAAAAAAACAGTTACTGTTCGCTCCGTTCTCAGTAACAAAAATATTAAATAAATTTTAAAATAAATTTTAAAATAACTTGCATTCCATGGGACGATATGTTATACTCATAAAGCTGTTTAATAGTAAATTCGTCAAATGAATACGAATAGAAAATAGAATCTTTACAGAGAGGTGAAAATCATGAGAGAAGGAATCCATCCTAATTATTATCAGGCAACTGTAACCTGCAACTGTGGTAACACATTCGTAACAGGATCTACAAAACAGGACATCCACGTAGAAATCTGCTCTAAATGTCATCCATTCTATACAGGTCAGCAGAAAGCAGCTCAGGCTCGTGGACGTATCGATAAGTTTAATAAGAAATACGGCCTGAACAAATAATCAGAATATAGTAAGAATTGAGAAGGTTGAGGTTGGGAAATCTCAGCCTTTCTTGTTTCTTTGGGAGAAATATAATGAAATCATCGAACATCGGCGGTCAGGCTGTAATGGAAGGCATTATGATGCGCCATAAGGATAAATATTCCATTGCTGTCCGAAGACCGGACAATGAGATTGAATTAAAAGTAGAAGATTACAAATGTGTATTCGGAAATGCAAAATTTCTCAAATATCCACTGATTCGAGGTGTGGTAAGCTTCGTGGATTCTCTGGTGGTCGGCACAAAATGTCTGATGTATTCAGCGGAGATTGCAGGGGATGAGGAGGACGAAGAGGATAAGCAGAAGAATGCTGCTCTTTCAGAAGAGGAGCTTGCTGCAAAAAAGGCAAAAGAAGATAAGCAGTTCAAATGGCTGTTATATGTGACAGTTGCTGTCTCGATCGTGGTATCAGTTGCCGCCTTTATGCTGCTGCCATACGCCCTTGCAAGTCTTTGCAGAAGGGTTGGCGCTTCGGAATTTGCAGTTACAATAGTTGAGGCATTTGTAAAGCTTGCATTGTTTATGGGATATATGCTTCTGATTTCCAGAATGAAGGATATTCAGAGAACATTTATGTATCATGGAGCAGAGCATAAGTGCATTAACTGTGTGGAACATGGACTGCCGCTTACGGTGGATAATGTTCTTGCAAGCTCCAGACTGCATAAGAGATGTGGAACCAGTTTTCTGTTTCTGGTTATGCTGGTCAGCATTTTTCTGCATTTTATTTTTGTATTGGTTCCATTTTACTGGGTGAGACTGTTTGGAAGACTTCTTATGGTGCCGGTTGTAGCAGGAATATCTTTTGAGATTATTCAGTGGGCTGGAAGATCAGACAGCAAACTTGCTGACTTTTTCAGTAAACCGGGTCTGGCAATGCAGAAACTTACAACTAAGGAACCGACAGCAGATATGGCAGAGGTTGCAATCAGGGCTGTAGAGGCGGTTTTTGACTGGAAAGCATATCTGAAGGAAGAATTTGGAGTTGAAGCAGAACAATGAACGGAGAAACTCTGACAGGATTATTAAAAAAAGGACAGATGATCCTTGCACAGGCGGGGATTAAGGAAGCCGGGCTGGATGCCTGGCTTCTCCTGGAATATGTCACAGGAAAAAGCCGGGCGTATTATTTTGCATACGGAGAAGAAAGTGTCACAGAAAGTGTTGCTGAAAGATATCTGGAACTGATCAGCAGACGTGCGGGACACATACCGCTGCAGCATCTGACGCATCAGGCTTTTTTTATGGGGCATGAATTTTATGTGGATAAGAATGTACTGGTACCCAGACAGGATACGGAAACACTTGTGGAGTCCGCTCTTGAATGCATGAAAGCTGTGAAAAATCCATATATTCTTGATATGTGTACAGGATCCGGCTGTATTCTTATCAGTATTCTGAAGGAGAGAGCTGATGCACACGGAACAGGCGTGGATCTGTCAGATGAGGCACTGAAAGTGGCTGTGCGGAATGCACGGACACTGGAAGTGGCAGAGCATGCGGAATTCGTACAGAGTAATCTGTTTTCTGAAATGCAGAACATTGTGTACGGAACAGAGTATATGAAAAGGACTGCTGTAAAAGATACTGTAAAAATGACAGAATGCGAAAATAGTAATAGAAATTATAGCAGAGCTTATGATATGATTATATCAAATCCGCCATATATTCCTACGGCGGAAATTGAAGATCTTATGGATGAAGTAAAATTGCATGATCCGCGTATGGCGCTGGATGGTATGGAAGATGGACTTTATTTTTACAGGGCTATCACGAAACAGGCACAGGATCATCTTGTTCCGGGTGGCTGGCTTTTGTATGAAATCGGATGCAGCCAGGGAGAAGATGTGGCAGCTCTTTTGCGGAAATATAAATTTGAAGATATTGAGATAAGGCAGGATCTGGCCGGGTTGGACCGGGTGGTTCTGGGGCGAAAGAAATTACAGGAGGATAAATATGTTTGATAAATTAGAGGACTTACTCATCCGTTATGAAGAGTTAATGAGTGAATTAAGTGAGCCGGATGTGGCAAATAATCCGGAACGTTTCCGTAAGCTGATGAAAGAGCAGAGCGATATTTTACCGATCGTGGAGGCTTACAAAGAATACAAACAGTGCAAGCAGAACATCGAGGATTCGCTTGCCATGTTGGAGGAAGAATCTGACGAAGAGATGCGCGAACTCGCAAAAGAAGAGTTAAACGATGCAAAGAACCGTGTCGCAGAATTAGAGAATGAATTAAAAATCCTTCTTTTACCAAAAGACCCGAACGATGACAAAAACGTTATCGTGGAGATCCGTGCAGGTGCCGGTGGAGATGAGGCGGCATTATTTGCAGCAGATCTGTTCCGTATGTATTCTAAATTTGCAGAGGCAAACCGTTGGAAAGTAGAAGTGATGAGTG
>OJNJ01002305.1_pt1 | contig 10099 bp, 2 predicted proteins | sample 1597491 | NCBI WGS metagenome assembly OJNJ01 (sample SAMEA2452132, study PRJEB22498) | human gut metagenome | biome: human feces; feature: human gut; material: feces | place: Australia | collected 2012 | reverse complement strand
ATAGAGATAAAGCTTTTTGGGGTGCTGCAATTGGTGCTGTTGGTGGTATTGTTGGTGGTTTGTTTGGTCGTAAGAAAAGAAAGAAACAAGCCGAAGCTCAACGTCAAGCTGAAATGATTAATTATCAGAATCAACAAAATGCTATTAATACTCAATACCAAAATACTCAAAATGCTATTGATGCTCAATATGAACAGAATGTTCTAAATATTAAAGCTCAAGAAGAACTTAATCGTCAGCAAAATGAACTTGCTGCTAAAAAGACTGGTATCGAAAACGCTGCCGGTCTTACGTCGTTATATACAAATGAATCTGAATTGAACAAAGAATTTCGTAATAGATTCATGCGTTGTGGTGGTGGACGAAAAGTTCGTAAATGTGGAGGAAGTAATAAGAAAGCTTGTGGTGGTAGAAAGAAAGCTGCGTTTGGTACATGGACAAATGATACTACTAATACTCTTATAGGTACTGTTGGAAATGTTGTTGGAAATGCTATTGCTGGAAGTGACAGTTATACTCCTACTTCCAAATTGCTTAATTATAAAACTAATACTTATAAAACTTATAAACCTGCTGAATTAGAAGTCTATAATGATGTTGCTGATAAATTCAATATTCGTAAAATTGGCGAAAATACTGCCAAATATGCCAATGCTCAAAATAATAATGTTGCTGCTATGAATACTCTTGGTCAAAATCCTACTGCTGCTATTACTGCTGTTTCGCAAATACAGTCGCCTCGATACGCTTGTGGAGGTGGCAAAAAAGTACATAAACGCAAACGCTGATGCTATTTGCTTGCCCGTCATGGCATTTTCATATCTGAAATGATTAATCTATCACGATTTAGATTGCATGCCGTGACGAGCCTTAAAACGACTAAATAAAAATTATTGACATGAAGAAAAATAAAGCTAAAGATGGTATTGTAGTTAATGCTGGTAATGGTAATTATATTCCTAATATTGTTCGTGGAGGAGCTGCTATTCCTATTGGCAAGAAAAACTTCTATTATATGCAAGGTAGAAAACATGAACAAGGTGGTATTGATATTGGTCGTAATGCTAAAACTGGTCTTGAAGTTGAGGGAGAAGAAGTTATGCAAGTTACTCCTAATGAAGTAAGAGTCTATTCTTCTGTTCCTTTCCTACGGGGGGTCTCACCTGCTGAATTAGTCTTAAACGGTGCTAATGCAAATAAAGTTTTTGCTGCTCAAGAAAAATATAAAGATAATAATAGAATTAATGATGATGGAACTAAATATAAATATGGCGGAGATAATCGTCAATCAACAGACAGTATTAATAAAAACACTAATACTTTTAATCCTAACGATTTTACTTTTAGAAGTATTAATACGCTTGATAAAGTTAAAAGCGTTGAATTTAAAAACGGCAATTACGCCAATTACGTGGAAATACCGTTTAATAAAATGGATACTATTGTTGCTAAGACTTTGGGAAACGGTAATAATCTTGAACTCAATAAGTATATTATTAGAGGTTTTGCAAATAGTTTAACGAGAAATCCTTTAAAATTTATTGATGGCTTACAAAAATCAGTTAACGAAAATGTTATGGAAGCTCTTATTAAATCTGGAACTAAAAGTAAAAATAATATTATTATTACTGATTATGGAAAAAAAGAATTTGGCGGTAATACAAATAATAAAAGTAAAATGGGAAAACTTGTTTCTATAAACGGTAACGTTAAAAATGGTCTGATACATACTCCTAATCAAGATGTTCTTGCTTATAATAAAGAAAGAAAATCTCGATTTAATGGACGTTATTCTAAGCCTGGATTGCATAATCTTGAACTTCTTGTTGCTGATTTACTATTACCAAAAGGTAAAGTTAATATTGAGCCTGATGTTCCTAAACGTTTGGGTTGGGTTGAAGCTCATAATAGATTAGTTGGCGCTGATATATCTCAAAAACCTTTAGATGCTAAAAAAGATAATACTAATGTTGTTCATACTATTTCTGAAACAGAAAGACGTACTCGTAAATTTGTTTGTGGTGGACGTTCTAAAGCTAAAGTTGGTAAAGGATTTAGAATTAATAATGATAAATATAATATTGGTGATACAATAACTTATAAAGATAAACAATATATTGTTACTGATAGAAATGAAGCAAAACCTATTGATAAAAATGTAAATAGTTATGTAGATGGAATTACAGGTGCTGCTCGTAGAGTTCCTACTTCTCCTCAATTAACTCGTAATATAACTAACGGTTTAGTAAATAATGCTCCTACTTATAAGAAAAACGGAGAAACTCATTATTTCGTTGAAGCTCCAAAAGTAGATTATGATAGTGGTACAAGTCTTGCTGATTTACAAAATCTTCTTAATCTGACCCCCCGTAAGGGAAGTAATCAATCAAGCTCATCTTCTACGGGGGGTGTTAATAATAGAACTTCTAAATCTGCTAAACCTACTATTCAAAGAGTTAATAAATTAGCTCCTGCAACTAATGCTGAAATGGCTGGTATTAGAAGAGGTCTTGAACCATTACTACAAAACACTATTGTAGATAAACTTAATAAAACTGTTGATAACGATTTGAATGTTATGCCTGTTCAAGACGATGTTGCTAAAACTCGCAATATGGATAATATTCTTTTAGGAGTTAATCTCGGTAGTTCTGTTTTAGATGCTGTAATGGGAAACATTTATGCTAATCAAATGCATGGATATACTGCTCCAAATATTACTGCTCCTACTATTAAGAATCCTGGAGAAATTAAACTTAACGAGGAAGATTTAAAAGATATTCCTGCTCCTATTCTTATGGCTGCTGCTAAGTTAAAAACTCGTTATAACGCTAATCCTCAGCTTAGTAAAATTGAAGATGATACTCGACGTATAATGGGCGAGATTGGTCGTAATACTTCCAACAGTCGTGTTGCTCTTGCTCGTAAACAACGTGCTGCTTTACAAGGACAGCAAGCTAAGAACGAAGTTTATGGACGTAAAGAAAATATTGAAACTGAATTGATTAATAAAGATAAACTTAATCAGCAAGAAGTTACTGCTCGTAATCTTGCTCGTTACGACCAGTATAATCAAGCCCTTGCTGCTCAACGTGCTAATCGTGCAAGACTTAGACTTGCTGCTGATACCGCTAATATTCAAAATAAACTTGCTATTAGTACAGCCAATGCTCAACTTAAATCTCAAGCTGATAGATTTAATACTATTAATAGAATTAATCAACTTGTGCATCAGGCTGGTATTGATGCTGCTAAAGCAGAAGCGCGTTCAAATATATTTAGCGGTATGTTAGGTAATATTGGTAGTGCTCTTAATACATGGAACAGAAATAAACGTCAAGCTAAACTTGATGAAGAAACTCTTAGAGTTCTTGGTTTACGTACTCCTAATGCAAATAAACTTGTTCTTAGTGCTCTTGGTTATTAATTTTTAAAATAATATAGATATGCCTTTTGGTAGTTTTAAATCAATAGATTATAATTATGTTCCTAAACATAATTTAGAAGTTATAGGTCAAACTTATGATTATCTTCAACAAAGACATGATGCTGCTGTTGCTCAAGAAAGTGCTTTAAAGAAACAAATTGGTGAACTTGAACTTAACGCTCAAGAAGATGAATTTAAACAAATGCTTGTTAATAACATTGAAAGTAAAATTCAAGATGCCGTTGTAGGAGATTTTAAAGGTTATGCTCTTGATGAAATAATTGCCGAAGCTGGTAATCTTGCTTCCGACCCACGTGTTATTGGTCGTCTTCGTGCTCAACAACAATATAAAACTTATCAAGATAATCTTAATGCTCGTACTGATTTATCAGAAGATTATAAAAATTATTATCGTCAAGTCAATACTTATCATTATGAAGATAAGTTAGATGCTGCTGGAAATGTAATTGGTGGTGCTGAATGGAAACCTGAAAAACAAGAAGTTAGTGAAGTTCCTACTTCTGTTATTTATAATGAAGCTTTGAAAATTGCTCAAGCTGATGCTGGTGGAGGAGAAAGTTATAGTTTTCTTGATGCTAATGGAAAACCTACAAACGATTTTACTAAATCTGCTACCGGAGAAATGTTTATGAAAAGCGGTAATAAATGGGAAAGACTTAGTGAAGATAAACTTCAACATGCTCTCGATGCTGCTATTGAGGGAACTCCTGGTGCTAAAGCAAGTCTTCAACAGGATTATGATATTGCTCTTTGGAAAGATAAAACTCAATCTAAGAATAATGATGTTCGCGATAATAATGGTAATCTTATGAATTATGACGAATTTATAAATCGTCGTTTTAATAACTTTAAGAAAGCTGCTGCTTATAACAGAAGTTATAGTACGTCTGAATTTGGTACTGCTTTAGCTTCTGCTAAGAAAATTGCTGCTGCGAGTGGCGGCGTTGCTAACGATAATAATTTTGCCAATGTTATAGTAGATGGTGCTCCTCTTGTTGCTAAAAATGAAAGTGCTATAGAAGCTCGTGCTAATATTCAAAATAGTAAATCTACTATTGCAGATATATTTTCTCGTAATGGTATTCAAGGAGATATTAATTCTATGGATACTGCTGCTCTTCGTCAACAAGCTAATTCATTGCCTAATAGTCCTGAAAAACTTGAAGTTCTTAATGCTATAAAAACTATTGAAGATAATACTGAATTTATGAATAAGATTCTCGGAGTTAATGCTGGTACAGAAGCTGGTAATGCTTTTGAAACTTATACTGCTCTTAGTTCCGGAACTGATATTCCTGATAATCAATTTAGAAGTGGCGTTAATCAATACATGGATGCCATATTTGATGAGAACACTTATGCTGTTAGACAATATCTTAATGATGATGAATATACTACTCTTGTTAAAAACTTAGGTGGAGATAATGCTCTTAAATCTTTGGGTATTAGAATTGGTAGAGAAAATGGAATGCAATATGTTGAACTTCCTCGTCAAGCTAAAAACAATACATTTAATTTCTCTAAAGCTGTAAGAGATGCTCGTAATCAAAATACAAATCTATTTAAAGAAATGATACAAATGCCAGGACGTGCTCTTCGAGGTCTTGGTTTTATTGATTATGATAAAACTAAAACAGTACCTAACGCTGTTAAAATTGGTAAGAATGGAGAAAAAATTCTTGATGTTACTCCTACTGAATTATCTGCTCAAGGAACTGATTATGGTAGCAATACAAGTTTAGGTGGTATTATGAATAATTTTGCTAATTTTGGCGATGATTTAAATCGTAATGCAGAAGCTATTATTCAGCAAGACGTAATAATGCCGACTGAAATTATTGCTAATGTTAGTCCTACTCATGCACAAGCAGAATATAATCTTAAGCATGGTATTGGTAAACCGGAAGATAATAAACGTATTATGGATGTTGAAGAAGAGAGATTTAAACAGGCTCTTGGTAATATAGATTTTACTCAAACTCCTAATACTTATATTTATGATGATGAAACTTCTACTTATCGAGAAATGGATACAGAAGAAGAAATGAAATATACCAATATAATTGCTAATGCTAAAGAAAATCTTACTGTCAACGGTATTACTTATTATGCTGATGGAAGTATTCGTTCTGCTGTTACTATCAAAGACCCGAAAAATCCTGAAAAAGCTCCTAAGCGTATTCAGTTTGGACTTAATCCTGTTATGTCTAAAGACTGGCTAAACGATACTAATACTAAAGCTGGTATTCGTTTATCTAAACTTCGTAGTTATAAATACGATTATAATATAGGAAATAGTCCTTATACTTCTAATATTGGTAAATATCAAATTGACAGCGATTTGAATCTTATTAATAAAACTAATAATAGAGTTATTCGTCAACTTACTCCTATTGAAGCTCAAGACTTGATTGAAAAAGATATTCGTCTTGATGAAGCAGCTAATGCTTATGTAACCGGTCAAGTTACTGATATTAAATATTTAGCTGCTATTATTAATAGCGTTGCTGAATCTTACTCTAAGTATTTGTATAATACTACTGATTATAAGCAAAATATTGCTAATGCTATTGGTAATAATTTAACTGAATATAAATAATATGGATGTACTAAAATTTTTGCGAGAGGGAAATAAAGTTCCTAATCCGGAATATAATCCTAAAACTAAAAAGGGGGCTACACAGCCCCCATTCTTCATTAATACAGACCCTGATGCTGATGCAAAAAATAAACTTCTTAGTGTTATTGCAGAGGGTCGTAGTTATCGTAATACTCCTATTAATCTTCATCCTGATGAATATGCTCCTTATAATGTTTTTGTAAATAATATTGATACTCAAGAAGAACTTGATAAAGAACGTGCTGCTAATCAAAGCGAATTTATGCAGGTGATAAACAGTGGCGGTCGTACTCTTAATCAATTGACTGTTGGTACTGTTTTAGGAGCTGCCGATTTAGCATCTGTAATTGTCGATGCTATGGATAAAGATGGTTTTAATTATGAAAGACCGCAAGTTGTTCAGGCTATATCTGATTTTAAAGATGCTATTGATAAGCGAATGCCTATTTATAGAGAAAATCCTAATGCTGCTTTTGACGTTACTGATGTTGCATGGTGGGGAGAAATGATTCCATCTATTGTTACAAGTGTTAGTTTAGCTGTTCCTGGTTATGGAGTTTCTAAAGCTGCTTCTATGTTAGGAAAAATTCCTACTCTTAATAGAATGACAACTAAAGCTGCTAATATTCTTAAACTTACTCAAAAAACTCGTGATATTATTAGTACCGGAGCGAGTATGACTACTAATGGTGCTACAATGAGATTGCTTGAAAATTATCAAGAAGCTGTTCAAACTAAAGATGATGCTAAGCAATTTGCTAATCAGCAATTATCTTCTATGAATGATGAACAACGTGCTACTTTTATAAAGAATAATCCTCAATATGTCGATAAGTCTGATGAAGAAATTGCAGAAGATATAGCAACTAATGCTGCTGGAGAAACTTTTGTTACCGATTGGCTTAATTTAGGTTTTGATATTGCCCAATTATATGGATTAAGAAATCTTGTTAAATCTTCTCTTGTTCTTAGTAAAAGTAGTAAACTTCGTAATCTTAATAATAAAGCTGCAAAACAATTCGGTATGACTGCTGATGAAATTGCTGCTTCTAATGCTGCAAGTTTAACTAAACTTGAAAAAGCTCGTACTTTAGTAAACAATCTTGGTTATGACATTCTTCATGGTACTCGTAATGAATGGACTGAGGGAGTTGAAGAAGCTATAAACTATATAGCACAAAATAAAGGAATGGAACTTGCTAAACTTGTATTTGATAAGAATACTGATACTAAAACTTTAGGAGATTATCTTTCTGACGCTCACATGTGGGAAAGTGCTTTTTGGGGTGTTTTAGGCGGTGTTGCTTTTACTGGAATTGCTGGTAAAGCAGGAGAAATTTATAACCGTAAATTTAATAAAGAATTTGTTGCCGGTGAAAAACAACGTGAACAAGAAATAACTAATCGTGCTCTTCTTGCTCAACAATATCAAGAACAAATGTCTGCAATTAATAACAATAAAAATCCGTTTAATGTAGACAAAAAAGGAGAAGCTACTGAAATTCAAAGTGAATCTGAAAAAGAACTTCTTAAAGATATTGCTCGTAAGAATTATACTTCTGCTTTAGCTATTAATGCTATTAATACAGGTAATATGGATTTCCTTGAAACCTATATTGATAGTGATGAACTTCGTACTGGTTATGCTAAAAAGTTTGGTCTTAGTAATGAAGAAGCTACTAAATTTCAACAACAAGTTAAGAATGATATAAAACAAACTAAAGATTTATATCTTAATTCTGTTAATAAAGCTCTTAAGTTTGGTGCTTCTATGAATGTTGCACAAATAATTGCTAAACAACATATTGATGCCAATAATGCAAATGAATACAATAAGCAAATTAATCAATATGCTGAAAATCTTTTCAATGAAAAAATTGCTTCTAATCAAAATATTAATCCTGAATATTTTGCTGCTGTTGAAAATTTAGCTTATGCTAATAAACTTACTACTCTTCGTAATCATAAATCTTTGCTTCAAGCTTCTGAACAGAATGATGATACTCGAAATATGATTGAGCAAATAGATAATGAAATTGCTTATCTTGAAAATAATGCTCCTGCTGGATATGATTTTAATGATAAAGAAAATGAAGCTAAAGCTAAAGAATTTAGAGAAAAATATTCAGAAGAATATAATATTGCTTATAATAAATATAGAACTAATCTTAATACTAAGTTAGATAGAGCAAATGCTCGTGATACCGACGCTGATTTTAAAAAGCAAGTTAATCATTATATGAATGTTTTTGATGAATCTCGTAGAAAGATTATCAATAATGCTCTTGAAGAATATGGTCAACTTTATGATAAATATGGCGATAAAATTAATGACGAAAATGCTATCGAAGATACAGATAAAAAGAAACTTGATACTTTGAAAAAAGTATTTGTTGCTTCTGATATTAGTGATTCGAGAATTAATAATTTTATTAATAATAAAAAGAAAAAGAAAGAAGCTGCTGACGAATATAAAGAAACTGCCGATGATGTAGTAGAAGAAAACATTGGAGAAGAAACTGATGCTGATGCTGTTGTCGATAATACCGCCCAAGAAGAAGAAAATGGTAAGACTGAACCAAACCAACCCTCTACGGGGGATCTGAAAGAAGCAATTAATGAAGCAGCTGGAACTACTGAATCTACTGAAACTACTGCTGCTACTGAACAACCCCCTACTGGTCAAACTACTGCTCAAGCTACTGCTGAACCTGCTGGAACAGAAGCTCCTGCCGATAATGAAACTCCGCAAGGAACACCCCCCGTAGAGAATAAGACTGATGAGCCTGCTACTGCTCAAAAAGTTTGGGATGATTTTGCTGTTAATGATTTTGCTCTTGAATGGATTGGAGTTAATATTCCAGATATTCTTACTGAAAATGCTGAAACTATAATGGCATATTATGATAAATATATTCATGATGCCATTGCAAATGGTATTGATAAAGAAACTGCTGATATAGTTTGGTACAGTATTATGAATGGTCTTTATGGAGATGAACTTTCTTACGATAATCAAGGAACTCGAAATAGTGCTATTGATGATAACGATAAAACTATGTTGCGTGCAGCGATGCTTGCGATAATGAATCGCAGAATTGGTAATCGTGGTAATATAGAAAATGTTATTAAACGTTTCGTTGAAACTGCTAATGAAAATGGTATTACTTATGGAGTTGATATTGACGGTAAGACTTATTTTAATATAGAAGATTTAGTTTCTTATATTTATGATATGTCAAAAGTTGATGTTATTGCTCAATATCTATTTGACGAAATAACTAATTATATTGTTAGCGACGATAATACTAAATATGTTGCTACTGATGATGAATCAATGACAAGACTTAATCGTGAAGCTAAAGCTAATCGTATTAAACGTCACGCCGAAATTCGTGCTAATTGGTTAGTAACTAATCCATTTAATAACATTAATGTTGACGGTATTGATACTAATGAAGAACAATATGTAAATATTACTCAGCTTCAACCTGGTGAAGAACTTATTGGTAAAGCAAGTAATGGTCGTATTTATATCGGTCGCAAGAATGGAGCAACTATTGGTTATATGGGTATTCCTCGTTATGACGAAAATACAGGAATGCTTAGCCATGTAAATCGTGGTTGGAAATACGATATTATTGTTGATAGTAATGCTGGTGTTCAATGTAAGTTTAAAGATTATGTTTTAGATGTTATTAATAATAAGAAAGATGTTGTTGCTAAATCCGTAAAACTTAATCAACTTATATATCAGCTTAATAGTAGAGGCGAAGATGTTAGAAATAACGAAGAAGTCAAACGTCTTGTAAAAGAAATACTTCCACTTATTAATAACAAAGAACTTGCTGTTTATAATGAAAAAGACGATGATGCTGTATTTGATTTAGTGAAACATTTTACTGATATTGTTGGTGTTGCTATTATGCACCCTGATGATATTACAGGAAATGTAAATAATTGGTTTGATAAAATCGCTGGTAGTTTTGTTCAGACTTACGAATTTGCTCGCAATAAAACGAAAGGAACTT
>OJNJ01002303.1_pt1 | contig 10100 bp, 10 predicted proteins | sample 1597491 | NCBI WGS metagenome assembly OJNJ01 (sample SAMEA2452132, study PRJEB22498) | human gut metagenome | biome: human feces; feature: human gut; material: feces | place: Australia | collected 2012 | reverse complement strand
CAGCAGAGAACCGCGATTGGGCGTGCAATTGTAAAAAATCCGGATATTCTGCTCTGTGATGAGCCGACCGGTGCCTTGGATTACAATACTTCCAAGGAAATTCTGAAATTGATCGAAACAGTGAATCAGAAATACGGAAATACTGTGATCATGGTAACACATAATGATGCGATCAAGGACATGGCAGATCGTGTGGTAAAACTTCGAGATGGAATGATCCGTAAAAACTATCAGAACGAGCATAAGATTCCTGCGATGGATCTTGAATGGTAAGGGGGCGGTGCTATGAAGAGTCCTCTGAGAAAAAGAATTCCCCGTGAACTGAAAGGGGAGATTGGAAAATATCTGGTTGTATTCATCTTGATGGTTGCGACGATCGGTATGGTGTCCGGATTTCTGGTTGCAGATGGAAGCATGATCCAGGCATACGATGAAGGATTTGAAAAATACAATATTGAAGATGGAAATTTTCGTACCGGAGAGCGTCTGTATCGAGGACAGCGCGAGGCAATTGAAGAGGAAGGTGTCAAAATCTATGAAAACTATTATATAGAAGATTCTCTTTCAAATGGAAGCACAATGCGCTTTTTCAAGAATCGTACAGAGGTGGATAAAGTATGCCTGATGGACGGAGAATTACCGTTAGAAACCGGTGAGATCGCAATTGACCGTATGTACGCAGATAATAATTCACTGAAGATTGGAGATACTCTGGATGATGGGACAAAGTCCTGGACGATCACCGGGCTGGTTGCATTATCAGATTACAGCTGTTTGTTTCAGAGTAATAACGATTCTATGTTTGATGCTGTAAAGTTTGGAGTAGGCGTAGTGACGGATGAAGAATTTGATTCTCTGGATCAGGATAAGCTGCAATATAATTATGCATGGACCTACAATGAAAAACCGCAGACAGAACTCGAGGAAAAGAATGTTTCGGAAGATCTGATGAAGGCAATGGGAAAAGTTGTCACTTTGGAAAATTTTGTGCCGCAATATCAGAATCAGGCGATTATATTTACTGGAGATGATATGGGAAGTGACAAGGCAATGATGATCATGCTTCTCTATATCATCATCGTGATCATGGCTTTTGTATTTGGCATCACGACCAGTAATACGATTGCAAAAGAAGCTGGTGTCATCGGAACGCTTCGGGCATCCGGCTATACAAAAAATGAGCTGATCCGGCATTATATGACTCTTCCGGTGATCGTAACGCTGGTGGGCGCGCTGATCGGTAATATTTTAGGTTATACGGCATTTAAGGATGTATGTGCCGGTATGTATTATGGAAGTTACAGTCTTACAAAATATAAGACAATTTGGAATGCAGAAGCGTTTCTTTTAACTACGGTTGTTCCTTTGATAATTATGCTTGTAATTAATTTTATTACATTAATGTCTAAACTTTCCATAAGTCCACTTAAGTTTATCAGAAAGGATTTAACAAGAAAGAAGAACAGGAGAGCATTGAAATTACCAAACTTTAAATTTATTACAAGATTCCGTTTGAGAATAATTTTACAAAACAAAGGTAATTACATAACTTTATTTGTTGGTATTTTGTTTGCCAATATTATGCTGTTATTTGGTATGATGATGCATCCTTTATTAACACATTATCAAAATGAAATTGTAGATAATATGATTGCAAAAAATCAATATGTGTTAAAGAATTCTGTCCAGGTAAAAAATAAAGATGCTGAAAAATACAGTTTAACATCTTTACAGATTAACAGACGTTCTCTTAGTGAGGATATAAGCCTGTATGGTATTGAAGAAGACAGTAAATATTTTAAAAAGAACGTAGAAAATGGAATGTATATTTCCGATGGCTTATCAGAAAAATATAAAATAAATAAAGGTGATACTTTTACATTAAAAGATAAATACAGTGGTAAAAAATACAAAATAAAGGTAGCCGAAGTAATTAATTATCCAGGTAGTCTTTCAGTATTTATGACAAGAGATAAACTAAATTCACTAATTGATAAGGACAAGAATTATTTTTCAGGCTATTTTTCAAATGAAAAATTGTCCATTGACGACAAAGATGTTGCAAGTGTAATAACGGAAAAAGATATGACCAAAACCTCCAGACAGCTAAACGTTTCAATGGGGAATATGTTTTATCTTATAAATGTTTTTGCAATTTGTCTGTTTGTTTTACTTATTTATCTTTTAACAAAATTAATAATTGAGAAGAATAAAAATTCAATCTCAATGGTTAAAATTTTAGGCTACAATAATAGGGAAGTCGGTAAACTTTATATAACAGCAACAACCTGGATGGTTGGCTTGTCAATAATTATAAGCCTTATTTTATCAACAGAAATTATTGATCAGATTTATTTTGAAATGATGAAAGATTATAATGGTTGGCTAACTTTATATTTGGAACAAAAAACTTATGTTGAAATGTTTATCATAGGAATTGTCTGCTATGGTATAGTTGCATTTTTTCAGTTTAAAAAAATTAAGAAGATACCAATGGACAACGCACTTAAAAACGTTGAATAGGAAATTAAAACGTTAATATGGAAAATGTTTAAAATAATCAAAAAAGTTGCATAATTTTTTCTTATTTTCATATATCATAAAAAAGAATTGAATTATATTTCATAGTATGGTAATTATATACGTGAAAGTATATTTTCAAAACAAAAAATATTTTATAGAATGAGGCATGAATAATGAGAGATGAAATTATTGAAATTTTGGAGATGATTAGTCCGGGAATTAGTGTGGAAAACAATAATTTAAACCTTGTAGAATATTTAGAATCTATGGAAATGATTGAATTTATTGAGGAGCTGGAAAACAATTTTGACATCGAAATTCCTTCAGAAGAAAAGATTGAAGAAAATTTTGAAAATATTGAGTCAATAATGGAAATGATAGTGAAACTTCAATAAATTTATAAAAACAAAAACAGCCATTTGAAGGTAATGTGGTACCTGTAAGATGGCTGTTTCTGTTTTGCCTAAATGGTTGTAAATTTATATTATTAATGATATACTATCGTTAGTTTATAAGGTTATCCTTAAGGTAGGAGGTTTGAAATGGAAGATGTAAGAAACACATATAGAATAAACGAAAAATCAGAATTAGGAGATGTTCATATTAGTGATGATGTACTTGCAGTTATTTCAGCAATGGCAGCTTTAGAAGTTGATGGTGTTGTTGGTATGGCTGGTAATATTACATCAGAGATTGTTGCAAAACTTGGCATGAAGAAACTTTCAAAGGGCGTTAGAGTTGATGTAGCTGAAGGTAGCGTTATGGTAGATGTTTCAATTATTATCAGAATGAACGAAAAGATTATTGAAGTATCTAAGAAAGTACAGGACAGAGTTAAAACTACAGTTGAAAATATGACAGGCTTGAAGGTTGAGAATGTTAATGTAAACATTTCAAGTGTTTTATCAAAATAATTTAGATTAACGTAGGGTGTCTGTTAGGACACCCTTTTTGAACGTAATAACATAATTAATAATCAGATATGTGGAGGAAATATGAAGAGAGCCGAAATCAGAGAATATGTTTTTAAATTGTTATATTGTACAGAGTTCCATGAGGATGAAGATTTACAAAAACAATACAGATTATACATGGAGAATTTAGAACAGTTAGGCGAAATTAAAGAAATAAAGGAAAAAGATAAAGAATATATAATTAATCGTGTTACAGATATAGTTTCAAGAATTGATGATATTGATAAAGAAATTGACAAGGTAGCTGTATCATGGAAAACAGACAGAATGGCAAAAGCTGACCTTAATATTCTTAGATTAGCTTACTATGAAATGAATATTGATTATGATATACCAAAGCCTGTTGCCGTAGACCAGGCTGTTGAACTTGCCAAAAAGTACGGAACAGATGATTCACCATCATTTGTTAATGGTGTTCTTGCAAAATTATTTTAGGAGATAATATATGCCGTCTATATACACAGTTGGTCAGGTAAACACATATATAAAGCAAATGTTTAGTCAGGATTTTATGCTGGCTAATATTTGCATTAAGGGAGAAATAAGCAATGTAACTTATCATTCTTCAGGTCACATATATTTTACATTGAAAGATAAGACAGGTGTAATTTCAGCCATAATGTTTAAGGGTAACAGAAACAATTTGAAATTCACATTAGAAGAAGGACACAAGGTAATTGTTTTAGGCAGCGTTAACGTCTTTGAAAGAGATGGAAAATATCAGTTATATGCAAAAAGTATAACCTTAGAAGGTGCAGGCCTACTATATCAGCGTTTTGAACAGTTGAAAAACGAACTTAGTGAAATGGGACTTTTTGATAAAATGTATAAGAAACCCATTCCTAAGTATTCTTTAAAAATTGGAATTTGCACAGCAAAAACAGGTGCTGCAATACAGGATATTATTAATATTACAAAGCGAAGAAATCCTTATGTGCAGTTATATTTATATTCAAGTCTTGTACAGGGGGCAGAGGCTGCAATAGATATCGTAAAGGGTATCAGATATTTAGATTCATTGTCTCTAGATGTAATTATTGTGGGCCGTGGTGGTGGCTCCATTGAAGATTTGTGGGCTTTTAATGAGGAAATAGTGGCAAAAGCTATTTTCGATTGTAATACACCTATTATTTCGGCGGTAGGTCACGAAACTGATACAACAATTGCTGATTATGTGGCAGACTTAAGGGCACCAACTCCAAGTGCTGCGGCTGAGATAGCTGTATTTGATTACAATGAATATTTACTTAATATCACACGTTACAAACAGTTGTTACTATCTCAGATGGTTAATAAAATTTCAAACACACGTAACAATTTGAAATATATACAGACCAAACTTAATCTATATAATCCAATTAATCAGTTAAATACCAAAAAACAGTATTCAGATGAATTATATACAAGACTTAATGATGCTTTTAATAGTTTATTCACTAACAGAAAGCATATGCTTGCAATATATGCGGAGAAACTTAACGGTTTATCACCTTTAAATAAAATTTCAAAAGGCTTTGCTTATTTTGCTAATGATAAGGGCGAAGCAATTAATTCTGTAAAACAGGTTAATGTAGGTGATGATGTTATGTTGACTGTTAAGGATGGACAAATAAAAGCAAAGACCTATGATATAACTGAAGGAGTTTATAATGGAAAATAAAAAAAATATAGAACAGAACTTTAATGAAGTTGAAAAAATTATTGAAGCAATGCAAAAAGAAGATGTTACATTAGATGAGTCTTTTAAATTATATAATCAGGGCTTGAAAATAATAAAAGACTGCAATCAGCAGATAGAGACTATTGAAAAACAAATTAAAATAATAAATGAAGAAGCACAGCAGAACGTTTAACAGACATTTAGGAGTTATTATGAACGATTTCAATACAAACTTAAAGTTAAAAACAAAAGAAGTAGAAGATATTATATATAATTATTTCCCAAAAGAAGAAGGCAAACAGAAAATAATTATTGAAGCAATGAATTACAGTCTTAAAGCAGGTGGAAAAAGACTTCGTCCAATGCTTATAATGGAAACGGCAAAATTGTTTAAAGACGATGTTACAAATGCTTATCCTTTTATGGCAGCGATAGAAATGATTCATACTTATTCTTTGGTACATGATGATTTACCTGCAATGGATAATGATGAATATCGTCGTGGCAAAAAAACTACACATGCGCAGTATGGCGAGGATTTGGGTATATTAGCAGGAGATGGTCTTCTTAATATGGCCTATGAGATTATGTCTCAGGCTGTAATAAAAAGTGATGAGCCTATGAAAGCTGCAGAGGCAATGGGTGTAATTGCAAAGAAAGCAGGCGTCTATGGCATGGTTGGCGGTCAGACTGTTGATGTAATAAATGAAAATAAAAAGATGGATATGGATACAATTATGTATATCCACAATTTGAAAACGGCAGCTTTAATAGAAGCTTCCATGATGGCAGGTGCAATTCTTGCAGGGGCAAATGAAGTTGAGATTCTAAATGTAGAAAAAATAGCAAAAAACGTTGGTATAGCCTTTCAGATACAGGATGATATTTTGGATATTACAAGTACAACAGATGTTTTAGGCAAACCTGTTCATAGTGACGAAAAGAACAACAAAACAACATACGTTTCTCTTTGTGGCATAGAACAATCAAAAAAAGATGTTGAAAAATATTCAAAAGAAGCAATTGAAATTTTAGATAATATTAACGGTAATAATGATTTCCTAAAACAATTAATAATTAAATTAATTAATAGGAAAAAATAAAACTAAAGCGTAAGAAATATGGGACAAATATTAGATAATATAAATAAAGAAAATGATATAAAAAAAATAGATAAGGATTTATATCCTATTTTGGCTGAAGAAATAAGAAGTTTTTTAGTAGAAAAAGTCAGCAAAACAGGTGGTCATCTTGCGTCAAATTTAGGTACTGTAGATATGACTATAGCTCTGCATGCAGTTTTAAATTTTCCACAGGATAAAATTGTATGGGATGTAGGTCATCAGTCATACACACATAAAATTTTAACAGGTCGTAAGGAACAGTTTGATACATTAAGACAGCTTGATGGTATAAGTGGTTTTCCAAAACGACACGAAAGCAACACTGATTCTTTTGACACAGGGCACAGCTCAACATCAATATCTGCGGCGCTTGGTATGGCTATGGCAAATAAGCTTAATAATAACAATAATAAGGTTGTGGCGGTTATTGGTGATGGAGCACTTACCGGTGGTATGGCTTTGGAAGCTCTTAATAATGTTGCAAGTTTAGGAAAAAATTTTGTGATTATTTTAAATGACAACAATATGTCTATTTCTCAAAATGTTGGCAGTATGTCAAATTATTTAAATAAGTTAAGAGTTGGAGAACACTACAATTACCTGAAGGAAGATGTTGAAACTTCTTTAAGCAAAATTCCAAAAATCGGTAAAAAAATAGTTAAAAAAGTAAAGAAAACGAAAGATAATCTTAAGAACTTTATTATACCAGGTGGTTTGTTTGACGATTTAGGAATCACATATATTGGACCTGTTAATGGACACGATATTAATGGAATGATTAGTATTTTTAAAAATGCCTTAAAAATAGACCATCCAATTGTTATACATGTAAAAACAACAAAGGGAAAAGGATATTTACCTGCGCAAAATAATCCGTCAAAATTCCATGGTATAGGAAAGTTTGATGTTGAAACAGGAGAGGAAGTAAAGTCTTCATCTGCAGGAACAATGTCTTACACAGAAGTTTTTTCAAGAACATTAGTTAAATTGGCTAAGAAAAATAAAAAAATATTAGCTATTACAGCAGCAATGCCTGATGGCACAGGTCTTTCAAGATTTCAAAAAGAATATCCTGACAGATTTTTTGATGTAGGTATAGCTGAGGAACATGCAGTAACTTTTGCGGCAGGACTTGCAGCTAGTGGCTATAAACCTGTTGTTTCAATTTATTCATCTTTTTACCAGAGAGCTTATGATCAGATACTACATGATGTGTGTCTTCAAAATTTACCTGTTGTAATGATTGTTGACAGGGCAGGTCTGGTAGGTCAGGATGGTGAAACACATCAGGGAATATTTGATGTATCTTTTATGTCAGCAATTCCTAATTTAACAATAATTGCTCCAAAAGATACAAAGGAACTAATTGAATCTGTGAAATTTGCAATGGAATATAATGGTCCTATTGCCATACGTTTTCCTAGAGGTACAGCTTATGTGGCAGAGAAAAAAACGGCTAGTCTGGTTGAACTTGGAAAAAGTGAAATTGTAAATGACGGTTATAATATTGCCATAATCGCAGTTGGAAATATGTTTGAAGAAGTAGAAAAAGCCTATAATTTGCTTATGAAAGAAAACATTAATCCAACAATTGTAAATGCAAGATTCATAAAACCATTAGACAAAGATATGATTGAATATGTTGCAAAAAGACATAAACAGATTATTGTAGTGGAAGAAGCTATAAAAAAAGGTGGTTATGGCGAGGCAGTATCCACATACGTTCAGGAAAACTGTTTAGATTGTAATGTAAAAATCATGGCAATTGAGGATTGTTTTGTTGAGCAGGGCTTGGTTGATGAATTAAGAGAAAAAATCGGCATTAGTAGCAAAAAAATATATGAGAAGGTTAAAGAGTTAGTATAATGAAAGAAAGATTAGATGTTTTACTTGTAAAAAGAGGTTTGGCACCTTCAAGAGAAAAAGCAAAAACAATAATTATGAGTGGCATTGTTTTTGTGGATAATCAAAGAGAGGACAAGGCTGGAACTTTTTTTAAGGATGATGTTAATATTGAAGTAAGAGGTAAAACTCTTAAATATGTAAGTCGTGGGGGCTTAAAGTTAGAAAAGGCAATGGATTGTTTTGGAGTACAGTTAGATGGAAAAATCTGTATGGACGTAGGTGCTTCAACAGGTGGTTTCACAGACTGTATGTTACAAAACGGAGCTGTAAAAGTTTACTCAGTTGATGTAGGTCATGGACAGCTTGCCTGGAAACTGGTTCAGGACGAAAGAGTTATATGCATGGATAGAACAAATATCCGTTATGTAACACCTGAAGATATTGATGATGTTATAGATTTTGCCTCAATTGATGTTTCATTTATATCACTTACAAAAGTTTTATTACCTGTAAAAAATCTTCTTACAGAAAATGGTCAGATTATTTGCCTTATTAAACCACAATTTGAGGCAGGAAGAGAAAACGTGGGAAAGAAAGGCGTTGTAAGAGATAAGAAGGTTCATAAAGATGTTATAGAAAGTGTTATAATATTTGCCATGAGCATTGGATTTGATATTATTAATTTGGATTTTTCACCTGTGAAAGGTCCTGAAGGAAATATCGAATATTTATTATATTTACAGAATACAAATAAAGAACAAGGCGAAAAATTATCAGATATAATACCTGAAGAGGTTGTGGAAAAATCACATCAGGAATTGGATAAATAGAGGATTACATGAAAAAGTTTTGCATTATAACAAATAGTTTAAAAGATAATAAACTGGAAATTTCTTATAAAATATTAGATTATATTACAAAAAGTGGTTGCCAGTGTGTGCTAATCGATAATGTGGATTATAGCACAGGGGAGTACAAAGTTCTTAAAAGTAAGGATATACCAGGTGATACACAATGTATAATCAGCATTGGCGGAGATGGAACTTTACTTCATGCCACAAAGGATTTTATAGACTTAGATGTTGTTTTTGTTGGTGTAAATAAAGGAACCCTTGGTTTTCTGGCTGAAATTTCACCGGACAATGTAAAAGAATCTTTAGACAAGTTAATAAATGATGATTTTAATATTGAGTCACGAATGATGCTTGATGGTAGAATTATAAGAGATGGCAAGCAGGTTTACTCATCAACAGTATTAAATGATATTGTAATACATAGAGGTGGAGATTTAGCCATTACTGACTATCAGGTGTACGTTAATAAAGAAATATTAGGTAACTATCATGCAGATGGCATAATTTTATCAACGCCAACAGGCTCTACTGCGTATAATTTATCGGCAGGTGGTCCTGTTGCAAGACCTGATTCAAATATGATTATACTAACACCTATATGTCCACACACACTTGCAAACAGAAGTCTTATTTTGTCAAGACACGATAATATAGAGGTTAAAATTGGTAAAAGTCATATCGCAAACGAAGAAAATCGTAGGATTTCCTTTGATGGAGATGGCGTTTTCAAAATTATATCAGGAGATATAATTAGTATAAGTGAGTCTGAAAAAACAACAAAGATTGCTAAGTTAGATGAAGGCAGCTTCTTACAGGCAGTAAAAGATAAACTAAATTAAGGTAGGGGTAATTATGAAATCAAAAAGACAAAGAAAAATTATAGATTTAATTGGAGAATATGATATTGATACACAGGAGGAACTGGCAAAAAAATTAATTGAAAGTGGTTTTAAGGTAACTCAGGCAACAGTATCAAGAGACATAAGAGAACTTAATTTAATAAAAACATCATCTGTAAACGGTGGTCAAAAATACGCTGTGCCCGTTAATACGGCAATTACACATGACAGTAAATACATGAGAGTTTTAAATGATGGAATTGTTTCTATGCAGTGCGCAG
>OJNJ01002282.1_pt1 | contig 10153 bp, 10 predicted proteins | sample 1597491 | NCBI WGS metagenome assembly OJNJ01 (sample SAMEA2452132, study PRJEB22498) | human gut metagenome | biome: human feces; feature: human gut; material: feces | place: Australia | collected 2012 | reverse complement strand
GGTTTGCTATTCTCGGCGTTCCTCTTGAACGCTTCGCTATCTCCTCTGCACCGTCATCATCACAAGCCACGCCAAGCAAAACTGCAGAACGCTTTACGATATCGGAAAGCTGTTCTGTATTGTAAAGCTCCAAACGCTGGATAACGCCAAAACGATCTCTCAGCGGTGCAGAAAGCGAGCCTGCTCTTGTGGTAGCGCCTATAAGAGTGAACTTGTTAAGCTCGATCCTTATAGACCTTGCCGCAGGGCCTTTGCCCATGATTATATCCAAGGCATAATCTTCAAGGGCAGGATAAAGAACTTCCTCCACCTGTCTTGAAAGGCGGTGTATCTCGTCGATAAAAAGCACGTCGCCTTTTTCAAGGTTTGTGAGAAGTGCTGCAAGGTCGCCCGGCTTTTCAATGGCAGGTCCTGATGTTATCCTGATGTTCACTCCCATCTCGTGAGCGATTATAGCAGAAAGTGTGGTCTTACCTAGTCCCGGTGGGCCGTAAAGCAGAACATGGTCAAGGCTGTCGCCCCTGTTTTTTGCCGCTTGTATATATATTTTCAGGTTCTCCTTGACCTTTTCCTGACCGATATACTCGTCAAGTGTTTTAGGTCTAAGGCTCACCTCGAAATCGTCAGTTGTTTCCGCCTGAGTTTCTTTCGGGGTGACTATCCTGTCTATATCAAAATCTCCTTTTTCGATCATTTATGGAGTTCTCCTCTCAAAATTTCGCAAGTCCGATAAGGGCTTTCTTTATAAGCTCTTCAACGCTCAAATTCGGGTCAAGCTTTGATATCACTGACATTGCTTCGCCCTCGGTATATCCAAGCACCACAAGGGCTGTGACAGCTTCTTCCACAGCTCCGCTTGGAACAGCCGCAAAGCCCTGAGCCGCATTTCCTCTGACGGATATGGTATTCTCTTTTGCCACCTTATCCTTAAGCTCGAGGACTATCCTTTGTGCTATCTTTGTACCGATACCCTTTATCTTTGTGAAAGCCTTTGAATCCCCCGTTGCAACCGCAAGCGCAAACTGTGACGGAGTGCAGGCTGAAAGTATGGCAAGACCTGCCTTCGGACCTACTCCGCTGACAGATATGAGCATACGGAAGCTTTTAAGCTCCTCCTTAGTTGCAAAGCCAAAAAGCTCCACCGCGTCCTCCTTTACGGCAAGATGTGTATAAAGCTTTACTTCGCTTTTTCCTGCTATCTGCTGTAAGGTAGAAAATGTTGTTTTGCAGGCATAGCCCACGCCTGCACATTCTATTACGGCAAGGTCGCTCTCGGTATGAACGAGCTTTCCGCTAAGTGAATATATCATATTATTTCTCCTCAAAATTTTTCATAACACGCCTTGTGTTCACCGAAAGCCCGTGAGTTATAGCAATAGCCACTGCGTCCGCTGTATCGTCAGGCTTTGGGATAGTTTTAAGATGTAGCATGGTCTTTGTCATCTCCTGCACCTGCTTTTTTTCGGCACGTCCATAGCCGACTATGGAGCATTTCACCTGCAAAGGCGTATATTCATAGATGGGAATATTTCTTATTATGGCAGGAAGCAGGGTCACTCCCCTTGCCTGTGCGACGTCAATTGCGGTCTTTTCATTGGTATTGAAAAACAGCTTTTCTATTCCCATTTCGTCAGGCTTATAGGTGGTTATTATCTCGGTCATATCATCATAGATGACTTTCAGCCGTCTGTTGAAATCCATATCCGAAGAAGTGGTTATTGCACCGTAGTCAACAACAGTGAATTTTCCGCTGTTGTATTCAAGCACTCCGAATCCCACAATGGCGTAGCCCGGGTCGATACCAAGTATTCTCAAATCCACTCCTCCGTTCAATTTCAACGCTATCCTATAATGACCCTATTGTAACAATTAATTATACCATATTTTTCGGTCAAATGCAAGCAAAACGCTGAGTTTTCACCTATTTCTCACAAGGCGAAAATGTAGAAATGCAACTTTGTGAAAAGTCTGTTTTTGGCTAAACTGACTATAGAGCAAAACAGCGGTCATCAGGTATGCCCCTGACACCGCTGTTATCTTTTTATGCTGTATTTTCTAAGTGGCGACTTCCACAATCTTTGGAGGATAAGACCATTGAGCGTGCCAGTGAGAATGCCACTTATTATGAGATAAGGCAAAAGGCTGAACACCGCCCATGTGCCTGATATTACTGCCGCCGCACAAAGCTGACCTATGTTATGGAAAAAACCACCAAAAACTGATGTCACCCAAAGCTGGTTTTCACCAACTCTCGAAACCGCAATGCACATGGCGAGATACGCTAAAATTCCGCCTGTGAGTGAGAACGCAAAGCTCACCACAGTTCCGTAAAGTCCTGCTGCAAGGACTATCCTCAAAAGTAGCACCAAGCCTGCCTCTTTTCTGCCGACAAAAAGCATTGCTGCCATTGTGACGATATTGGCAAGCCCAAGCTTCATACCGCCTATGGGCATAACAGGAAACTGCGCTTCAACCATGAAAATGATAAGTGACAAGGCGGTAAAAATTCCTATAAGGGTGATTTTTTGTACTGATATCTTCATGCTTCCACCCCTATATCACAGCGTCAGCAGAGGTCTCACCGACTATTTTTATCACAAGCTTGTGCGGCGCACAAATGACGGTCTGTCCTGCGTGGGATATCTTTCCTGCATGAACACAGGTCTGATTCGAGCAATCTGCGACAGACACCCAAATGCTTCCCTCGCCAACGGTTATGGTATTAGTGCCGTTTTCTGTTTTTATCTCAAAGGAATACTCCTTATCGGGGGAAAGGTCAGAAATAGTCTTTATGAGCTTGCCGTTTTCATATATCTCGGCAGAATTTTCTCCGCTCTTTCCACCTGTGAGGAAAATAAATATCAGGCACACAGCGATAACAGTCGCAAAAGCCGCCGACCATATGAGATTCTTTCTTTTTACCACTGCCGCACTCCCCTTTTTACAGTATATCTGTTGTTATGAGTATACCACAGCCGTTCTTTTTCGTCAAGACAAACGGCAAGTGTCTGATTTTTTGTACTTAAATATTACAGCAAGGTTACAATAAGGTACAAGATTTCGTACAGTTGTAACATTGCTGTAATTTTCGCCGAAAAAGCCGAAAAAATTGTCGAAAATTTATCAAAATATCCTTATTCACTATTGATTTTTTGAATGGGGTGTGTTAAAATATAAGAGTTGAATATTCTATTGTTAAGAGTATGTGAACATTCGTTCTTTTTATAGACCGCCATAGCCTGCATTATATGGGCAGATTTAACGATTGCTTGGGTGTATGTTAAATGATTTTAACCAAATCGTTGAAATTCTTGCTTTTTGCTTTTATTTTGCCTGTGGCTGTGGTATAATAATCTGAGCGTCGGCAGAGAGATAAGCCGACAATCTCGTTAAGGAGTGTGTAAACTTGGAGAAGTTTGTTATACATGGAGGCAAGCCGCTGCATGGTACTGTGCAGATAAGCGGTGCAAAAAACGCTGCTGTTGCATTGGTTGCGGCAACTATCCTGTGCGACGAGCCGTGCGTTCTTGAGAACGTGCCTGAGATAAGCGATATAACTAAGTGCATGAAGATCCTGCGTGAAATGGGCGCAGAGGTCAGACTTTTAGATAAAAATACTATATATTTTGACACAAAGGGCATTGAAAAGCCTGAAGTGCCATATGAGCTTGCAAGAACCATGAGAGCGTCATGCTATTTTCTTGGCACGCTGCTTGGAAGATTTCACGAGGCTTTTGTTCCGATGCCGGGTGGCTGTGACCTTGGCGACAGACCTATAGATCAGCATTTGAAAGCTTTCAAGGCGCTTGGTGCGTCTGACGAGATAGTGAACGGAGCTAATCATGTCACAGCAGACGAGCTTGTGGGCAATCAGATATACTTTGACTTTGTTACAGTTGGCGCAACTATGAATGCAATATTTGCCGCTGTAAAGGCAAAGGGGCTTACTATAATCGAAAATGCGGCGAAAGAGCCTCATATCGTTGACCTTGCGAACTTCCTTAACTCAATGGGTGCTGATATCAGAGGCGCAGGTACAGACGTTATCAAGATAAGAGGCGTTGATTACCTCAAAGGCGTTACCTATGCGACTATCCCTGACCAGATAGAGGCAGGCACTTATATGGTACCGGCGGCTGCCACAAAGGGCGACGTTGTTATCGCAAATGTTATTCCTAAGCACCTTGAGTCTATCACGGCAAAGCTCCGCAAGGTAGGCGTAAACGTTGAGGAAAGCGACGAGAGCGTTCATGTTTGGGTGGACGGTCCGCTCATGAAAACTTCTATAAAAACTATGCCGCACCCTGGCTTCCCTACTGATATGCAGCCGCAGTTCTCAACACTGCTGACGCTTGCAGAGGGTACGAGCATCGTTACAGACGATATTTTTGACAACAGATTCAGATATGTGGCTGAGCTTAGAAGAATGGGCGCTGACATTTCTGTTGACGGCAAGGTGGCTGTTATACAGGGCGTTGGCAAGCTCAAAGGTGCTCCTGTTGTGGCAACTGACCTGAGAGCAGGCGCTGCCATGGTAATAGCAGGACTTGCCGCAGAGGGCACTACTGAGATAGACAATATTTTCTACATCGAAAGAGGATATGAAAAGATAGATGAGAAGCTCAGAGGGCTTGGAGCTGACATTCAGCGTGTTTACAAGCCTGACGCTAACGAAATGGAGCTTAGTGGCTGATTAATATTGAAAACACTGCGGCGGCATATTATTTGCCGCCGTTTTTTACAGCATTTGAGAGGACATGATATGGAGCTTTTTATTTCCGACCTTGACGGAACGCTGCTTAACGGCAATGCAGAGGTGACGGAGTTCACAAGAGACACTTTGAACAGGCTCATGGCAAAGGGGCTTAACTTCACTGTCGCCACCGCAAGGACGCTTGCTTCCGCAGGAAAAATACTTTCGGGGCTTGAGCTGAAGCTTCCCGTTATACTTATGAACGGCGTGCTTATTTATGATATGACGGAGAAAAAATACGTCAAGATAAACAGCCTTTCCAGGGAGCTTTGCGGTCTTATCATAGGTCTTTCAAAAGAGCTTGGTTTAGAACCTTTTATGTACTCGGTTTCAGATAACCAGCTTTCCACAAGATATGAGAGGCTTATTTCTCCTGCTATGGAGAGCTTTTACAACGAACGCAGAGAGAAATATTACAAGTCTTTCACGCAGGTCAGTGACCTTTCTCAGTACATCGACAATGTGATATACTTCACATTTATTTCAGAAAAAGAAAAACTTATACCGCTGTATGACGCTCTTAAAGAAAATGAAAAGCTGAACATCACATACTATTATGATGTTTATGACACCAAGCTTTGGTATCTTGAAGTGTTCTCTTCGGTGGCTTCTAAGGAGCAGGGCGTGAGGTATCTTCGTGAGAATTACGGCTTTGACTTTGTCACGGCTTTTGGCGACAATACCAACGATCTGCCTATGTTCAAGGCGGCTGATAAAAGAGTGGCAGTAAAAAACGCCTGCAAAGAGGTGCTTGGAGGCTGCGACCAGGTGACAGGCACAAATGAGGAGAACGGCGTTGCAGAGTATCTTCTGAAAACTTTTGAAAGGAATTAGTTATGGCAAGGATATATCCACTTTTTTCATCAAGCAAGGGCAACAGCTCTTTTATTGGCAACAGTGACGGCGGGATACTTGTTGACGCAGGAGTTTCCTGCAAACGTCTTTGTGAGGCTTTGAAAGCTAACGAGATCGACCCTGCTGTGATACAGGGAATTTTTATCACACACACACATTCAGACCATGTTTCTGGGCTTAAAGTTCTCACGAAGAAATATCATATCCCTGTATTTGCCCAAAAGACCAATCTTGAGATACTTGTATCTGACGGCAAAATAGACCCTGCCTGTGATGTCAACGAGGTGGACGGCAATGAAGTGTGCATAGGAGATTATGCTGTAAAAGGTTTTGCCACATTTCATGATACCCCTGCAAGCTGTGGATATCAGATAAAGACCCCTGACGGCAAGCAGGTGTGCGTATGCACCGACCTCGGCACTGTTACAATTGAGGTGGATATGCACCTGAGCGGTTCTGACCTTGTTTTGCTGGAGTCAAATTATGATGAGTCAATGTTGAAAAATGGACCTTATCCATACGAGCTGAAAAGGCGCATCGCTTCAGACCACGGCCACCTTTCAAACTCTGCCTGCGGAGAACAGCTAAAAAAGCTTATGACAGCAGGTACATATAAATTTATTTTAGGGCATTTAAGTCAGGAAAACAACACGCCTTTGCAGGCTGAAAACACGGCTGTGGGAGCACTTGGGGATTACGAGCGCAACAGCGACTATATTTTACATATAGCAAAACCTGAGGGCAGCGGAATGGCGGTGGCATTTTGATAAGGATAAATCTTATTACAGTTGGAAAGCTGAAAGAAAAATACTGGCGTGACGCAGCGGCGGAATACTCAAAGCGGCTGGGGGCGTTCTGCAAGCTTGAAATAGTTGAGCTGAACGAGTCGAGGTTATCTGACAACCCCTCCGAAAAGGAGATAGCGGCGGCGCTTGAAAACGAGGCGAAAGCCATGAAAAGCTACACTGACATCAAGGGTGCATACAATATTGCAATGTGCATTGAGGGCAAGCAGCTTTCAAGCGAAAAGCTGTCCAAAAAGCTCAGCGAATGTGGTCTGAACGGATTCAGCACAGTGAATTTCATAATAGGCTCTTCATTCGGCATTGCCCCTGAGATAAAGGCGAAAGCTGACCTGCGCTTATCAATGTCGGAGATGACATTTCCGCACCAGCTTGCAAGGATAATGCTTTTGGAGCAGATTTACAGGGCATTTCAGATAAGTGCTAATACTAGGTATCATAAGTGAATTTCGGATATGACAAAACCGTCCTTTGTGCCTGTCATGTAGTGATGAACATCAAGATCGAACATCTTATTGTAAAGTTCAAACAGCTCACTTTCGGTCTTGCTGTTCAAAAAATCATTGACATTGATCATTTCAAGGACAAGCTTAAAACGGCTGATAAAAATATCGTTCAGCTTGTATGCACAGCTTTTGCTGTCCATAGAATCATCTGTAATTGAAATATGAGGATTTCTTGACTTAGTATAATAGTATTATAATTCAGTATGCGGCGGAGGTATAACATGAAAAAAATATCAATGGTAATAAATGCAGACGACAGGCTCGGACATATCTCTCCCGAGATATACGGACATTTTTCCGAGCATCTCGGAAGATGTATCTACAATGGTATATATGTGGGTGAAAATTCACCTATTCCGAATACAGACGGAATAAGGAATGATATCATCGAGGCGCTCAGAAATATAAAAGCTCCAGTTTTCCGCTGGCCCGGAGGCTGCTTTGCAGAAGAATATCACTGGCAGGACGGTATCGGTGAAAAATCTCTGCGCCGAAAGATCGTGAACACGAACTGGGGCGGAGTTACGGAGGATAATTCTTTTGGCACGCACGAATTTATGCGCTTCTGTGAGCTTGTTGGCTGCAAGCCTTATATAAACGGCAATGTTGGCAGCGGCAGTGTTCGTGAATTATCCGAATGGATAGAATATATGACCTCAGATGCGGAATCACCTCTCACAGAGCAGAGAAAGAAGAACGGCAGAGCCGAGCCGTGGAAACTCGAATACCTTGGTATCGGCAATGAAAACTGGGGCTGCGGAGGAAATATGCGTCCGGAATATTACGCCGACGTTTATAAAAGGTATCAGACATTCTGCCGCAATTATTCGGGAAACAGACTTTACAGAATAGCCTGCGGTTCAAGCTCTGCCGACTATAACTGGACAGAAGTCATGATGAAAAATCTTGACAGCAATAATGTTGATGCTATCGACCTGCATTATTATACGATGCCAGTATGGCCCGAAATGGAGTCTGCCACCGATTTTGACGATGAGCTTTATTATAAAACTATCGCTGCAGCGAACTTTTCCGATGAGCTTATCACAAGACATTCGGAGATAATGAACCGCTATGATCCTGAAAAGAAAATAGGACTTGTAATAGGAGAGTGGGGCTGCTGGCATAAGGTAGAAGAGGGTACGAACCCGGGATTTTTATATCAGCAGAATACAATGCGTGATGCTATCGTTGCTGCAATAGAGCTGAATGTTTTTAACAGACACAGTGACCGTGTTGTAATGGCAAACCTTGCGCAGGCGGTGAATGTTCTCCAATCGGTCATTCTTACAGAGGGCGATAAGATGATAAAAACGCCTACATATCACGTTTTCGACCTTTTTAAAACACACCAAAACAACGAGGCAGTTTACTGCTATACGCAGAACGAAAATATGTCGGAAGGTAAAAATGCTCCGATGATCTCGGTTTCCGCATCGGTGAACGAAAAGAGTATGACCGTTACCGCCGCAAACTGTTCGCTTAAGGAAGAGGCTGCTGTTGAATGCAGCATTTTCGGATTTAAAGCATCATCGGTTTCGTGCAGGATACTTACAAACGAGGCGCACAGCTATAACGACTTTGACTGTCCCGACAGGGTGAGCATTACCGAGCATACGGCAGTCATCAAGGATAATGTTTTAAAGCTGAATATTCCGCCTTGTGCTGTTGTGGAATGTGTTGTTGACTAAATATTGGGGCATATTCACAGTGCATTTCGTCTTTATAATAAAAATATAAGCATAAGAGCTGCGTTTCATTAAAGAAGCGCAGCTCTTTATGTGAGAATGTATAAAAAACACATCTCCCCAACACCACTAGATGAAGAGATGTGCCTACACCCCCAAATACGGTCTCATACCATCCAGAAACGCTTCTGTCAGGAAAGCAGACACCTTGTCGCTGCTTTCCTGACAGTTATCCACCGCAAACTTGTGCAGGATACCAACCACGCCGCCTATTGCGTATGCTACGGCGTATGAGTATTTCTCCTGGGCCAGGCCGGTCTTGCTGGATTTTTCCAGAATTAATCGCACGTATCTATGGAACATTGTCAGTGCCTTTTCCACGAAATCATAAGCCTCAGGTGTGGCAATGATGATCATGAGAAATTTATTTGCTTTCATGTATTCGCATAGAGACCTGAAGAACTGGTGGCAGATCTCAAGATTGCCTTCTGGTTTGAAGCTATTCATGATCTGAAATATTTCATCGATGATGCGGTCTTCCATGGCATTGATGAAAGCAGGCATGTCTTCATAGTGGTTGTAAAATGTGCTTCTGGTCACACCTGTGAGTTTGGTTATCTCGGACACGCTTATTTTGTTCAGAGCCTTTTGACCTGCAAGTATCTTGAATGCATCTAGAAGGTCACTTTCAGTTCTGTCATATCGGGGATCGGTTGAGTTGATCATGGCTGTCTCCTTTATCTGCTGCCTGGCTTGGTGCTGCAGTTTTGTCATTATCTAATACAGCAATGTTACAACAATAATGCGTGTGAGTCTATTGTTATACGAGATTTCTTTTGATCTTTTTTGTCGAACTCTTTTCAAACGGCTCTTTTCTTATATCCAGTGCAGAGATCCTTTTGTATGTTGGCTGGTTTTTGTTGAAAGTATCAATAATTTTTTGCAATTTTTCAGAAGTTCTGTCTGCATCCATATGTTTCTTATCTACAAAATCCTGATCTGGATATATGTGAGCAGTGAGATGGTTGCCGTCGCCGGTAATGACTATTTCTGAAATAAGGGGCTCTATAGAAAGCTTTCCCTCCAGTTCCTCAGGGGATATGTTTTCACCATTTGCCAGAATGATGAGGTTCTTTTTCCTTCCGGTTATATACATAAAACCATCGGAGTCGAGATAACCAAGATCTCCGGTGCAGAGCCAGCCGTCTTGAAAAGCTTCTGCGGTCTCGTTTGGCATGTCGTAGTATCCGGACATGACGCTTGTGCCTTTTACCTGAATTTCCTCGTCGACAAAACGAACAGCACAGTTGTCCAGGAGTTTGCCAACGGATCCGGGTCTGTTGTATCTGTGATTGTTGGAGCAAATTACAGGGGAGCATTCAGTCATGCCGTATCCCTGGAGTATGTCTATTCCATATTTTTTGAATTCGGTAACATACATAGGATCCAGATATGCCCCTCCGCAGAATATATATTCCAGTTTACCGCCAAATGCTTCCTTTGCAACCAGCTTTTTAGGAAGGAGAGGGTTGACATCTTTAAGTTTTT
>OJNJ01002266.1_pt1 | contig 10200 bp, 11 predicted proteins | sample 1597491 | NCBI WGS metagenome assembly OJNJ01 (sample SAMEA2452132, study PRJEB22498) | human gut metagenome | biome: human feces; feature: human gut; material: feces | place: Australia | collected 2012 | reverse complement strand
ATGGTAACCGCAAGCACCTGTCCTATCTCAAGCTCCTCCATGGCTACCTTCGCCTTGACAAATGTCATCGGGCACACCACATCAGTTATATCTACTCTGTCATTGATTTCATAATCAGCCATTGTAAGCCTCCTTTAATACTTCTTTGAATTTGTCTAAGCCCACGCGCTCCAGGGTGAACTGGAAACGCTCGCTTGGCTTTGCATTGTCTGCAAAAAACTGGATGGCTGCATCTGTCACACGGAACAACTGTTCCTCCGATGTGATAACCGGAAGGAAGGATTCTCCCTTGCAGATCTGATTTCCGAACAAACCACCGAAGGATACGAGATATCCTCTCTCGCCCTTCCATGCATCTGTAGGACATGCATTTGCGCATCGACCGCAATAGTTACATTTGTCTGTGTCGAGGATGATCTTGCCGTCCGCCATGGTGATCGCGCCCTCACGGCACGCCTTGACGCACACGCCACACATGATACATGATGGCTCATCCCACTCTACTACCATTGCGCCCTTGATTCCCACATCGTTCTCCTCTGCCTTCAGACAGTTGTTCTGGCATCCTGTGACACCGAACTTGAACTTGTGAGGAAGCTCCCTTGCGAAATATCTTTCGTCAAGCTCCTTTGCAAGAGCGTATGTATCTATACAGCCGCTTGGACAGACCGCAGCGCCCTGACAGGCTGTGATAGTTCTTACTCTCGGTCCGCAAACGCCCGGTTCTGTGTCGCCCTTTGCAAGTGCCGCTTTTACCTCGTCGATATCGTCAACCTTTATAAAAGGTATCTCAACGCTCTGACGTGATGTAAGATGAACATAGCCCTCGCCGTATTTATCAGACACCTCTGCAATAGTTGCAAGCTGTTTTGCCGTAAGGTTTCCGCCCACAACTCTAAGTCTAAGTGAAAAATTATTCTTCTGCTTCTGGCGCATGAAACCGCCTTTTTTAAGTGTTGCGTAGTCAACTGCCATAGTAAATTCCTCCTAAAGTTTTTCTATGGACTGTTTAAAGTCCTCGATCAGATCCGACGCGTCCTCTATTCCGACGCTTATCCTGATTGTGTCGCCGAACACGCCTGCGTTTATCTTCTGCTCCTCGCTTCCGTGAGCGTAGATCGTACTTGCAGGGTGTATAACGAGCGTTCTTGTATCTCCGATATTAGTTGCATTTGTTGCAAGCTTCAAGCCGTTTATAAGCTTGAAGGCCCTTTCCTTCGAGCCTGCTCTTATGGTGAGTATAGCACCGCCCTTGCCGCCAAGCTCTTTTTGACAAAGGTCATAGAACGGGCTGGCTTTCAGTGCAGGATAGTTCACTTCAATGCCCTCACATCTTTCAAAAAACTCCGCAAGCTTCAAAGCGTTGTGGCAACATCGCTCCATTCTAAGACCCAGTGTTTCAAGTCCCACGCTGTTCATAAATGCGTTCATTGGAGCAAGACAGCCGCCAACGTTTCTCCATATGCCGTTTCTCAGCTTTGCGATATAAGCAAACTTTCCGAATTTCTTATATTCTGCCAGCCCCTTGAATTTGTCATAATCCCATTTGAAGTTTCCGCTGTCGATTATAACGCCGCTTATGGAATTTCCACCGCCGTTTATATACTTTGACGTGGAATGTACCACGATATCAGCACCGTAGTCAAATGGATTTATAAGATAAGGTGTAGCCGTTGTACTGTCAAGAATAAACACTGCACCGTTTTCATGGGCAAGGTCAGCCACCGACTTTATATCAACTATTTCAAGATTAGGGTTTCCGATAAGCTCGACAAAGACCGCTTTGGTCTTACTATTTATAATAGGGGCTATTTTCTCTTTTGTAACGTGCCTTACGAACTTGGTCTTGATACCGAATGCCGCAAGGTCGCCGAAAAGGTCGATAGTGCCACCGAAAAGACCTGCGCCGCATATTATCTCGTCCCCTGCTTCAAGAATGTTCAGAAGCGACATTGTAACAGCCGCCATGCCTGATGAACACGCCACTGCGCCAACACCTTTTTCAAGTGTATTCATTCGGTTCTCGAAAGCCGCTACCGTTGGGTTGCTTATTCTTGTGTAAGCATATCCCGGTGCTTTATTATTGAATACTTTTTCAAGCTGCTCAGCCGACTCCTGCGCAAAGGCACTCACCTGATATATCGGAGTGAGCGTTGAGCCTGTTGTTTTCTCAGGTCCAAATCCGCCATGGAGCAATTTTGTATTGAATTTCAAAGGAAACGCCCCCTGTTTTCTTATTATATAGCTATCACCGCATACCAGTCAAGGTGCGATGTTCTTTGTTACTGTAGATATTATACAACATAAATCATATAAAGTCAATAGGATTACTATAGATTTAACATTTCTTTTAAAATATGCCCTTATTTTTATGAAAACTCTTGACAGTTTGCTCAAAAAAGTATAAAATATATTATGCTGATAGGATTACTATGAATAATAGGACAAGTATAAAAAGCATGAGAAATGATAAGATTGTCATTTCTAGGGAGGTGCAGAAATGAAAATTTCAACAAAAGTAGAATGTGGCATAATTGCCATCGCAGACATTGCAATGAACTCAGAAAACGGCGAAACAGTGACAGTATACAGCGTGGCAGAAAGGCGTGGACTTTCAGGAAAATATCTTGAGCAGGTGCTTACTTCTCTGAGGCAGGCAAGGCTCATAAAAGGCATAAAAGGCTCTAGGGGCGGATATATACTCAACAAAAAGCCGGAGAAGATAACACTCAAAGAAATAATCGACGCTCTCGACCCATCGGTGCTTGGAAGCGATGTTGCGGTAGTAAATGACGAAAACACAGAATTTGCACAGGTGCTTGACGATTTTATATGGCTGAGATTAGAGAACAAGCTGAAAAGCTACACTGAGTCTATCACCCTCAGACAGCTCGTTGACTTCTATAATAAAGAGTCAGTAGAGAACGTTTCAGAGCCTATGTATTATATCTGATTGACAAAAGTCGGTTTTCATTTTATAATTAGGGACAGAAAGTGTATACTATATATAAAGGATGTGTTTTTTATGTATGACGTTATAATAATAGGCAGTGGTCCTGCGGGGCTTACTGCGGCGATATATGCAGGCAGAGCAATGCTTTCCGCACTGGTGTGCGAAAAGGACTACATGGGTACAGGTCAGATATCTGTTACAGACAGAGTTGAGAACTACCCGGGTCTTTACGGCATAAACGGCTATGACCTTGGAGAAAAGTTCAGAGAGCAGGCTGAAACTCTTGGTGCTGAGTTTTACGAGGGTGAGGCTGAGAGCTTTGAGAAAACAGCCGAGGGCTGGAAGGTCATATTCAAGGACGGCTCTGTAAAAGAAGGAAAAACTGTTATTTACACCGCAGGCACTTCATATCGTCATCTTGACGTGGCAGGCGGTGAGAAACAGCGCATTTCTTACTGCGCAGTGTGCGACGGCTTCTTCTATAAGGATAAAGTTGTGGCTGTTGTGGGCGGAGGAGATACTGCACTTGGTGACGCACTTTATCTTTCAAAGCTTGCAAAAACTGTTTACCTTATCCACAGACGTGACGAGTTCAGAGCAAATAAAGCTTTGCAGAAAAAGGTCGCTGAAACAGATAATATCGTGCCTGTTATGAGTGCAGTCATAAAAGAGGTAACAGGTGGCGAAAATGCAGAGGGCGTTACCTATACGCAAAACAGCGAGGAAAAGAACATTGCCGTGGACGGAGTGTTCTGCGCGATCGGAAGCGTGCCGAATACACAAGCTTTAGAGGGTGTTTGCGAGCTTGATGAAAGCGGATATGTGAAAGCTGGCGAGGACGGGATCACCACTGCAAAGGGTCTTTTTGTGGCAGGAGATGTCCGTACTACACCTCTCAGGCAGGTAATAACAGCAGCGGCAGACGGTGCAAACGCACTTTCTTCTGCGGAAAAATATATAATGGAGCTGTAAAAAGCAAAACAAAGCGGTGTCGGAGCGTAAAACTCTGCACCGCTTTGTTCTATTCTATAGCACAAAAAGGACGCTGTCACCAACGCCCCAAATTGCTTTTATATATTCACGCTTTCCTTTTCAAGCAGGCTGTCTATAAACCTCTGCACAGGCTCCGGAGTTTCGTATTGCGAAGCCGTCACCGCACATATGCTTCTGGGCGGTATCTGCTCTTTTGTGTTCACCCTGAAGATGTTCCCTGCCTCTATCTCCGCCTTGGTGGTCGCATACTGCATGAAGCCTATGCCAAGATTGTTCTTTACCATCGGCATTACAAAGTTTATGGACGTAAGCTCAATATCAGGTCGCAAAAGCAGATTGTGCTGTCTGAATATATGGTCAAGATAGTTTCGGGTGGTGGTGGTGTTTTTAAGACAGATAAGAGGATATTTCACAAGTTCATGCAGGGATATCTCCTTGTCTTTAAGATAGGAAAAACCGTTTCCTGCGGCAACGATATCCTGGAGCTTCTTTATCACATTTATGTTAAGCCCCGTTTTGTCTGCAAACGGCGAGGTAACTACCGCCACGTCTATTAGATTTGCCCTCAACGCTTCTATAGCGTCAGGGGTTGACATACTGTCTATCTTTATCTGTATCTTCGGGTGTTCTCTGTGAAACTCTACTATTCGGTCGATAAGAAAGCTTTGCAGTGCCACCTCGCTTCCTCCAAGCCTTACTATCGCCCTGTCACGCTCGCTTATCAGCGCAAGCTCCTCCTCTGCGGAGAAAATATGCTTGCAGGCTATGGATATATGCTTAAAGAGCATCTCTCCGCCCGTTGTCAGCTCTACACCCTTTTTTGACCGCACAAAAAGCTTACACCCAAGCTCGTCCTCAAGATTTTTTACGCATCGGCTTATGCTCGGCTGCGACAAAAACAGATAGTTTGCCGCCATTGTTATGTTCTGGAACTTTGCCACATAATAGAATATCTTATAATGCTCGAAATTTATCTCTCTCATAAACCGTTCCTCTCCTCTCTATCCATACACTATGAGTATGTTTACAATAGAAAATATCTATTTGACATATGCTTATGATTGTATTATAATATATTCGTAGACAAAAAGCAAGTCTTACATCACTGCGCCCATAGGGGGACGCATACAAAAAATGTTTTATCATGATAAAATCAATGACGATTGCATTCGACCGCTGGGGGTGAACGGTAAGGACCTTATTATACCCTTATGAGGCTGGCATTCTTATTGGTTTTATTTTTTTGGAGGTGATAAAATGCTGGAGAGAATTTCCGAAAATCTTTCCGAGGCTATGCAAAACAAAGTAGCTTTCAGGATACCGATTTTCGGAGGCATACCCGTTCCTGTGTCCTGCGTGGTAACATGGATAATAATGGCGATACTTGTGATAGCTTCAATACTTCTCACAAGAAACCTTAAACTTATCCCTGACAGGAAACAGATGATGCTTGAATCATTCGTAGGCTTTCTCAGAGATTTCTTCAGAGAACAGCTTGGAGAAAAGGGTATGGCGTATTTTCCGTTTCTTGCAACTGTCATTATCTACATAGGCTTTGCGAACATCATCGGTCTGCTGGGCTTTACACCGCCTACAAAAGACCTGAATGTTACCGCAGGACTTGCGATCATGAGCATTGTGCTTGTGGAGGTTGCAGGAATAAGAGCAAAGGGAACAAAGGGCTGGCTGAAAAGCTTTGCCAAACCTGTGGCGATAATCGCTCCGCTGAATGTAATGGAGCTTGTTATCAGACCGCTGTCGCTTTGTATGCGACTTTTCGGAAACGTGCTTGCGTCTTATATCATCATGGAGCTTATCGACGCCGTTTGCCCGATAGTGATACCGCTGGCATTCTCGGCATACTTTGATATTTTCGACGGCTTCATTCAGGCATATGTTTTCGTGTTCCTCACGTCCCTGTTCATAAATGAAGCAATAGAGGACGACGACTAAGATAACAGAAATTCGGAGGTATGATCTATGTTAGTAGCAATCGGTGCGGCTGTAGCCGTTATTACAGGTATAGGCGCAGGTATCGGAATAGGTCTTGCAACAGGAAAGGCAACAGAGTCTATCGCAAGACAGCCTGAAGCTAAAAAGGATATAAGAAGCTCGCTGCTTCTCGGCTGCGCACTTGCAGAGGCGACCGCTATTTACGGCCTTATCGTAGCTATCCTTATCATCTTCTTCCTGAAGTAATAAAACAAAACATCTTTATGAAAGGAGCATAGCTATGATAAGTCTTGATATAAGTTTGGTATGGGTAATAATAAATCTGCTGGTACTGTATCTGCTCCTTAAAAAGTTTCTTTTCAAGCCCGTGTGCAAAATGATGGACGAGAGGTCTGCAAAGATACAAAGCGACCTTGACGGTGCGGCACAGGCTAAGGCGGACGCTGAAAAAATAAAAGCTGACTATGAAGCTGAGATAGCCGACGCACACAGTCAGGCTGTTGAGATAACAAACAAGGCTAAAGCACAGGCAGGCAGAGAATGCGACCTTATGCTTGAAAATGCAAGAGCCGAGTCTGCTAAGATAATGAAAGAAGCTGAAAAGTCCATTGCAAACGAAAAGGAAAAGGCTATGGACGACGCAAAATACCAGATCGCAGACCTTGCTATACTGGCGGCTGCTAAGGTCATTAAGAAAAATGTGGGAGGCGACTCCGACAGAGAAACTGTTGATGAATTTCTCTCCGAGGTAGGTGCTGCCAAATGATCTTTTATCCCGAGGAAGTCTGTGGCAGAGTGCTTTTTGAGCTTTCGCCAAAGGCTGAGAGCGTAAAGGCTTCAAGAGAGCTTTTTGAAAGCTGTGACGAGCTTAAGGACGCTCTTGCAAGCCCTGCTGTGGAAATAAAGGAAAAGGAGAAAGTTATAGACAGGCTTTTTCCACAAGATATGAGAAACTTTCTGAAAGTTATGTGTCAGTGGGGTCACATGGATAACATCATGGACATTTTTGACGCATACGATGATGAAGTTCTCAAAAGCAAAAATATACTTAAAGCTGAGCTTTACTGCGTCTGCCCGCCTGAAAAGGCACAGACGGATAAAATAAAAGAAACGCTGAAAAAGAAATACGGCGTGAGCGATGTTCTGCTGGAAGTGAATACCGACGAAGCCCTCATGGGCGGCTATCGTCTTGAAGTGAACGGGGTCGAGTATGACAAGAGCGTTCAGGGTATGATAAAAGCTTTGCAGAACAGGATATCAGGGAGGTGAACGGCTTGGCAGGTTCAAGCAGAAGCGATATTATCTCGGTGCTTAAAAGTGAGATAGCTGACTTTGATGCGAAAACTCAGGTCAACGAAACAGGCAGGATAATATCCATAAATGACGGTATCGTAAATATTTACGGTCTTAATCATGCAATGTATGGTGAGCTTGTTGAATTTGAAACAGGCGTTAAAGGAATAGTTCAGAATGTGGAGAGAAAAACTCTCGGCTGCGTTCTTCTTGGCTCTGACCATGGTCTTACGGAAGGTTCAAAGGTAGTCAGAACAAAGAAAAGGGCAGGTGTCGGCGTTGGCGAAAAGCTGGGCAGAGTTGTTGACGCTCTGGGCGCTCCTATCGACGGCATGGGCGAGATAGAGTATGACGATTATTACCCTATCGAACGTGAAGCCGCAGGCGTTTGCAACAGAAAGTCTGTTACAGTGCCTCTGGAAACAGGTATACTTTCTATCGACTCAATGTTCCCTATCGGCAGAGGTCAGCGTGAGCTTATCATAGGCGACCGTCAGACAGGTAAAACTTCCATTGCTCTTGATACCATTCTTAACCAAAAGGGCAAGGATATGATATGCGTATATGTGGCTATCGGACAAAAAGCTTCCACAGTCGCAAAGTTCGTTGAGGATCTTAAAAAGCATGGTGCTATGGATTACACCATAGTTGTAACGGCTATGGCCAGCGACCTTGCGCCTTTGCAGTACATATGCCCATACGCAGGCACAGCAATGGCTGAATATTTCATGGATAAGGGCAAGGACGTTCTTATAGTATACGATGACCTTTCAAAGCACGCAGTTGCATACAGAGCAATGAGCCTGCTTCTGAAACGTTCTCCGGGACGTGAGGCTTACCCTGGAGATGTATTCTATCTTCATTCAAGATTATTAGAGAGAGCGTCAAGACTTTCTAAGGAACTTGGCGGTGGTTCACTTACAGCGATTCCGATTATCGAGACACAGGCAGGCGATGTTTCTGCTTATATCCCGACAAATGTTATCTCCATCACAGACGGACAGATTTATCTGGAAACGGAGATGTTCCACGCAGGTTTCCGTCCGGCGATCAATGCGGGTCTTTCCGTATCCCGAGTAGGTGGAGCAGCACAGATTAAGGCGATGAAGAAGATTGCAGGTCCAATCCGTACAGAACTTGCTCAGTATCGTGAACTTGCGTCCTTTGCCCAGTTTGGTTCCGAACTTGATGATGATACAAGAGAACGTCTTGCACAGGGTGAGCGTATTAAAGAAGTATTAAAACAGCCACAGTATCAGCCTCTTGCTGTAGAGAAACAGATTGTTATCATTTATGCGGTAACGAGAAAGTATCTTCTTGATGTACCAGTAGAGCGTATTGCAGAGTTTGAGAAGGGACTTTATGAATTTGTAGAGACAAAGTATCCAGAGATTTATAAGGCAATCCGTGAAACAGGAGAAATCAACAGTGAGACAGATGTGTTAATTCAGAAGGCCATTACAGAATTTAAGAATCAATTTTAAGGATGGTGATTGAATATGGCATCAATGCGAGATATTAAGAGGCGGAAAGAAAGTATTCAGAGTACGCAGCAGATTACCAAAGCAATGAAGCTCGTATCCACTGTTAAGCTTCAGAAAGCCAGAACCAGAGCGGAGAGTGCAAAGCCGTATTTCCAGAAAATGTACGATACGGTGCAGTCGATTCTCTCAAAATCAGGCAATATCGAACATCCTTACCTGACATTTAACGGCTCAGAAAAAAAAGCCGTAATCGTTGTAACCTCAAACCGTGGACTTGCAGGCGGCTATAACAATAACATTGTAAAGCTTGTCGCAGACAGCGGACTTCCAAAAGAGAGTGTAGAGATTTACGGAATCGGTAAAAAGGGTATCGAATCCTTTGAGCGAAGAGGATACTATATCGCATCCGATGATTCCGATATTATCAATGAACCCCTCTTTTCTGATGCAGTAGAGATTGGACGTAAAGTTCTTGATGCTTATGCAGCGGGAGAGATAGGCGAGATTTATCTGGCGTATACCGGATTTAAAAATACGGTAGTGCACACACCAGAATTTATCAAACTCCTCCCTGTGGAAGTGAAGGCAGAGGAAGAAAGCGAGAAAAAGAGCCAGGCACCGATGAACTATGAGCCGGAAGCAGAGGAATCTCTCGATTTGCTGATTCCAAAGTATATAAATAGTATTATATATGGGGCATTTATTGAGGCAGTAGCAAGTGAGAACGGAGCCAGAATGCAGGCGATGGATGCTGCTACAAGCAATGCGGAGGAGATGATTTCCACTCTGTCCCTCGCTTATAATAGAGCAAGACAGGGTGCAATCACGCAGGAATTAACCGAGATTATTTCAGGTGCGGAAGCTCTGAATTAACAAATATTAAAGGAGTAAATAAATGGCAGAACAGAATACAGGTAAAATCACCCAGGTTATCGGTGCAGTACTCGATATCCGATTCGACCAGGGTGTTCTTCCAGAAATTAACGATGCCGTTGAAATCCGTAGAAAAGATGGCTCCAAGCTGGTTGCAGAGACAGCACAGCATCTCGGTGACGATATTATCAGATGTATCGCAATGGGTCCGACAGACGGACTTGTAAGAGGAATGGAGGCCATTGCCACAGGCGGACCAATTACCGTACCTGTGGGGGAGGTTACTTTAGGACGTATCTTTAACGTTCTTGGAGAGCCAATTGACAAAAAGCCTGTGCCGGAAGGAGTAAAGAGAAATCCAATTCACCGTAAGGCACCGACTTTTGCGGAACAGGCAACAGAAACAGAAATCTTAGAGACTGGTATCAAAGTAGTAGACCTTCTCTGTCCTTACCAGAAAGGTGGAAAGATTGGTCTTTTCGGAGGTGCCGGTGTAGGTAAGACCGTACTCATTCAGGAATTAATCCGTAACGTAGCGACAGAGCATGGTGGATATTCCGTATTTACCGGTGTAGGAGAGCGTACCCGTGAAGGTAATGACCTCTATACAGAGATGAGTGAGTCCGGCGTTATTGATAAAACAGCGATGGT
>OJNJ01002265.1_pt1 | contig 10201 bp, 7 predicted proteins | sample 1597491 | NCBI WGS metagenome assembly OJNJ01 (sample SAMEA2452132, study PRJEB22498) | human gut metagenome | biome: human feces; feature: human gut; material: feces | place: Australia | collected 2012 | reverse complement strand
GAATGGTTTCAGATGGAACGTAAGATTCTTGTAATGAAGATCCCACTGCTGGGGCAGATCAAAGAACTCCCATTCACCGCCTCCCTTGGAGCTGCGGTGATAGTGTGCGTTCATCTTGCGCCATCCTGGCTCTGTCTTCGGTGTATCCCAGATTACCTGCGGATCCGGACGGACAAGGAGATATTTCCCCCATCTCTCCAGTTTCTCGCCGCAGGAAGTATCAATTACTTCGTATTCTTTCCAGCCATTTGCTATCCACATTTTATTTTTACCTCATTTTCTATTATTTCGCACAAAAGTCCTAAATGTCATCCATGAATCATATCTGTATAAGTAAAATCATGAATCATTTATAGCACGAATGCGGACAACCCCTGGGAATCGCCACAAACGCAATGTAACTGACTTTCATTTCGCCTAATATCAAAGAACAAATTTATGATAGCAGAAAACTGTACCCACGTCAATTTTGTTCATCTTCTTCCCTAAAAAAGTGCCCAAAAATCCGCCTCACTTTTTTCGGATTTTTCCCATTGAACCACATATTTTTTCGCACTATAATCACATTAAAAAGGAGCGTGATTCAAATGTCAGAAAAGACTACCGATAATAAACTTCCTTACACCTGTACCTCCGCCTACGACCGCAACGCCTGCAAGGGCTGCGTCTGTTCCACCTGCTATGAACAGGAATTCTGCGACAGGTGCAGCAGCTGCGAAAATCAGTCGAAGCGCAAGGAGCGCTGCAATGCTTATGAGGGTGCATACAATTATTAGTCCTCTGTTTTTTTCTCCTCATGCACAAAAAGTCTGAGTACAGATGCCGTTTCAAGCGACATACTATACTCAGACTTTATTATGAAATCATTCTTTCTGCATATTCCTGCAGCAAACTATCAGCATCTGGCTTTTTCTGCCTTTTCCTTCTGTCTCTCATCCCACAGCTGATCTGCTCTCTCTTTCCAGCAGGCTGCATATTTATCACATTTGCCGCAAAGATGCTCTGCACTCTCCGGTGACTGAAGATCAGTTGATTTCGCGCCGGTCTCTGCAACTAATTTACGCAGGATCTCCGGATTCTCCAGCATTGGACATGGACGAAGCATGTTCTCGTTGAAAGGCTGGTTATCATGATAAGCCTGGAAAATCGGGCTCTTCAGTGCGTCCAGAAGAGAAGTATCTTTGATATTGCAGTTTGAATAATGGATGAATACACAAGGCTCCACATCACCATTTGCATTAATATGCAGATAATGTCTTCCACCTGCAATACATCCATGTACAAATTCAGCATCATTCTGGAAATCCAGCGTAAAGATTGCTTTTGTGCTTCTGAATTTACGAATTGCATGATACATTTCTTCTCGCTGGTCCGGTGTAAGAAGAAGCTCCGGTGAAGCATCATTTCCAACTGGCATGTAATGGAAGAACCATGCAAATAATGCACCACAGTCAATCAGCTTGTCAAAATATTCCTCACTGCTTACACTGTCTACGTTCATGCCTGTATAGCAGGTGGAAACTCCAAATGGAAGACCTCTGTCCTTCAACAGTTTCATTGCATGCATAACCTTCTGATAGATTCCCTCTCCACGGCGTCCGTCGTTGGCTTCCTCGGAACCTTCCAGACTGAATGCCGGAACGAAGTTCTTTACTCTTAAGATTTCATCACAGAATTCCTCATCGAAAAGTGTCCCGTTTGAGAAGGAAAGGAACTCACAATCCGGATGCATCTCACAAAGTTTAATAAGATCCTTCTTACGTACAGTAGGTTCACCACCGGTATAAATATACATGTAAACACCAAGCTCTTTACCCTGTCTGATAATGGAGTCAATGGTCTCCAGATCCAGGTTCAGCTTGTGACCATACTCTGCTGCCCAGCATCCTGTGCAATGCAGATTACAGGCACTTGTAGGATCCAGAAGGATTGCCCACGGAACATTGCAATTGTTCTGTGCAGCAACCTCTTCCTGTCTTGCACTTCCCTTTAAGCTGGCATTTACAATAAAGTTCTGGAAAAATACTTTTCGAACACCTGGATCCAGCTGATACAGGTTCATGATCAGCTTATACCAGTTGCTGTCTGTGTCCTGGATTGCATTACGAATGGCATCTCTCTGACCTTTATACCAGTCCTGCGGAGTGAATTTATCTACCAGCTCCATCAGCTTCGGAATGTTTGTCTCCGGATCCTTTTCCAGATATTCTAATGCTTTTGTTACAGCACCTTCCATAGCGGCCTGTTTTGCTTTATCAATCAGTTTCATAATGCTCCTCCTTTAAATTTCTCTGAATTCATCTTCCCAGACTACATTTTCATTCTCACGGATTTTCACAGTGTATACTACCACGCAAAGCTTCAGTATTCCCTCCAGCAGAAATGCCACGCCTGTAAAAATCACAGTCAGCTTTGCACCTCCTGCCGGATCAACAAGAAGAAGCATTCCAAATATTCCGGTTGCTACTGCAATAAGCAAAACTGCCCACCAGAGCTTCAAACCGAATTTTTTCGCTTCCACTGACATTTGGATCCGAAGCAATGCATCGGTCAGAATCACAAGACCGAAAATCACGAAAATCAGTCCTAATATGGCTTCCCTTCTCACCAGAATCAGAATTCCAACTGCAATCATGAGAATTCCAAAGCCAAGGTCAAATTGAAAAGCCAGACAGTAAAAATCTCTGGAAAAATAGCCGATAATTTTTATGATTCCATCTGCAAGGAACAGAATTCCTGCAAGAACACAAATTATTTTCACAGCTTTTTCTGGAACAGCCATCAAAAAAATTCCCAAAGCACAGAAAACAACTGCCATCACTATATATCCATTTCGTGCTATTTTCAAAGTTCCTGACGAATTCATTCTGATTCTCCTTTCTGCTTTTCATGGATTTATTATAGTAAGATAAATTTCAAAAAGGAACGGACAAAAAAAGGACTGTGTCTGAAATTCAGACACAATCCCATATTTGCCTAAAAGCTTACCGCATTTCCATTTTCCGAGGAAAAAAGCAGATTTACAAATTCCCTATACGATTTTCAGATAAACAGGTTTGGTTCCTGCCGCCTTTTCCAATGTTTTCTCAAAAGTATTTTCATAGAGTTCACGCAGTTTCTCTGCATATTCAGTCAGATCATAAGACATCCTGTGATCCATCCAGTCCAGAATCACTCCGATCATTACACATTTATAAAAATGCATGAGCACCTTCATATCTTCTTTTTCCATAATTTCTTCTTTAAAATTATGTACGATATACTGCTTTATAACATACTGGCACATTTTATCCAGTGCACTGGTAAACGTTTCTCTCTGCACGGAACAGTAAATATGGAGCATGGCCTTCTTGTTCTCTCCGATCAGCTTCACCAGTACCTCAAGGCATTCCAGCATAGAATCCACTTCCACCGGATGTTCAAAAGCGTTGTCTACTTCCCGAAGAAGAGCTGATTCCACAACATCAGAAATATCGCGGAAATGATAATAGAAAGTATTCCGGTTCACACCGCAGCGCTCCACAATATCCTTCACTGTAATTTTCGCAAGAGGTTTCTCATTAAGCAGTTCAAACAAAGTCCTGATAATAATTTCTTTCGTAAAACCAGACATTTTCTCACCTGTCATCTTGAAATGAAACCGGACAAAAGCCTAATCGGCTATGTTTCCAGCTTGTTAAGTTATTATCACAGATTATGCCACAAACCAATTTAAAATGCAAGGACAACGCGCCCTTGCATTTACATTAATTTCCCCTGTTTTGATAAAACATCAATTTCTGGAACTGATTCATTTCTTCGGATACGTCCCGGACAGCTCCATAAAACATCTTATGTCCATCCTGTTCTCTCAGGAAAAATGCTTTGATATTTATCCATATATACTGACCGTCTTCTCTTCTGCGGCGCACAGTTCCCTCTGCACCTTCAGCCAGTCTCTGGAAAGACCGCTGGAAAATATTCTGCATTTTTTTCCTGTCATCCGGGTGTATTGCCTCCATGACCTGAACATTCTCTGCCAGATCCACAGGATCCTGTCCAACCAGCAGACAGTATTTATCATTTACCTGCAGCAATTCCACATTATCACAATATACATCATAAATGGCAATTGGTCCAAGAATATTATTCAGTATGCTATCACTTGCCAGCTCAGACTGAAACAGATCCTTGAAACGCACATGCTCAATTTTTCGTGCCTGAATCCCCCGGTAATCCACATTATTCTCATCATTGAGAAGTACTTTTATTTCTTCAACCGGAAGAGGCTTGTAGAAGAAATAGCCCTGACCATAAATACAGCCCATATTCAGCAGATAGTTGATCTGGTCTTCCGTCTCAACTCCCTCTGCAATCATGCGAAGTCCCATAATATTTGCCATTCTGGTAACAGCCTCAAGAATTCCCATTCCCTTGTCCATGGTATTCTCATCCATTTTCAGGAACTTCATGTCAATCTTCAGAACATCTACATTTACATCCTTCAGCATATTCAAAGAAGAATAGCCGCTTCCAAAATCATCCATCAGAACGGTAAAACCTGCATTTCGCAGTGCCTCTGCCACACTGGTGATTACCTTATATTCTTCTACATAAGCACTTTCCGTAATCTCCAGCTCTACATATTCCGGCGGAAGCCCATATTTGCGAACCAGATTTTTAAAATGCTCTACTACATCAATTGCATAAATATCCACACTGGATACATTGACAGAAATAGGAATTACCTTGTGTCCGCTTTTTATCCAGTCCTGCAGCGTCTGGCAAACCTGCTCCCACACCTTCATGTCCAGTTCTGTGATCAGTCCGTTACTCTCCATAACCGGAATAAAATATCCAGGTGCCACAATTCCCTTCTCAGGATGCTTCCAGCGCACCAGAGATTCCAGTCCGACGATCTTACCTGTGTTCAGATTACATTTCGGCTGAAGATAGTAGATAAACTCATCTCTTTCCAGACCGGCCTGCACTTCAGCAAGGAGCACATGATTATTCTCCAGGCGTGTCTTCATATCTGAGCTGTAATAAGCACAGCGTACAGCATAATTTCCCTTTACTGTCTCCTGCGCAAGAATTGCCCGGTCATACATCTGTGAAGCACTGAGACTGATATCATCAATTACATAAAAACCAAAAGCAGGAAGGAATCCGGTATGTCCACCGTATGCACGCACAAATCCGGTAATACGGCATTTTAGATTTTCGAGAACTTTTTCATCATTTGGAAGAACAATTACAAAGTCATCCCCACCCATATATCCGGCAATCCCGCCAAATTCCTGACGCATTTTATTAAGATGCGCCCCGATTTCTCTCAGAAGCTTGTCTCCTGCTACCTGACCATACCATTCGTTAAAAAGCTTAAAATGTTCAATATCAATGGCTACCAGACAGTATTTCCCTGCCGCAGTTTCATTTACTCTGAGAAAAGTTTCTGTCTGTGTAAAAAAAGGATTTCTGGCAAATAAACCTGTAAGCTTATTCTTCTCAGTCTTGCCCGGGTTTCTCCGTTCCAGAATCTCCTTTTTCATATTTACAAAACGGCAAAGATTATCCATATCTTCCTCGTAAATATCCTTTGCCAAAATCACATGACAGTTCCTTGCTCCCGGCCACTCGACCTCTCCGGCATTGATTTTCAGCCATTTCCCCTGATCTTCATTATAAAACAAATCGGTCTTCCGGTTCGGATGTGCCAACGGGCAATTACGACAGGGCTTCTCTCTTCCCCGAAACTTCTCATAACAGATCTCGCCAGGCTCAAAATCCGAAAACTGTTTCGCCAGTGCTTTACTCATATACTGAATTCGATATGACTCATCTACTATGTATGTAATTGTCTCAGTTCTCTTCTCCTGTCTCATACGCGTCCTTTTCCATTTCTGAATGTAAATCCAACGATTAAAACTATTAAAAATATTATAAGCTATTCCTTTTCAATACGCAACAGGTCAACTCGCGAAAGTTTTTCTGTTTTTTTTAGGCAAAATGACACATATTACGATAAAGCTAAGAAATGCTCCCGCCAGAAAACAATAGAATCTATTGACTGACTGGATAAATTGGAAAAACAGTATGATGACCCTATTGCTCACTTTCAAAAAAGAGTGGAGCAGCTAAAAGCTGACAAAAGCCGACAATATTGTTGCATTTAGCGTGGCTTTCTTTTACACTCATATTTATCGGACAAGTACGTTTTTATACGGTGCAGTGTATCCATAAGCTTACGTACAATATTTTCATAAGAATATCTTAAGATTTTACCCCTTTCATCTTAAATTTTGTCTGATACCTTATATATTACAGGGGAGGTGAAAAAGAAAATGGCAACAATTCTTGTATGTGATGATGATAAAGATATTGTAGAAGCCATCAGCATTTATCTGGAACAGGAAGGTCACCAGATTCTAAAGGCTTACGATGGACAACAGGCACTTTTGGTTTTACAGAAAAATGAGGTAGATCTGTTGATCATCGACGTTATGATGCCGAAGCTGGATGGCATCAGGGCAACTTTGAAAATCAAGGAGGAGCATTCTCTCCCTATTATTATTCTTTCAGCAAAGTCCGAGGATGCAGATAAAATTCTTGGATTGAATGTTGGAGCTGACGATTACGTAACCAAGCCCTTTAGTCCTTTAGAGCTGATTGCCAGGGTTCGTTCCCAGCTTCGAAGATATACCCAGCTGGGTGCAGCAGTTTCCTGTGAAAGTCAGCATATTTATACAACCGGCGGGCTGACGGTGAATGACGATCAGAAAGAAGTTCAGGTGGATGGCGAAGCCCTGAAGCTTACGCCAATTGAATATAATATTCTGCTTCTTCTCATAAAGAATCAGGGCCGGGTATTTTCCATCAATCAAATTTATGAAAATATCTGGAATGAAGAAGCAATTGCGGCAGATAACACAATTGCCGTGCATATCCGGCATATCCGGGAAAAGATTGAGATCAATCCCAAGGAGCCCAGGTATTTAAAAGTTGTCTGGGGACTTGGGTATAAAATTGAAAAGCTTTGATTAAAAGTATTTGAAAGATTCGCTATTGGATATGCCAAATGGCGTTACCAATACGATAAGCAGCACATTATCAAGAAAGGGGTTAATCATATGGAAAAGAAAAAATGGCACCGCAGCCCTGGTATCAAAGGGCTTTTGCTCCTATTGCAATATATTTTTCTGGGAGCTGTAATCTTCTTAGGTTTATTTTTAATTACCTCTTTGGCACATGGTCTGAGGCTTTCTGATTCCGGGAAAGATTATCTGGATTCCACGGCATTTGCCAATACCCTCTACGACGCAGCCTATGACGTGATGTACGGAATTTCTGTTACATTTCCCTATACTAATGTATCCTGGAAAGGCCTTGCCCAAAATGAAGCTTCCCAGTCATCTGACAAAAATGCCTCATCTGCGGCTCACACTTCTTTAAATCAGACATCTGCATCCCAAGTAGTTGATCTTAATGAAATTGCCAACGATGAAGAAATCTCTTTTCAAAACACCTCCGGTCTGGCCTATTCAGTTTCAGACCTGGAAAAATGGGCGCAGGATTTTGATACCTCCAGTGGAAATCCCATTGTGATCTGCCACCAGGCTTCTTCTGCCGGCGAGTCACTTTCCCGGCATTATTATTATGTTCAGGATTTTCTGGAAAAAATTGACAGTGGAGAGCTGGATTTTTCTGTGGATATGGAGTATTACGGATTCAGTGACTCTGCAACTGAAATAGCATCCTACGATGAAAATCTCAAACAGCTTATCGAAGACATCAAAAACGACATGCAATATGGTGTAATGGATGATCTTTCCGGCATTCAGATCACATCCGGGGACGGCAAAGTGCTCTATGATTCCATCTCCCTCTATGATGGATATTATGAACCAACAGAGGCTTATCCGCCCCAAGGCGCAGACAGCATTCTGGATGTTCTAAATTCCAATGCCAAATGGAACGACCGCATAGATGAGGCTTTCGAATCTCTTTACAGCCTTCTTTCCAGAACTGACTTTTATATCCAGCAGGAGCAGATTCTGAAAAATTATTCCCAGGGTCACTCCAACATGAGTTACATTTACATTAACGAGGATGACGGACAGGTTATTTCCAATGACAGCAAGCTGGAAGCCCAGCTGGGCTATACCTTGGAACGCAGTGTAACACACGTTGATTCAGCCATAGAAAATCCTACAGCTGACAATATGGGGGGCACCATCGATTATTGCACAAAACTGACAGATCTTTTAAAATCTATAAATGGTATTTCCTATGTTCTTATCCAATATCAACCAGATGGATTTACCAGCAACCTGGCAGGGCTCAAGAAATACAATACTTTCCCCGGAAACAATGTTACCTGCGACTCCTGGAAGGAGGTGGCAAACTCCCTGCTGCCAGCAGTGAACAGCAATTTCATCTTTGCCGCCTATGTGGATCAGGCATTTCCTGTTTCCGATACCTTTTTTGCCGACAAAACATTTTTTGAAAACTATTCCAGCTATCAGAAGCCGGTATTTCTTTTCTTCCTGCTGTGCGGCTTTCTTTTCCTGGCTGCGTTTGTATGGCTAACAGCAATTGCCGGAAGAAAAAACAGCGACCAAAAGCTGCACCTTTGCTTTTTTGACCGCTGGCCAACCGAGCTTTCTGCAGGACTGATTCTGCTTGCATGGTTTCCTGTCCTGGTACGCTTTTTACAATGCCTGTCCTTTGCAGACTATCAGACTGACAGACTGCGTGCCACATCACTCCTTGATGTGAGTCTGTTGCTGAAGCTTATGATTCTGGGGCTTTACACTTTATTCTGGTTCCAGATTGGCTACCTTAGCCTGGTACGGCGGATCAAGGCAAAGCAGCTCTGGAAAAACAGCATCCTGCGCCGTCTTCTTGTCCTAACCTCCAGACTGATTCATTCAGCCAGTCACAAGCTTCACGCCCTTGCTGATCTCTACTCCAGAAACACTGCTGCCAGACTGAAAGCAACCTTCGCTTTTCTTTGCTTTCTTTTCATCAAATATATAATCTGCGGTCCCTTACTTGGCAGCATGCAGCTGTTCTTTTTCTTCAGCTGTCTGGCTGATCTTTTGATACTGCTATATGTTATTACAAAAGCCTGCAGCAGAGAACAGATCATAAAAGGACTGAGAGAAATTTCCAATGGAAACCTGCAATATAAAATTCCTCTGAAACGGCTTTGGGGCGATGATAAACATATTGCAGAATATATTAATAACATTGGAAGCGGTCTTGACGCAGCCGTAGAAAACAGTGTGAAAAATGAGCGAATGAAAACCGAGCTGATCACCAACGTTTCCCACGATCTGAAGACCCCGCTGACTTCCATTATCAGCTACGTTGATCTTCTGAAACGTGAGAATTTTACAGATCCGAAAGTCCTGGAATATCTGGATATTCTGGAAGCCAAGGCAGCCCGGCTGAAGGTACTCACAGAGGATGTTGTAGAAGCCTCCAAGGCCAGCACCGGAAATCTGACACTGAACATGAATAATCTTGATTTCGTAGAAATGCTCCATCAGGTAATCGGAGAGTTCGAGGAGCGTTTCGAAGAACACCATCTTACCATGATGGTACATTTTCCAGATGAACCTTCTGTAATCTATGCAGATGGCCAGCGGCTGTGGCGTGTATTGGAAAATATTTTCGGAAATGTAACAAAATATGCCATGGAAGACACCCGGGTTTACGCGGAAGTAATGAACGCCCACGGTCAGGTGGTTTTCACCCTGAAAAATATTTCCGCCCAGCCGTTAAATTTCGCTGCCGAGGAACTTACCGAGCGTTTCGTCCGCGGTGACGTAGCCCGTGGCACCGAGGGAAGCGGGCTTGGACTTAGCATTGCCAAAAGTCTTACTGAGCTCCAGGGCGGCAAATTCCAGCTTTACCTGGATGGGGATTTATTCAAAGTGACTATCACCTTCCAGGCGCAGAATTCCAAGTGCACTGACGCAGAAGTCCCTGCTCAGCCCCAGCCGGAAGCGAGATGATTTTTATCATATGCAGCTATAAAAATAGCAGCAGGAGTAAGCGATTAGTTTACTTCTGCTGCTGTTTTGCAATTAATATTCCAGTCTCGGCATACTCTTAAATTTCTCAAAATCTCCAATGGTAAACATGGAAAGAGCAATGCTTGGAAGTACACTGGACATGCCTGCATTGTTCGCTTTGTACAGCATCGGGAACCACT
>OJNJ01002249.1_pt1 | contig 10239 bp, 8 predicted proteins | sample 1597491 | NCBI WGS metagenome assembly OJNJ01 (sample SAMEA2452132, study PRJEB22498) | human gut metagenome | biome: human feces; feature: human gut; material: feces | place: Australia | collected 2012 | reverse complement strand
TTTGGTAGAATAAGATTTGGAAGTCGGCGATAATCAAACTCATCTCCCGTTTATAGAAACCTTTATCAGGGATTTTACAAATCGTTTTGCTCCTGAATTTAAAGAATAACCATTTCAACCGTTGAATAAAAGCTGCTATTCCCCGAGGACTTGATGATTGTTCTTTTTCTGCAAATTGCTGACATTCATTCCATAAATTCAGAAGGTCTGCCGAACTGGAATTTTTCCGTTGTTGGAGAGTAAATTCTTTTGTTCCGAACTCTTGCAGATAATGTTGCCACTCTATTTTTAAAGCTTGTATTTCCTGTCTTGCCATGGCAAGGCGTTCCTGTTTGTAAAATATGCTTTTTAGTTCTTCTGTCTGATGATGTATCTGATTGAGAAATTGAGGTTGGTCGACATCCGTATCATGCCATGACTCAAAGTGCTCCGGATATTGTTTTTCCTCTTCTTGAGTCTCGATGAATTTCTCTTTGTTAGCTGTGCTGCCAAGCAATGCAACAATGAATCCCATATCGTATTTGGATAACTTCTCAAGTACATTGACAATGGCGGAGTTATTATTAGATACTACCTGAACAGTCTTACCACGCACAAGGATATTGGCAATGATGTTCAGAATCGTTTGGGTCTTTCCAGTTCCCGGAGGTCCTTGCACAACACTGATTTGATTCTCAAAAGCTGCCTGGACTGCTTTTTGCTGGCTTGCATTACAACCGAAAGGAAAAATCAAGGTTGAGGCAGTCCGGGTCTGCATTTTATATTTTTGAGGATTCAGATATACAGCAATAGCTCTGTTGTTTGCGATGAAATGAATCTTTTCATATTGTTTTGCCAATAGCTTCGTTCCGTCATCAGCTTTCAATTCGTTCGCATCGGCAACTTTCTTCAAATATTCGAATATACTTTTCGAACGACTCTCTCCCAAGCATGATTCGATAATTTCTAAGTCTTTTTCTCTGTAATCATACTCTTTACCATTCAGAAAACGAATGTGCCAATAGTTGTGTGATCCGGCCTTAAAAATAGATAAGGCTTTGATGTTTGATAAAGTTCTCCCTTTACTGATTATTTGATAATTATTGGGGTCCGGTTTGTCCGGATCAGTCAGCCAAAGGACATTTTCTTCTTTGTAAGTATACGCACTGGGAACATTCCGGAATACTACCTTATAGTTGCCATTATGATTTTGGCAACTTTCTATTTCAGGAGTCTTGATTTGACCTTTTATAATAATCAGATTTTCGGAAGTATCTATCATAGGCTTGTGTGTAAATATAATAAGTCATGCTGCTGTTTTTATTTATTATTTAGGATATAAAAGTAAGAATATTTTCCAGAATATCAAAGCTGAAGTAGAAAAAACAGTGAATGACTTTATTCAGCTTTGTATTGTTATAAATATAGAGTGAGATTCGGTTTGGGAGTATTGAACGTGATAAAAGAGATTTGTTTTGCCAATGAAATCATTATCTTTGCAAGGTATATATTAATGAACGAGGAGGATATTATGCTTGCATACACATATATTGAACACGGAAAGTTTGAATTGCAGGAGAAAGCAAGACCGGAAATAAAGGATTCACGGGATGCAGTCGTGCGTGTAACACTTGGTAGCATCTGCACCAGTGATCTTCATATTAAACATGGCAGTGTGCCGCGTGCTGTGCCCGGAATAACTGTCGGGCATGAGATGGTAGGTGTGGTAGAACAAGTAGGGGCTGATGTCACTTCGGTGAAGCCTGGTGACAGGGTGACTGTGAATGTCGAAACTTTCTGCGGTGAGTGTTTTTTCTGTAAGCATGGATATGTGAATAACTGTACTGATCCTAATGGCGGTTGGGCTTTGGGGTGTCGAATAGATGGCGGTCAGGCGGAATATGTCAGAGTTCCTTATGCGGATCAAGGTTTGAATCGTATTCCGGATACAGTGAGTGATGAACAAGCTTTGTTTGTCGGTGATGTGCTTGCAACAGGTTTTTGGGCAGCATGCATCTCGGAAATAACCGCGGAAGATACTGTTCTTATCATCGGTGCCGGACCTACCGGGATTTGTACTTTGTTGTGTGTGATGCTGAAGAAGCCAAAACGCATTATTATCTGTGAGAAGTCTCCTGAAAGAATTCGGTTTGTCCGCGAGCATTATCCTGATGTGTTGGTGACTGAACCGGAAAACTGCAAGGATTTTGTTCTCAAGAACAGTGACCATGGTGGAGCAGATGTTGTTTTGGAAGTGGCAGGGGGTGACGATTCCTTCCATTTGGCTTGGGATTGTGCCCGTCCTAATGCTATTGTCACGATTGTAGCCCTCTATGATAAACCACAACTTCTTCCTTTACCTGATATGTATGGCAAGAATTTGGTTTTTAAAACAGGTGGAGTGGATGGCTGCGATTGTAACGAGATTCTCATGCTGATTGAGGAAGGTAAAATTGATACTACTCCTCTTATTACACATCGATTTCCGTTGAATGAGATTGAGGAGGCCTATCGTATCTTTGAAAACAAATTAGATGGAGTTATTAAAGTAGCTATATCAGGAAATAAATAAAAATAGAATTTGTGTATGAAGAATATACTGATAGTAAGTAATAATGATATGTGCCGCAGTCGTATGGCACAGGAAATTTTGAACTCCTTTGGTAGAGGGATGAAGATTAGTACTGCCGGTATTTTGGCTGGAAATTCTGTCCCTGACGTTATTTGCCAAGTGATGGAACAAAATGGATATGACTTTTCGCGTAGAAAGCCCTGTGACGTTGCGACGTATGCCCAACAGACGTGGGATTATGTCATTACCCTTTGTCCGGAAGCAGAGGAAGTGCAAAAGGAAATGCAGGGTGTAGTGAGAAAATACGTTTCTTTCAACTTTACAGATCCCTTTCAGGGAGGAATTCATGTAGAAGATGAGCAGGAAGAACGGGTTAGGGCACTATATGACATCATGCATAAAGAACTGTATGAGTTCTTTCGAAGTGAATTGATGGAAAAGTTGTTACCTCGCTGTTCTTGTGGCGCAAATACGTATTGTAGATGTGAGTAGGAATATAAGTAAAATCATATATGTACATCATCCGGTGATGGTGGCAGATCTGTGTCATTTTGAACGCGAAGTTGCCAGAAAGCAATAGCGGATGCGGCGGCTACATTGAGAGAATCGACACCGTTTGCCATAGGAATGCGGACTACATAGTCCGCCTCATTGATTGTTTCGTTTTGAAGACCATCCCCCTCTGTTCCCATTACGATGGCTAACTTGGGTTCGGTTGCTAAGATAGGATTATCGATAGAGATTGATTTCTCCGTGAGTGCCATAGCGACTGTACGGAAACCCTGTTTACGCAACTCATTGGGAGAACCGTCCAACCAAGTCCATGGTATCAGGAAGACAGAACCCATCGAAACCCTGACTGCACGTCGGTTTAATGGATCACAAGAATTGCGTGTTAATAATATAGCATCTATTCCCAAGGCGGCTGCGGAACGGAAGATGGCTCCGATATTAGTAGCGTCTACCACGCCCTCAATGACTACGATCCGTCGAGCTTTCCGACACACCTCCTCTGCACTTGGTAGTGCTCGACGACGCATGGCGCAGAGGACACCGCGCGTCAGTGTATATCCGGTCAATGTGGCAAGTAACTTTCTTTCACCGGTATAGACAGGTATATCACCACAACGTTCAATGATGCCAGCGGCATCACCAGTGATATGCTTCTGTTCACACAAGAGGGCTAAAGGCTCATAACCAGCATTCAGAGCTACATGGATAACTTTGGGGCTTTCTGCAATAAGCAATCCCTTATCAGGCTCGATACGATTCCGTAATTGAGCTTCGGTGAGGGTACTGAATATTTCTACTCCGGAGTCTGTTAAGGATGATATTTCTATAATGGGCATAGTGATTTCTTTAAACGATCTATTTTATTGCAGCAATGATAGTATGCGCTTCTCACTTCCCGATGCAAAAATGTTGAAAGATATTTTGAAGCACCATATCATTCGTAACCTCCCCCGCTATGTCCGAAATAAAGAAGATGCACTCTCGTATGTCTTGCGAAAGAAAATCCCCGGAAATCTGCGAATCAAGTCCGTTTTGTACTCTATGAATAGCTTCCAAAGCTTTGTTTAAAGCTTCGTAATGTCTTACGTTTGTCACAATAATATCATTCTGTGTCACTGTAGGCAAGTGTGCAGCATCAATAAGCATTTTTTGTAGCTCACTTGTATTCTTCCGTTGTTTGGCCGAGATGAAAATAGATTCCGTAGATTCTTTGGGGAAGTCTTTTAATAAAGATAATAAATTCTCTTTCTGTTTATCTTCAATCAAATCAGCCTTATTGAATACAACAATCAAATGTTTTCCTTCGCAACGTGGAATTATTTTCTCCGATAACTGTTCTATTTGAGAAGCGGCATTCACAGCATCTACCATCCAAAGAACAATCTCCGCCTGATCCAACTTCTGAAAAGTACGTTCAATACCCAAACTTTCAATCGTGTCATTGGTTTCCCGGATTCCGGCGGTATCAATGAACCGGAAAGTGATTCCTCCGATATTGACAGTATCTTCGATTACATCACGTGTTGTCCCGTGAATATCACTGACAATGGCTTTATCCTCATTCAATAATACATTCAGTAAAGTCGATTTTCCGGCATTTGTTTCACCGATGATAGCTACGGGAACACCATTCTTAATGGCATTGCCGACACTAAATGAATGAGCCAACCGCGAAATGACCTGTTCAATTTCATCTGCCAGTTTCCTTAATGCTGAACGATCGGCAAATTCCACATCCTCTTCGCTGAAATCCAACTCCAATTCAATCATGGAAGTGAAATTCAACAACTTGTTGCGTAGATCTGTCAGCTCTTTACTGAATCCACCCCGCATCTGGCTCATTGCCAATCGGTGAGTGGCAGCAGATGAAGAAGCAATCAAGTCCGCCACAGCTTCTGCCTGACTTAAATCCATCTTTCCATTGAGGAAAGCACGTTGCGTATATTCTCCCGGCTGGGCCATGCGGCAACCGTTTTTAATAAGCAACTGCATTACCTGTTGAAGAATATAAGTGGAACCATGACACGTGATTTCCGTACTGTCTTCTCCCGTATACGAATGAGGAGCACGGAAAAGGCTGACGAGCACTTCATCAATCATCTCATCTCCGTCATAAATACGTCCGAATGTCAAAGTATATGGTTTTTGTTCGCTCAATAATTTGCCAGCTTTGGCTGGCTTGAAGATGCTGCCGGTAATAGAAATAGCTTCCGGACCGGAAACGCGGATGCTTCCGATAGCACCGCCTTGAGCGGTAGCGATGGCGCAGATAGTATCTTGAATCATTCTTTTTTCTTTTTGGATGAGCAAAGATAATTGTTTCTAAGTAAAAAACAGAAAATTGAGCACAACTTGTGCTTTATTTGTTTATATTTGCTGCCGTGCAGTGGTACACCAAACAAAATAAAACAATAATGCTTATGGAACCAGCGATTAATTTATATTCTTCCAATGAAAAGAGTGAACTCATACGGGAGAACTCACAAGAAATACTTTCTGTCCTTGCAGCTCATCAAATAGCTTTGTGGGAATATGATATCATTACGGGCAAATGCTCCTTTTCAAACGATTATTTTTTTACACTGGGATTAAAGGATGCCGGGATCATTTTTGAAGATATGGATGATTTCTATCGGTTTATTCATCCGGAAGATATTGAATTCTATAAACAAGCCTTTGCAGAAATGCTTTCATCAGACTCTAAGACCTCACAAATTAGAGTTCGTTGTATAAGTGAACAAGGGAAAGTAATTTGGCTGGAAGATCATTTTCTGTCTTACAAAGAGAGTTGCGAAAGTCATCCGGGTAAACTGCTGGCATATACGGTGAACGTCACTTCACAATGCGAAAAGGAGCAACATATCAAATATCTGGAAGAGTATAATCGCAAAATAATTGAAGCATTGCCGGAATTCATTTTTATTTTTGATGATAATTTCTTTATTACCGATGTCCTGATGGCACCGGGAACGATATTGCTTCACCCTGTGGAAGTGCTACGCGGAGCAGATGGACGATCTATTTATTCACCGGAGGTTAGCGACTTGTTTATTTGTAACATTAGGGAATGTTTGCGTGATGGTAAGTTGAAGGAAATAGAATATCCGCTTGAAGTGGATGGAAGTCTGCATTATTTTCAGGCACGTATCGCCCCCTTTGAAGGAAACAGGGTACTTGCGTTGATACATGACATCGGAGACCGGATTCAGCGTTCGCAGGAATTGATCGAAGCTAAACGTCGTGCGGAAGATGCTGATAAAATGAAGTCGGTCTTTTTAGCTAATATGAGCCATGAAATTCGTACTCCGTTGAATGCTATTGTTGGTTTTTCGGAGATTATCGCAGTGACAGAAAGTGAAGAAGAGAAAATGGAGTATCTGGAAATTATTCAGAAAAACAGTAACTTGTTATTACAGTTAATCAATGATATTTTAGCCCTTTCCCGTATTGAATCCGGCAAATCGGAAATGCATTTCCAGCAGGTTGAGATTGCAGGACTAGTGGAAGAAGTGGAAAAAGTGCACCAGCTGAAGATGAAGTCGAATGTAGAATTGAAAGTGATTCGTCCCGAAGGAGAATACTGGACTTCTACTGATCGTAACCGTGTGATGCAGGTATTGTTCAATTTCTTGTCGAACGCGATTAAAAATACGGAAAAGGGAAGTATAACTTTAGGCTTGAAATATGAAGGATCCTGGCTGAAACTGTATGTCAGCGATACGGGTTGCGGTATATCCAAAGAGAAACTCCCTCAAATTTTCACCCGGTTTGAGAAACTGAATGATTTTGTGCAAGGCACCGGATTAGGGCTTTCAATTTGTAAAAGCATTGTAGAACGACTGGGCGGCCGTATCGAAGTAACTTCAGAATTAGGGCAGGGGAGTGTGTTTGCACTCTATTTACCCTATCAGGAAATACCGAAGGAGGTTGTCGAAAGAAGACTTCCGCATAAGAAGAATGTCGATGAGGATAAACGTAAAAAGATATTGGTGGTAGAAGACATTGAGTCGAACTTTGTCCAACTTAATATTCTTCTGAATAAGGAATATATTATTTCATGGGTACGCAACGGACAGGAAGCCATCAATAGTTTTATCCGCGAAAAGCCGGATTTGATTCTGATGGATATTCGTATGCCGATCATGGACGGTATTCAAGCCACTGAAAAGATCCGTACTATTTCTCTGACTGTGCCTATTATTGCAGTGACCGCGTATGCTTTCTATACTGAACAGCAACAGGCTATTCAGGCAGGATGCAACGCTGTTATCTCAAAGCCCTATTCTTTGGAAAGGTTGAAAGAGACAATAGAATCTTATATCGGATAATTAATTTTCTAAAAGAGAACTAACATTCTGAATGTTGTAGTGTTATTTATTATATAGTAGTAACATTATAATATATTAGAATATGGAGAAAGTGAAAAAGATAGTCCTTATCGGGGCAAGCGGCTTTGTGGGCTCTGCCCTTCTGAATGAAGCATTGAATCGTGGTTTCGAGGTTACGGCAGTGGTTCGTCATCCGGAAAAGATAAAGATAGAGAATGAAAATCTGAAAGTGGTGAAAGCCGATGTCTCCGCGCTTGATGAAGTGACTGCCGTTTGTAAAGGTGCAGATGCGGTTATTAGTGCATTCAATCCGGGATGGAATAATCCTGATATATACGATGAAACAATCAAAGTTTATCTGACCATTATTGATGGAGTGAAGAAAGCGGGTGTTAATCGTTTTTTGATGGTGGGCGGTGCCGGTTCTTTGTTTATCGCTCCGGGCTTGCGTCTGATGGATTCCGGTGAGGTACCCGAAAATATATTGCCGGGAGTGAAAGCTCTAGGAGAGTTTTATCTGAACTTTTTAAAGAAAGAAAAGGAAATAGACTGGGTGTTTTTCTCTCCGGCAGCGGATATGCGTCCGGGAGTACGTACAGGACGTTATCGGTTGGGAAAAGATGATATGATTGTAGATATTGTAGGAAACAGCCATATCTCTGTTGAAGATTATGCCGCCGCCATGATTGATGAACTGGAATATCCGAAACACCACCAGGAGAGATTTACGATTGGTTATTAATAAAAAAACAATGGCTTGAATCCACACATATTATCAGTGAAAGATTCAAGCCATTATACATTCTTTTAATTGCAATTTTATTCTTTCGATTACAATTTAATCCTCCTGAATATAGATTTATATCCTGTCAAGTACTGTCTTAATCAGCGTATCGATTGTATTCTTATATCCGGTGTTGGCCTCTTTGATAAGTCGGTTGGCTATCACCATGCAGACGGTCATTGCCTTGTGTCCCATCAACCGGCTAAGTCCTGCCAAAGCCGAACTTTCCATTTCGAAGTTGGTAATTTTGTAACCTTTATATTCGAACGCTTCAATCTTATCATTCTGTTTCGGGTCTGCTAACGGGATACGAAGTTCACGTCCTTGAGGACCGAAGAAACCTCCGGCAGCGATTGTCACTCCACGTACCATGTCGTCTTTGGCGATCCGGTCAATCAATTCTTCATTGGCATCAATGACGTAAGGAGCAGGAGCGCACATATTTCCCGACCAACCCATGTGATTGAGGAAAGCACGTTCGAAAGGCAAATCGCATACGGCATTACGTCCGGCATAGAAATTCAGTAACCCGTCGAAACCGATGGACTTTTGCGAACATACAAAAGTTCCGACAGGCGTATTGGGTTGTAGACCGCCACATGTGCCGATACGCACTAATTCCAGTTGGCGGAACTGATCTTTTTCTTCACGGGTGACAAAGTCGATATTGGCGAGTGCATCTAATTCATTCATTACGATGTCGATGTTATCGCAACCGATTCCTGTAGAGACTACCGTAATCCGTTTACCTTTGTAAGTACCCGTGATGGTTTTGAATTCGCGGCTTTCCACTTCACATTCTTTGTTTTCGAAATGAGAAGCTACGAGTGCTACACGTCCGGGGTCACCTACCAGGATTACTTTATCTGCCAACCATTCGGGTTTTACGTGAAGATGGAATACTGAACCGTCTTCATTGATTATCAATTCAGAGGATGGAAAGTACTTTTTCATGTCATTGAAAGGTTTTAGTTTTATAATAGGATTGTATCTATAAATAGAAACGCCGGAACCGGATTTAAGTTCAGAAGAAGTCTCTTTCTTTTTCCATAGGAAAGGGGAGAACGTCTTACGACTGAAATAAAATCGGATTCCGGCGTTTGTGAACGATTATTTGCTCAATGGCTGATTGCCAGCATTGCCTGTTGTAGGCTTGGCGATATTCTCACGCATGGAAGTATCAGCTTCGATATTCTTCATGCGATAATAATCCATGATGCCTAAGTTTCCACTGCGGAAAGCTTCAGCCATTGCTTTAGGAACTTCAGCTTCTGCTTCAATCACTTTGGCACGAGCTTCCTGTGCTTTTGCTTTCATTTCCTGTTCGGAAGCTACTGCCATAGCACGGCGCTCTTCAGCTTTTGCCTGTGCAATATTCTTATCTGCATTAGCCTGATCGATTTGCAGAGCCGCACCGATACATGGAACGCCCCGTAAAAGTCGTGCATCATGCGGTAACGCTCCCCGGTATAGATGCGCATATTCCTCCAAAGCAGTACGGGGAACGGCAGTATCAGCGGGAAAAGCGTAAGGCGGTTGTCTGTCTCGTAGAGGAAGCGGACAGCCGGAGTGTCCAAGAACTGTAAAACAACGGCGACCGGAAACAGAAGGCAGGCGAACTGGACCACGCTGATGACCGCAAAACTACGGTCAGGGAAGCCGTGCCGACAACTGCGCCACGTCCAATAAAAGAAGTGGTCGAAGAATCCGGGGAGCTTCGGCCGACCGGTTCTTTTATGTGGGGAGGCTTTCTTCATACGCTTGCGGCTATGTATATGCAAATAAAATGATTTTCTTCCACACGGGAAAGATTTTTGCGGTGAAACTTTTTGAGTGATTGGACTTTTCACTATTTTTGCTTTGATGTATAACGGTTCGTCCGTAAGGTATGAATTTGGCTTTTTCTGTTATTGCTATGGAATGGTTCGATAAGATAAGCGAGTTTATGGAGGGTTAGGACTTCTTTTATCAGTTATGATATTGATAGATGTAATTAAATCAAGAAATAAGTCTGATGATGAGTACCGAAAAAAGGTTGAAGATGACGCCAATATGCGTCCGGT
>OJNJ01002245.1_pt1 | contig 10251 bp, 7 predicted proteins | sample 1597491 | NCBI WGS metagenome assembly OJNJ01 (sample SAMEA2452132, study PRJEB22498) | human gut metagenome | biome: human feces; feature: human gut; material: feces | place: Australia | collected 2012 | reverse complement strand
GATAGGATTAGTAGCATTATTTGCCTTGTTGCTGGCCGGTTGTGATGATGGCGGCGAGAAGAAAGCGCAAGAAAATTTGCGTAAGGCCGAAGCGGCTTTAGAAAAAGAGAACTTTAATGAGGCCAAATTGCAGATAGACAGTATCCGCATCCTTTATCCGAAAGCGTTTGAAGCCAGAAAACAGGGAGTCAAGCTGATGCAGCAGGTGGATTTGAAAGAACAGCGGAAAAGTCTGATTTACCTGGATAGCATGATGGTGGTGAAACAAGCTCAGCTGGATTCCGTCAAGGGTAATTTTGTTCTTGAGAAAGATACTGCATATCAGGAGGTGGGTAACTATTTTTATCCCACCCAGACAGTAGAAAAGAATATAGGCCGTTCATTCTTGCGCGGGCAAGTGAACGAGCAGGGGGAAATGTCCCTTACCTCTATTTATTGTGCTGGCGGCACGTTGCATCACACGGCGGTGAAAGTGAGTGTGGGGGATACCTTTGCCGAAACTCCCGCCTCGAAAGACAGCTATGAAACCACTGACTTGGGCCGTGCAATTGAGAAGGCCGATTATAAGATGGGGGAAGACGGCGGCGTTATCGCTTTTATTGTAGCGAATAAAGATAAGAATATTCAACTTCAGTTTATCGGAGACCGTACTTATAAAACGGCTATGCAACCCAATGACCGTAAGGCGATTGCAGAATTGACGGAGTTGGCGCGCATCCTGTCCGGCATGGAACAAATCCGTAAAGATAAGAAAGAAGCGAACTTGAAAATAGAGTTTGTAACCCGCAAAATGCAGGAACAGGAGGAAGAGAAGTGATGTGAATCGGAACACAAACAAAGCGGATTTTGAAAAGATTCCCCAAAGTCCGCATTGTCCGTGTCCCTTGTTTCATGTATAGCCCTTACAATCGCTTCAAGGCCAGCTTGATCACTTTCTCTACCGGGGCGGCAGGCTCCTCTTTCAGTATGGCAGCCACTACCTTTTGTGATGCGGCTTGTGCGAATCCCAGCATGGTGAGTGCGGAGACAGCCTCGTCATGAATTTCTGTATTGGCCGGATTGGCAAACATTTCACTGTTCACTGTTTCCACGCCCGAAGTGGCGATCTTGTCCTTTAAGTCCACTATGATGCGTTGGGCAGTTTTCAGGCCGATGCCTTTCACCGTTTTCAATAACTTGTCATTACCGGAACTGATTACTCCGCACAGTTCGGAAGGGGATAAAGCCGACAGAATCATACGTGCCGTGTTGCCGCCGATGCCCGATACGGAAATCAGTAACAAAAACAACTCCCGTTCCTGTTTGGTCGAGAATCCGTAGAGTACGTAGGCGTCTTCCCGGATCGCTTCATAAATATATAATTTCGTATTGCTCTGATTCTGAATGGCCGAATACGTATTCAATGAGATATTGATGCCATACCCCATCCCGTTACAATCTAAAACCACCGTTGCCGGAGTAATCTCCGCAATGTCTCCTTTAATATATTCTATCATGGTTGTTTCATTTGAAAATTTACAGTTCTTTGCAAAAATAGGACATCTATCTTTTAAATTATAAGTTCGGCAAGAATATTTTTAAATTATTAGGTCGTAGTGAACAAAAAAACGAGGCAAAATGTTTATTTTTGCAGCGAATTAACAGATAATAGTAAACTAAACCCAATAAAAGATGAAAAAAATAAGAGCGGCCGTGGTTGGATACGGTAACATTGGTCAGTATGTAGTGGAGGCTTTGGAAGCTGCTCCCGATTTTGAGATTGCAGGTATCGTCCGTCGTAGCGGTGCGGAAAACAAGCCTGCCGAGTTGGAAGCATACGCTGTGGTGAAAGATATAAAGGAATTGAAAGATGTGGATGTGGCTGTGCTGGCTACTCCGACCCGTAGCGTGGAAAAATATGCTAAAGAGATTCTGGCAATGGGTATCAATACGGTAGATAGTTTCGACATTCATACACAAATCACTTCTCTCCGCCGTTCATTGGATGAGTCGGCAAAGGCCGGTAAGGCTGTCGCTATTATTTCTGCCGGATGGGATCCGGGAAGCGATTCTGTAGTCCGTACACTGCTGGAAGCCATCGCTCCGAAGGGTATTACTTATACCAATTTCGGTCCGGGACGCAGCATGGGGCATTCCGTAGCAGTCCGTGCCATTGATGGAGTGAAGGATGCTTTGTCCATGACTATTCCTGTGGGAACCGGTATCCATCGCCGTATGGTGTATGTGGAACTGGAGGAAGGTGCGGACTTCAAGACTGTGGAAGCCGCCATCAAGTCGGATCCTTATTTTGTAAATGACGAGACACATGTAAAACAAGTTCCATGTGTGGACGATTTGAATGACGTGGGTCATGGCGTTAACCTGGTTCGTAAAGGGGTATCGGGCAAGACCCATAATCAGTTGTTCGAGTTTGACATGAAGATTAATAATCCGGCTCTTACCGCACAGGTGCTGGTTTGCGTGGCACGTGCCTCCATGAAACAGCAGCCCGGATGTTATACCATGATTGAAGTTCCTGTAATTGATCTGCTGTGCGGCGACCGTGAGGAACTGATTGCGCATTTGGTATAAAGAGGTTTCCTCAAAAAGAACGATATTCTGAAAATCTCTTCTCTGTTTTATTCCGGAGAAGAGATTTTTTTATTTCCTTTGTGTTCATAAACAAAGAAATAGAACAATGATAGCAAGTATTGTATGGGATGTGGATCCTATCTTATTTAAAGTAGGTAGTTGGGAAGTGCGTTGGTATGGGCTGATGTGGGGCCTTGGTTTCATATTAGCTTATGAAATAGTAAGCCGTTTATTCAAAAAAGAGAAGTATCCGGAAGACTGGGTGGACAAGCTTTTCGTCTATTGCATAGTCAGTACGGTCATTGGCGCCCGTCTGGGGCATTGTTTATTTTATGAATGGGACTATTATAGCGCCCATCCTGTTGAAATATTCAAGATTTGGAAAGGTGGGTTGGCAAGTCATGGAGGGGTGTTTGCCATCATTCTGGCTCTGATGTGGTATTCAAAAAAAGTAACCCGGAAAAGTGTGTGGTGGTTGTTTGACCGCATGATACCTGCTGTGGCGATTGTCTGCTTCTGTATCCGTTTTGGTAATTTAATGAATTCCGAGATATTCGGATATCCCACCACGTTGCCTTGGGGATTTGAATTTGTCCGTTCCCGGGAGTGGCATCAGCTGTATGAAGGTTTGCCTTGCCATCCTACTCAGATTTATGAAATGCTGTATTGCCTGGTTGCCGGTGTAACTGCCTGGGTGATGTACCATACATACCATTTACAAAAAAGAGTGGGATTAATAACCGGAGTAAGCTTGCTTATATTTTTTGGCTCTCTTTTTCTCCCGTATGAAGTGAATCTGCAAACTGTGGCACTGCTTTTTCCAGTACTGCAAGTCCCTCCTGTGCGGAAGTATAACTGAGCATAAGATTCTCTTTTCTGAAAATACGTCCTGCGATCTTTTTCAAATTTTCGATCAACAGTTCTTTTCTTTCTTCAAAATTCTCTTCCAGATCTTTTACAACTTCATAAAATCCAATTCCACTGGTAATATCCCTGAATCTTGCGATCGGAGAAGTGTAGGAAAGTGAACGCAGTACTGCTGTCGTATGTCCGGCTGAAAGGAAAGAGGTCTGAAGTCTTGTCTTCAGCATGGATAAAATTTCTTTCAGACGCTTTTCATCTCCCAGCTTCGACTCCATCAGGATCTCACGCATCATGGCAAAAAGTACATCCAGCTTCGGATAAAGTGCTTTTCCTTTGATTTCAAACGTTGCACGGAACTCTTTTTCTTTCACTTTTGTCACATCTGTATACAGCTCCAGTGAAGTTCCGATTCCACCGGTATGCACATTGATCTCATTGAAAAGTTCTCCGTATCCATAATGCTCTGTATCAATGATGCCGAGAACACTCTGCAGGATTCCTGCATATGGAAGCAGTTCTTCTTCGATTTCCGAAAGATCGAACAGAGCTGTCACATATCCGATTCCATTCGTCTCCACATCGTGATAAAGCAATTTCACTCCGTCTGTCTGACGCTCTTCATTATAAATTGGTGCAATCTCCCTTGAAATATCTTCCCGTCCGAGAACCGGTATCTTTGCAAGATCTTCCGGTGCAGACTCTTCTTCCTGATACGCTTCCAGCTCCTTCGTTGCTTTTACAAGAGCTGCGATTTCTTCTGCTGAAAGACCCTCTTTATACGCCTGCAGACGATCTGCCAGTTCCTTATCCATACGTGCCGTCATCCCCTGTTCCGGTCTGATGATCACGATTGAACCATGCGGATTGTCTAAAATGTATTCACGGATCAGCTCTTCAAAATATCCTGTCTCAACCTGCTCTTTCAGGAACTCAAAGGTCGGGATTGCTTTCATATGGATAAAAGGCTTTTCTTCATCATATAACCAACTGTCAAATAACTGGAGTCCATACATCAGTCCCCGCGGATAACTTCCGAAATCTGCCTCCCGGAAACGGAATTCATGATAATTAATTCCCGCCCGGAGTGCCTTTTTATCGATTCCTTCTTCAGCAATTTTTCTCAGTGTATCCTCAATCGTACTGATAAATGCCTCTTTCTGCTCCACGTTGGCATTCTTTGCAACAATGGAGAATACCGGCTGATAAATTCCACTGTCAAAAGAACCGGATACATCCTTTCCGATTCCTGCATCGATCAGGGCTTTCTTAAGCGGTGCTCCCGGTGCAGACAGCAGTGCATAATCCAGAATCTCAAATGCCAGATATAATTTCTCATCCAGTGACGTTCCCACTACTTTATTATACGAAAGATAAGTATTATCTTCTTCACTTTCTTCACTCGTAATCGAATAATTCTGAACTACTTCTCTCATCTCAGTAAATGGCTTTTGCAGATGGATCTCTGAATCAACCGGTTCATTTTCAAAGTGAGAAAGATATTTTTCATCCAGCCATCTCAGTTTCTCTTCCATATCCATATCGCCATACAGATAAATATAGCTGTTTGACGGATGATAATATTTCCTGTGGAAATCAAGAAACTGTTCATACGTCAGATCAGGGATCACTTCCGGATCGCCGCCGGATTCATTTGCATACGATGTATCCGGAAACAGAGAATTCAAAATCACCCGGTCAAGCACCCCTTCAGGTGAAGAAAACGCACCTTTCATCTCATTGTATACAACTCCCGACAACTTCAATTCCTCATCCGGTGCATCCAGTTTATAACTCCATCCTTCCTGACGAAACGTTTTATCCTGCTCGTAAATATTCGGATAAAATACCGCGTCCATGTAGACATGCATAAGATTCTGAAAGTCTTTATCATTGCAGCTTGCTACAGGATAAACTGTCTTGTCAGGATAAGTCATCGCATTTAAAAATGTATTAAGCGATCCTTTTACAAGCTCTACAAAAGGATCTTTTACCGGAAACTCTCTTGATCCGCACAATACAGAATGCTCCATAATATGAGGTACTCCTGTACTGTCTGACGGCGGTGTACGAAAACCGATGGCAAACACTTTATTTTCATCATCATTTTCCATAAGAAGAACTCTTGCTCCGCTCTTCTTATGACGCAGAAGCGTTCCTTTTGAACTCAGATCAGATAAATCTCTGCTTTGTACAATTTCATAAGACTTTAAATCACATATACTCATTTTTTTCTCTCCTTCATATCTCTTTTTCTTTTATGCAGGCGGACATCTGTATGAGATGAGCGCCCGGTTATAAGTGAAACAGTAGCGTTAGCCACAATAAACAAAACCTTTGCTAAAATGCATTTCTCCATCCTCTGTTATAAACATCGCTTCTGTATATACAGAACTGCAATAGAAGGTGTAAGGTGCCATAAATAAAAGCACTGGCATAATCATAGCATATTCTTCTTTAATAGAAGTCTGCTTCTTAAGACCTTTAACAGCAAAGAATGCTGCAATAATTATGCATATATTAGATACTATCATTCCAATAACATAAGTATTAATAAGCCCGCCTGTCACTGCCTTTAATGCTGCACACACGATAACATATAATGGGAAGAACGCCCAGTTAGCCTGAGGATCAATATCCGTAGGGTGTGTATAGCCATGATTGATTATATAGGCATATTTCTTTGCATCCCACTCGTTCATAAGAAACAGAAATGATCTGTGTGTCCCCATAATTCCATTATACACAGGAACCATGATAAGCATAATCAGTCTTGATATCGCAAATATAATCAATATCTTTAACAGAAGCCTGCAATTCTCATTATTTTTTAGTCTGTTCATCTAATGCCTCATTTCAATAATATACGGATTATATGATATATAGCTGCCGGGATTGTACTTATTACAGGTACTACAAACATTGCAGCCACAACTATTGCAAACAATCCAATATATATATACTGTGCACAGTACTTAGCCCATACAGGAACATTTATAGTTCTCTTATAATTAATCACAAGGCATAACACAGTTATTAACAATGTCACAAGTGTAATAAGCAGTCCTGCATTTCTGCCCTTTGGCACAAATGTAAACACTAATGTATTCTCGCCTTCGTGAACCTGTACACCTGTAAACAACCCTGCTATCTCTTTAGTCTTAACTGTCTTTCCATCAAGTGTCACGGTCCAGTTAGCGCTCTTAATAACCGGTATCAGGGCATAATCCTTAGTTCCATCACTGTTTATCTTAACTGTAAGCGTATTATTAGTATATGAAACATCTGTCTGTTTATCTGCGAAATCCTCACAGAGCTTATCCATCTTCTCCATATTAAGAAGTCCGATAGTCATCTTACTCTGGTTCATATATTTAGGCTTATCATATTCAATCTTAATCTGAACATCTTCATCTTCAAATATGCCAAGATAAAGAAGATTATTATTATAATCCGTAAAATATGCTGTATTATTAACATCTCCAAGTGTAGGTACAACAACTGCCTCACCATTCACATATACATGTATGCTGCTCTCAAGCTTAGATGCATTAGCATCCGCATTAGGCTTCTTCACATCTGCAATATTCATATATATAGCACTTCTGCTTCCGACATTAATAGTCATGGACTTAATATTGCCAGCAGTCTCTGCCTGTGGATATATTCTTGTTACAAATGTTTCTTTATCGCCAGTCATTGCTTTATACATTCTATTATGGTATGTAATCCAGTCAACATTAGTCATATCAAGCTTGCTGAAGCTGCTGTCAACACAGAATCCAAATGGCAGGTTATAATTAGTGTTGTAAAGGCTGTAATCGCCTTCCTTCTTCTCTAATGTATATAAAGCACTGTCAAGTTCATTGATATTAACTGCCTGTGTAACATGCAGCACTGCATTACTGAATACTGTTCCACCTGAATCTAACAGCCACAGGAAATACTTAGAATATCCCCATCTCTTGGCATAACTTTGTGTATCGTCCTCTAAAGCTGCTGTAAAGCTTGATAATGCTCCTCTTCTCAATATAAGAGGATAATTGGCATTAAGACTGATATCAGGATTTACTATTCTGTCTGTAGCAGACTCTTCTATATCAAGGCTGTCTGCCGCATCATTGGCATACTGCACATAATCACCAATCTGATAATCTTCATATGTATAAAACTTAGGAGGTCCTATAAGAGCATATGCACCGATAAACAATTCAAGTGCAATAACAAGGATAACTGATTTGCAGTTAAATTCTTTCTTTCTTATGAGCATAAACATATACACTGCAAACATTACTGCAAATATCATTATAAAAAATGCCATTGCAAGCATTTCATTGTTTATTGGTAATATGTTATAAAGCATAACATATACTGCACCAATTACCGCTACTACCGCTGTCTGCCTGCGATAAAACGCACTCTTTAATGGTATATCTGCAAACATTTTCTCAGCCATTCCTGCAGCAACACAGATAAGCGTGAACGATATCAGATATCCGTTTCTTAATGTATATCCGTTATATGAGCCAAAATGCCACATAAGGTTAGTAGCCTCCATGAGCACCGGACCTAATGCAACAACAAGCATGGCTATAGTATATATAAGCTGTCTTCTGTCTGACTTATATATTTTCATTCCCATGATAATAACTGCTATAACGAATGCAAGTCCATAAAGCATCATCCAGCGCTGCAGTGCTGCCATTGCACCATCTGTAACGATTGAACTTGTTATCCAGCCTGCATACTGTGATAAAAGCCCCTTAGACGCACCACCTCTCTGTGATGAAGAAAGCTGTGCAAATACAGGAACAAGCACGAATGCTGAAAGTCCGATACCTGCAATCGTACCTATACCGACATTCCATGCAGTTTCCCTCCACTGCTTTCTATCCTGCATAACTACCATTCTTATTCCACAGATAAGGAATATGTATATAAGTGACATTGCACTTAAGTAATAATTAATTATGAAGCACAACGCAATCATGCATATATAGAACATTTTCTTTCCTGTCTCAAGCATTCTGTCGTATGCCATTATAAGAATAGGGAAAAATGCAACTATATCCATCCATGGTGTAAAGCATGAACCATAGAGAATTACATAACCACAAAAGGCATACATGCATGAAAACATAACCTTTAATCCATACACAAGATTATTGTATTTCTTATTAATAAGCGCATACATTGCAACTGACATGAATATCATCTTAACAAGTGTAATTATTGATATGCTCTCTAATATGTAACTTCTTGGAACAAAATATAATAAAAGATTAAACGGTGTAATCATTGAAAATGCTGATATACTCATTGACACATTTGTTCCAAGACCTGTATACCAGTCAAACCATATTGATGCCTTACCATGCATGAAATCCCACAGATGTGCATAAAGCGGTGCTACCTGCTGCATGTTGTCAAAATAATCTATTCTGCTGCTTCCAAAAGGCCATATACCTTTAAGTATAAGTATTACAATCATAACCAGACCTGTTATTATACCAGGTACTGCGTATGGCCTGATCTTTTTTAATAATGATTTAAATCCCGATTTCTTCATATAATTCTACCTTTCTATACATTTACACATATTCTGTCATCTTTGGATTTAAGTTTCAGCCTGACCTTTATCAAGGCTTATACTGTAAAGAGTATATTCTGCATTGTCAGCATGAAACTTCACTGTAAGAAGCTCATCTTCACTGACATATCCTATCTTTAGCTTCGTTGTTCCCTTGCTGTCTATATTTCCAATCAGCTTATCATTCACATATACTTCAATTCCTTTATCACCAGAGGCTGTTGCATCATATTCTGTAATATCACATACAAGATATATATTATCAGCTGATTCCTCCGGAATATAGTATATATATGAATCTTTGTCTGTATTCTTCGTTCCTTCGTATCTCTTAGATTTCTGCCAGCCCTGACCTTTACGACTGCAGACATTGCTTTGTTCTTTACCATTACGGTCTTTATGTTCTGTACATATCTCTTTCGTTCCAAATGTATATTTCAGATTACCATAACCCGGCCAGTCTGTAAGCTCATGTGTCAGATAGTACATTCGGTATTCTGTTCCAACTTTAGGATTCTTTCCCCACCATAATACTAATATGTAAAAAACAACAAGTACTCCACATGCTGCGTACAGCAATACTCTTGCTATATTCTTTCTCATACAGACCTCCATTTTTATACTTCTACAATCATATAATATAAATCATTTTTCGCAATCTGCCAAGTAAAAAAAAGGTTCTACAGACATATTGTCTGCAGAACCTTACAATTAAATCATATTATAAGACAATTATTACATTAAAGCCTATAATTAGCAAACTCCCTGAGCAAGCATAGCGTCAACAACCTTCTCGAAACCAGCGATATTAGCACCAGCAACATAGTCTGTCTTTCCACCAACTGTCATATCATATCTCTTAGCAGCATCTGAAATGTTAGCGTAGATTGTTTCCATGATTCCCTTAAGCTTTCCATCAACTTCTTCGAATGTCCATGAAAGTCTCTCTGAGTTCTGGCTCATCTCAAGAGCAGATGTAGCAACACCACCAGCGTTAGCAGCCTTACCACCTACGAAGAGAACACCATTCTCCTGGAGATACTTAGTAGCTTCTAATGTTGTAGGCATATTAGCACCTTCTGTTACAGATACAACACCGTTAGCAACAAGCATCTTAGCATCCTCGAGGTCTAACTCATTCTGTGTAGCACATGGAAGAGCAAGATCTACCTTGTACTGCCATACTCCATGTTCACCATTCTGCTTAGCAAAGTACTGAGCTGATGGCT
>OJNJ01002241.1_pt1 | contig 10262 bp, 7 predicted proteins | sample 1597491 | NCBI WGS metagenome assembly OJNJ01 (sample SAMEA2452132, study PRJEB22498) | human gut metagenome | biome: human feces; feature: human gut; material: feces | place: Australia | collected 2012 | reverse complement strand
CCGCCAATCCCTGTCATCCCCAAAAGGGTAATCAATGGCTCCAGCCGCGCTATACATTCTTCATTTCCCGAAAGGATCAGATATAATCCGGCATCAGATATAAAATGATATCCGCCAATCCCATAGGGAAGTTTTTCTCTGGCGTTGTATTGCGTACGTAGTTCTTCTTTCCCAAAATCAGGCTGGGCAGATATATCCCGCCCCTGTAAGTAAGACTCCATTTCCGAGGCACGGATAAAAGAGCGCTTCTTTTCTTTTTTCCGTTCCGCCGACTGTTCCCGCACCTCTTCATAGGATAATGTTTTCCCGCACTCGTCATGAGAGATGTTCATGACAGGACGGGGCAGGTACAATTCATTACAATCCTTCCTCTTTTTCCATGGAAACAAGTCCGAAAACCGCAGTTTTCCCCTTTGAACCCCTTCTACTACACACGCCAGCAGTTCCTGTGAAATATCCGCAGCTTCTCTGCAAAGTGCACTGAAAAAGGTATCCGCCCTGCAATAAGATAAAATTTCTCCAAGATCTCCGCCTTCTGCCGCATCACCGAAATGTACAGGAGATGTAAAACGGAACAGTATGATTTCATACCTCATAATTTTGATTCCTCAAACGCCTGCGCCAATGCAGCCTGCTCTTCCATTTCTACTGTCTGCGGATTCATTTTCTGCACACAGAACGAGGAAAATGCAATCCTGCCATAACCACGGGATCCATGTCCCCCAAGATAGTCTAACTGCAGCAGGCGGAATCCTCTGCATAGCACTTCCATATCCTCTTCCATCTGGCTCTCGTCTTCGATGTTATAAACCAGCTGGAAATCAAATTCCATCCCTGCCGGTACCCGTTCAATCATTCGGGGATTGGCCACACCGGTCCCCCGATTAATCGTATTTTCCGCTTTAATCTCCCCTAAGTAGGTATCTGTATCTAAGTTCTTAAACTTATTCCTGCTTTCTGCTTTGACGAATGCGTCCCTGAACTGCAAACGCGCAGGTTTTGTTTCTGTTTTTGAACTGATGCCGAATAATCTGGCTACGACCGCTTCATCTTCTTCCGGTTTCGGCAAATGAAGCTCAATCATGTCGTCCCGTACCCTGGCTAAAAGTGTCCTCATCTTTCCCTTCAAAGAACTCCCCGGAATGATTGGCGCCTTTGTCAACGGATCCCTGATAAAAGGACTGTCTACGGCGCCAATCGGCGCAAAATCGCTGGAATCACCGATATGTAATCCCGTCTTCACTGTAAGTACCGCTCCAATCAGCAATTTCCCTTTTAACTGTACCTGTGCCATGATTAGTCCTTCCCTCCGTAAAATTTATGAAAAGCCACCAATGCTTCAATATAATGGGCAAATTTTTCATATTCTTTTGTACTGCTTTTTATCCCGTCAATCAGGCTCATTAATCTAGCTTCTTTTTCGAAGTCTTCAACCGGATTTCCCCATTTACTCCTATTCCGTCCAATCTGATAAGCTAACTTTACTTTCAGATACTTGATTTGCGCCTGCAATTCCACAGGTAATGTATCATAGTCATCTGTCTTCTCTAATTTATAGGCATTCACTTTTTCGGTCACTGTATTTACGGCTGTCAAAAATTTCCGTATCTGCGATGTAGTAACCATATGCCCTTTTTGAGATAAATTTCCCATCACCTGCTGCGCCTGATCCACAATCTTATTTTCTTCCAGCATCATGCTTCCTCCTTGTCACGCATACGATAAATAATGAATTGAAGAGCCGTCACTAATTCTTTTCGTTCTTCTTCCTTCACCGCCCACTGATAAAACCGGCTTCTTACCTTCTCATAACAGGGCTGCAATTCTTTCTCCTTCGGCTTCAATCGCGCCAATGTGTAAGCAAACCGCGCCAAGTCCATCCTATCCCCGGCAGCTCCCTGCAGTAAGTTCATTAATCTGTATAAAAGCGATTTACCTGCGGGGATACGATCATTTCTTTTACTGTTGCCATTGATACCATCCAGCAGCATATGCTCCATAAGGAACTTTATTTTTTCACCGTGAACTTTCTCTATGAATTCATCCCACGTATAAACAGCAGCATTTTCTTTTTCCGCTGCACCGCCATTCTTTTCATTTCGATGATATTCCGTACCGCTGCCAAATAAAGCGATACTATTTTTTCCAGGACTGTTCTTCGCTAACTCTTCCAATTCTCCGGTGACTTCCGCCATACGGCTGATCGGATATGTGGAAGAATACAATCCCAAACCGGCGGAAAAGGTAAGCTTTCCGTTAGTATAAACCGAAAAGACACGTTTCAGATCAACGGCGAATCCCATCAGATCATCCCAGGCGCCGACAAGAAAAAGATCATCACCGCCGGAATACACTACATGAATTTTTCTCGGCTCACCGTCTTTATCCTCAAAAAGATAAAACGGCTTTATGCCTTCCGGCAATTCTTTTTTACAAATACCCTTGATTATCTTTCTAAAAAACAGCGCCATACTGCGTGATAGGGCAGCATATCGGGATAAAGTCGCATAGGCTTCCGGATTTTTATTCTCCTTATGTATAAAGCCAGCAATAAAGGCTGCTCCCAATCCATCTACATCTGCCCGAAGCACGCCAAGGCGTTTAATCCCCTTTCCGGTCTTATCTCCGGAACTTTCTGCCAGCTCATTGAAATCAAGCACTTTCCCTATCTCATTCTTTGCCGCATAATCTGCCACCCACAAACGGGATGCCATAAATGACGACGTATAAGAACCATTTTTATCATAAATCCGTTTCAGTATTCCGGCTTCAGCCCACTGCTTCAAATCATCCGGAGAAGCTGCTGTAAGCCAGCATAAACCGGAACACGCGGAAATCGGTATTGCTCTGGCCGACCCTTCCGCTTTTTCTGAAAGAACAGCAAAGACACTTCTTTTATCATCAATCAGTGCTTTTCCTAAATCATACAGCCCGTTGCAGACTTCACAAGCCTGTATATCTGTACCAGCATTTGGTCTATTCCCTTTATAAGAACTCAATTGATCTGTCGAGATATGGCATATACCACATTCACGAGCCCCCTGATCCACCCTATTTACATTGCTGTTCTCATCAAATAATTCCGTCAATATATCCGGATCATACCTGGATAACTTAGCCATAGAAACCTTTTCGGACACAGAACGAAATATATTCTTTTTGTGATGTACTGTATCAGATTCCGCCATTAAATCATTGGCGCAAAGTGGTTCACACCCTATCGCTAAATACAAAGTCCCGGAAAACAGCTTCACCAGTCCCTGATTTATTTTTTTCGCGACATCTTTTAACGCATCCTGTGTTTCCTTTGTATTATCCGCCAGAATATAAAAGTGCCCGCCGCTGCAATAAATCAGATTCGATCGGGAAAGATGCAATGCGTTTAAAAGTTCGTCTACTATATTCTCCAGTGCGATATCCAAGTAAAAAGAACGCCCGCGAAGCATACGCATCGCACCTTCAGATCGGATATGATATATAAATTTCTGTATGCCTGAGAAATCACCGGAAATCATCAGGAATACATCCTTATTTCTGTTTTCTTTATTATGAGTAAAGCAAAACTCTTTATAATCCGTGATTCCCAACGTCTTCATGTACTTCATCAGAACAGCTGCTGTCGCGCCGGTCATTTTCATGTGGTCATATAAAGAAATATCCGCATGTTCCTCCGTATTTGTGCTTGACGGTACATAGATCAGCGTGTCTTCCAATATGCGCAGGAGCTCATTTTCTTCCATGGAAATCGGTGATTTAATCCGAAAATTCTCTTCCAGATACCGCATGATGGATGCATATTGTCCTTGTGTCGCTATACTTTTATTTCCATGGGGAAAATTTTCTTTTTTCATCGCGTCTAATTCACGTAAAGAAAAATAAGACGGTTCCGCGTCCCCCGAAAAGACATTAAATATATTTTCCAGGCACAAATCGGAATCAAACTTCGCACCCCTGTCATTAAGATCTCCTTCCGCTTCCCGCCGGTCTGCACCGGCAGCAATATTATCCGCTTCATATATAACATATGCCAAATCATCAATATCCAATCCGGCGCCGGACAATTCCCTTCCATGATGATATTTTATACAGCGCAGCAGCTGCTTGTCCGCTTCCGTATCAGCCAAAAAGGATCTAATAAACTCCGCCCCAAGAATAGAATGTCTCTGTCTCTCATGAGTAGCACGTATGCATACCTTCCCTACATCATGCAGCAGTCCCGCCTTTAAGGCTAAAGAAATTTTCCCACTCATTTTTCCTTATCCTCTCCATCGCATAATAAAATCTTATCTTTACACTATATTTAATTATACTTAAAATATCAAAACAAGTTAATGATTTATGAAAACTCCTCTCTAAAATGACAAACCAGTTAAACAAGACCGAACCTTTCCAAGCTGCCTATGCGGCAGTTAACGTTACTGTTGTTATTATTTCCTCCACCGAGCATTTCTAAGCTGCCTATGCGGCAGTTAACTCAACTCCGATACCTGAAAAATAAAGAAAGCTTTTCTAAGCTGCCTATGCGGCAGTTAACGCAGTGGCCAATGACGCATACCGCCAGCAGGTTTTCTAAACTACCTATGCGGCAGTTAACGACGTAATCACCTACGATCTGCTGCCGGCTCTTTTCTAAACTACCTATGCGGCAGTTAACATTAACCATGAGATTTTTCGACGAGAAAAATTTTTCTAAACTACCTATGCGGCAGTTAACGGCGGAAGGATGAGTTATTTTACACCTTATGTTTTCTAAACTACCTATGCGGCAGTTAACTACAGCAGGGATCGAAACAGTCGAGTTAGCCGTTTCTAAACTACCTATGCGGCAGTTAACTCCTTACGGCGTGGTGCTTAATGCTTATTTCTTTTCTAAACTACCTATGCGGCAGTTAACTTCTATACGGTCTCCTACGCCTGTTTCGCTTATTTCTAAACTACCTATGCGGCAGTTAACAAGACAACGTTGTCAGAGAAGCCGTGGCGTCATTTCTAAACTACCTATGCGGCAGTTAACTGTATAGCTGCTAATACGGCAGCAGTGCAGGATTTCTAAACTACCTATGCGGCAGTTAACCGTGTTGTTACCAGAAACACCGTTCCCCTTAATTTCTAAACTACCTATGCGGCAGTTAACTGTAGCCGTCACACCAAGCGTCATCGCCTGAGTTTCTAAACTACCTATGCGGCAGTTAACTTGACCTTACATAGATTCCCAGCCACTCATAATTTCTAAACTACCTATGCGGCAGTTAACTTTTTATTAACGGACGTGCAGCGGGGCGTGTATTTCTAAACTACCTATGCGGCAGTTAACTTTTTATTAACGGACGTGCAGCTGGACGTGTATTTCTAAACTACCTATGCGGCAGTTAACTTTGAATTGTTTATTTCTTTCATTGCTTTTTTTTTCTAAACTACCTATGCGGCAGTTAACGAGGCAGCGGCGGTAGCGGAGCTGGTCCGAAATTTCTAAACTACCTATGCGGCAGTTAACAGTTGTTGTTCACAGCTCACTAAAATTGAATTTTTCTAAACTACCTATGCGGCAGTTAACTGTCAACAACATCTCCGACTTTTGCGTAATGTTTTCTAAACTACCTATGCGGCAGTTAACTACTTCAATCGTGTGCCACGCCCAATTGAGCATTTCTAAACTACCTATGCGGCAGTTAACTTCCAAAAACATTGCCATCGCCAGATATTTATTTTCTAAACTACCTATGCGGCAGTTAACTATTTCCGGATGACCGGCTATCAATTCATCGGTTTCTAAACTACCTATGCGGCAGTTAACTACGTTTCTTTCCTGTTTCTCGTGACATCCATTTTCTAAACTACCTATGCGGCAGTTAACATCCAGTCAAAAATCATCTACAATGAAATTCTTTTCTAAACTACCTATGCGGCAGTTAACATATACAGGACCCGCATTGGAGAATGGGGAAATTTTCTAAACTACCTATGCGGCAGTTAACGCCGTACATTTTGCCATGGCACCCAATTCAGTTTTCTAAACTACCTATGCGGCAGTTAACATTGAAGCGTGGGAGCAGCAAAGATTGAAAGATTTCTAAACTACCTATGCGGCAGTTAACGTACCTCACCCGTTTCTTTATCTACCGTCGGCTTTCTAAACTACCTATGCGGCAGTTAACACGACGGACTACATTATAGAACTTAAGCATTTTTTCTAAACTACCTATGCGGCAGTTAACAAGATGAAAACGCTGGATCCTGCCAATGAAATTTTCTAAACTACCTATGCGGCAGTTAACCCAAACTTAACGGTACTGAAGAATGAATTACTTTTCTAAACTACCTATGCGGCAGTTAACATCAGATGATCGTCGGCAAGCGATACTTTAATTTTCTAAACTACCTATGCGGCAGTTAACAAAGAAATGTTCTCCGCAAGTTGTACCGGTTGTTTCTAAACTACCTATGCGGCAGTTAACGTTGTAACCGGGTGCCGCTATTTCAGGCATCTTTTCTAAACTACCTATGCGGCAGTTAACTTTTATGCTCCCTGATAATATCAACAACTTTATTTCTAAACTACCTATGCGGCAGTTAACTTGCACCGTCATTTTCCCGCCGTTTAATTCAGTTTCTAAACTACCTATGCGGCAGTTAACGAGCCTTTCCTTCGTTCAACATGTTTAATGTTTTTCTAAACTACCTATGCGGCAGTTAACAATCCTTTTCTTTCAATGTTCTGAAACGTGCATTTCTAAACTACCTATGCGGCAGTTAACTTGTAGATGTCCCTGTGGTATTCCCCCGTGCATTTCTAAACTACCTATGCGGCAGTTAACTTCGAGATGTCCGGGGTATGAGTGCAGTAAAATTTCTAAACTACCTATGCGGCAGTTAACGATGCTGGAGCGGAAAAAGAAGCCGACAGTACGTGCGCTTATACATCTTTTTCCCACTTTGACCCAAATTTATTCCTGCTTTGAAATAGATTGATTTAATCGCATTTTTCAAACGCCGTAAAAATTTGGGTTAAAATTCCGGAACAGTTCTGTTATTACTTAAACCATAGGTTCCGCATTCTGTCAAGGCAGATTCTTTTTCTACCCGCTTTTTTATAAAAAGGCTAAATGTTCCTCCGCGGGAAAGGCTTTTCATCTGTATGTACGGCAATCTGGCAGATTTTCTCTTTCCTTGCAGAAGCCGGGCAGCCTCTTCAATCGTTACTCCCGGATGTCTTTTTGCATAGCGTTTCGCTTTTACCCGGATTGAGCCCTCAGGCTGGTACCTGCTATATATGGCATAAGTTTTTCTTTCCTGTACTTTTCTTTCCGGCACTTTCCTTATGCTTGTACAGTGCACATAATCAAGGAGGTGTCCCAGTACTTTGGACAGGTTGAGTCTTTCCAATTCTTGTGCTTCCGCAAAGACACGGATTTTTTCTCCCAGACCTGTTTCCCTATATTCGGGAAATGAAACGGCATAAGGGTTATGTCCGCTTTTATTCTTTTCATCTGCAAAAGCAATATGGAGCTGGGTAAACACTTTGGTCCAAAGGAAGGCAAGCGATACTTCCGCACATGGGAGCAAGGTGATTTCCTGATAGTATTCCATGGCTTATTCCTTTTCGCTCTGACCAAAAACACCGCCGCGGACGAGAACAGCCATGACATAGTTTTTGTCATTTTCATCGTCCGGTTCACTGCCGGTTGACCACTGATCAAACAGGGTATAAAAATCTTTTTTCTCTTTTGGTGTGCGGTAGGCTTTCCCCAGAGTAGTAACCGCGCCATAGGGTTCAATGGCAATCGGTATCCGTCTCCCCTCTTCCTGAGGATACCAAGTGTCGACGGTTCTGATGGCATTGCTGAGTTTCTGCGAGTGCATGGCTGCCGTACCGTCCACATGGTAAAGAACCTTGCTCTTCTTGCCTTTTCCTTTATCAAGAATCAGTTCTTCGCTGGGATAAATTTCCTGTCCTTTCCCCATAAGTGCGAAGGCTTCCACTTCGATCAGAAGGGATGACCTCTTTCCACAAAGAGTTTCGGCAATAAAAGATGCCAATTCTTCCACTTTTTCACGATTCTTATCAAAATCCTTCAAGCTGAAATCATAAATATTAAATATCCATTCTTTATTTTCTTCTTTTATGGATACAATGACCTCCGCTTTTTCTGCCCCTACACGATTTCTCCAAAGGAAGCGGCCATTAGCTATATTCATCGCATAGCGGGCTGACAGCTCTTTAAATCCGTTCTGCTCAATAAATTTCTTTCCTATTTCTTCTATCTTTTTATGATGAGTTTCGTTATTGCATGCAGAAGGATGCTCTACACCGGAAAGGACTTTGATTGTAAAGGATAATTTCAATGTGTCATCGTTTAAAGAAATAGAAGCACTGTCTACGGTCTGCAGATTTGCTTTTTCCACCTTGGCATTCAGTTTCATCGGGTCATTCAAGGTCACTTTATCTAAACGGTTAGAAATGGTTCCTCTCACAGATTTCTCTATCAGTGAAATGGGACGGGCTGTTTCGTTTCTTTTTTCCCAGGTTGTTCCATACATATAGCCATCCGATAAAACAAGTTTCTTTTCAAAAGAAAGTACAGATGCCAGATTTGATTCTTTTTTCGCCATTTTCATTTCCTCCTGATCATTCCTGATTTTTACAAAGATATAATTGATTGGTTTCTTCATAGGCATAGTGCCACATCATTTCATCTATGTCACGGAACCGATGAGCCATCTTAAATTCACCAAGGGTGACTATGCTTTCTGCAAATCGATGGGGCGTATCCGGATCCCGCTGATTTTTCACTTTCCCCAGCGGAGACAATCCTTTAAATCCTACAGCAAGCGGCGCAATCCATCCGGCCGCCGCCTTTTCGTATTTCCAGCCTGTTACCTTACCGGATTCATCTTTTTCTGCCATCTGATGTACTTTCAGATAGTGAAGCAGCCTGTCCAGACTGTCTTTTCCTTCCAGCTCTTTCGCTTCCATGAGATCCCTGCGTTCAATAGGTATATAACCAGGCATAAGGGTGGAAATCACTTTCCTAACTGATATAGGATTGTCTTCATCTATACGCATGACTTGGATTTTTCTAATATCCAGTATGTCTCCCCCCGCCATTTTCATCCGGGGCAATATTTCCTTTACTGCCTGTTCCAATAATTCCATGTTATTCCCATCTACCCTTTCGGCCTCTATCAGAAGGGATACGGAAAGATGGATTCTCGCATCTTCAATAAATGACGGTCTTTCCTCTTTTTCATTAAGTGGATTTGCCGTTCCTACAAGAGAATTTACATAGTCTCCGGGGCCCTTATAAATCTGCAGATTCGTCTTGTGATATGATACCGCTGTTTTTACAAGTCGTATCCCCTCCAGAGCCGGCTCCCTCCTTTCTCCCAACTTTCGTTCCAGTGCATGGACTGCACCGAGCCATGCTGTCATAGCAGGTACTCCGATGGTTAAGGTACTGCTCATGGCATTGGCATTATGAATACGCAGATGGGATATAAGCAGATATGCTTTCATGACAAACTTCTCACCTCCTCCATAAGCACTTTTATCATTGCGTGCCGGATATGTTTCATTTCCTCCTCGCCCAATGATACACGCTGTTCTTTTTTAATCCTTCTATATTTGTAAATAAACCATTTTGCAAAATACTTCCCTGTTTCCTTTGCCCATTCATCTGTCCGTTCCTCTCGATATTGTTCATCAAGCCATATTTTCTGGATCTGCAGCAGATTAAGGAACTCCTCGCCATTGCTCCAGCCGGCAGGCTCTTCCCGTAAACGATAACAGGACTGCAGTATGACATCAATCAGATCACAGACCAGTGCTTCCCTCTTATTCCGAATTTCCGCATTATTCCGTTCCATAAGAAACAACTCATGCAGATTTCGGAACAGGAAGAAATAGGCCCGGTATGGCACTGTTTCCTCAAGGAAATTACGGTGGGGGCGACGTATTTTTTCCCCTTCCAGCAGAGCCGGCATAGACATGAGCAGATCCGCTTTTCCCGCTACCCGTGCATTAAAGGCGCTGATATTCTGCGCTTTCGTTCCCCCAAAGCCGATGACTGTCCTCTCCATGATTTCATCACATGCATTCCCATAAAACTCGCTTTTCTCATTACGGCAGTCAAACCTGTGCTGCCTCATATTCCTGCTTCTGCCGTTCAGCACTTGCAGAAGGCTTGAGGACGGCAATACGGTCAACAGATGATACGTCCCTTCTCCGGCAGGAAAGTAAATCTGCCGCAGCCTTCCGTCCGTCG
>OJNJ01002234.1_pt1 | contig 10281 bp, 12 predicted proteins | sample 1597491 | NCBI WGS metagenome assembly OJNJ01 (sample SAMEA2452132, study PRJEB22498) | human gut metagenome | biome: human feces; feature: human gut; material: feces | place: Australia | collected 2012 | reverse complement strand
GTTAAAAAGCCTTTAAAATCGTCTATATGCGTTAATACTCCGTACTGTCTGTCTGGAGTTTGAATGATGCAAAAATGAATTTATATGCCTACAAACCCCATAAATAAAGGGTTTGTAGGTTTTTTCTTTTTTAGAGTGACAATAAAATGACAATATTTTTTACTATTTTTTTCAAAAAAACTCTTAAACAGTACATTTTTGAACGAAAATTCGCAACAGTTTTGATATAAGTAATACCTCATTAATCCTTCAAATTAGCTTTTCTAAATCTTTTTTTAGCATCAGAAATATTAGTATCAACCTCAATTTCCTTTTCATTTTCAGCTTTAAAAATAGTGTCAGCCAAGTCTGTTCCAAAACTTAAATACTTTGCCTGCCATAAGAGGTACGTTTCCTCATCAATTTCTTCATTAATAAATTTGTCATACATTGTTGCCCAATGGGTTAGCATTCTTTTAAGATTAGCGAGAGGAGCAATAGTGGCATCATCTATGTCTATGTCCGAAGACACTTCCAAATAAACTTTTCCGTCAATGATTGTTGGGGTCAAATCCAAAGTTTTCTCTATGTTAAACAAATATTGTAATGAACTTGCTGCTGAAATAGGATTAGGAGTTGCAAGGACATATGGAGAAATTTCCAATGCATTTGCAATTTCAAATATAGTATCTGAATCAGGATAACGATTACCAAGCTCATAATTTCTTATAGTAGATTCATTTACATTACAAGCAGAGCCTAGTTCTTTTTGTGTCATGCCAGCAGTTTGTCTATAAAATCTAATTTTTTGTCCCAAATTGGCAGAGGCAAGATTTTTTGCGTTTAGAGAAAAATTTTTTTTGCTTTTTTTCATAAAATATATCCTTCCGTATCTTTTTATAACTGCTTGTATTATATCACAAACAGTTCATTTATGAAATATAAAAAACAAATAACAGTTCATAAGTGAAATATTTTACCTGACAGTACAAAAATGAACTGATAAAATACATACAATACAGTTCAAAAATGTACTGCATAGAGTAATGAAATTTATGTGAGAGGAGGTGATATTATGGCAGATACACTTTTTGTTAGAGCAGGTGATATAGCAAAAGAAATGGGTGTTTCAGAAGCTATGGGTTATAAGATTATTAGAAATCTGAATAATGAACTTAAGGAACAGGGATTTGTAACTGTTCAGGGAAGACTTAGCAGACAGTATTTTGAAGAACGAATTTATGGAATAAAAAGTAAAGAGGAGGTGGAATAAATGGTGTTCAAAAATCAAAAGACAGAAAAATGGGAAGTCAGATGTTATTACAAGGATTATAAAGGCATACGAAAGCAAAAGACAAAAAGAGGCTTTCGAACAAAATCAGAAGCTTTAGACTGGGAAAGACATTTTAAATTGCAGGACCATCAGGATCTTGATATGACAATTGAGGATTTTTTTGAATTATACAAAAGAGATGTTAGCCATAAAGTCAGACCAAACACTTGGGAAGAAAAGGAAAACATAATTTTAACAAAAATACTTCCTTATATTGGAAAAAGAAAAATAAACGAACTTAAGATAACAGACGTTTTTGAATGGCAAAGAGAAATTAAAAGCCAAACAACGAAAGCAGGGAAAAGTTTTTCACAATCTTATCTTAAAACAATACACAATCAATTAAGCGCAATGCTTAATCATGCGGTAAGATACTACGGACTTAAGTGGAATGTAGCAAGTAAAGCAGGAACTATGGGTAGTGGAACAGAAAGAAAGGTTGATTTTTGGACTCAAAAGGAATATCAAAAATTCATTGAGCAGGTATCAGACAAACCACAATCTTTTTACGGCTTTGAAATTTTGTATTGGTGTGGGCTTAGAATTGGGGAGCTTCTAGCATTAACTCCAAAAGATTTTGATTTTGAAAATAATATTTTAAAAGTAACAAAATCATATAAGCGGGTTCGTGGTGAGGACATTGTAACTGACCCTAAGACACAAAAAAGCATAAGGAACATAGTAATGCCTAATTTTTTAGCTGATGAAATAAAGGAATATTTGTCTAGTATATATGGTATTGGAGAAGAGGACAGAATTTTTCAAAACTCAAAAAGTTATTTTCGCCATGAAATAGTTAGAGGGTCAAAAGCAGCCGGAGTTAAGAGAATAAGAGTACATGATCTTAGACATTCACATGTATCATATTTAATAGACAAGGGATACACGGCATTGGCTATAGCAGACAGATTAGGTCACGAGGCAGTTGATATTACATATAGATATGCACATTTATTTCCAACTGTTCAGACTGATATGGCAAAAACAATGGATGAAGAAAGAGAGGTATTATTAGATGAGTGCCAGGAACAATGATTCAAAAGGAAGATGGAGAAATGTAACAGTTGCCTTTAGAGTATCTCCAGAAGAAAATGAGGAAATTAATATGAGGGCAAAATTAAGTGGATTTCAAACAAAGCAGGAATTTATGATTCAATCATTACTCCATACAAAAATCAGAGCTGTGGGAAATCCGTTAATGATGCTAAGTTTCAGAAAATATCTTCAGGAAATAATTGTACAGCTAAAGAGAATAGAGGCAGGTGGAGGAATTGATGAAGAGATATTTGTTCCTATAAGAACAATGTTGGATATTTTAAATGGGTTTGAAGAAAGAAAAAAGCCCCAAGTAAAATAGGACTTTTCTACATAACAAGGAGAGTATCCCTGCTACATCAATAACGCAATTAGATTATAGCAGGGAATACCTTCCGTAACAAGAAATTTTTAAAAAGGAGGACTGACGATGAATGATAATACAATAAATGAATCCTCCAAAACGGAGGATACAGATAACAAAAATGATGAAATAAGAGCCGTAAGAAACAGTCTTGAAAAAAGACCTGATGGTGTGGTGAGACAGACCATATCAAATGCCATAGCAGTTCTTAATAACGACCCATTACTAAAGGGTGCAATAAAACGTAATGAACTTTCCTGTAAAACAGACATAGTAAAGGAAATGGATTGGAGAAGACGTTCAAAGACTTTTACAGATACTGATTTCAACAACATAATGCTTAGAATGGAAAAACTATATGGCATCACGAGGGATAAGAACATTAAGAGAGCCATTGATATTGTGGGTAATAACAATCATTACCATCCCATTATTGAAAAACTTGAAGGTCTTAAATGGGATGGAGCTGTGAGAGTAAGACATCTTCTTCCAAAATACCTTGGGACAGAGGAAAGCGATTATATTTATGAGGCTACAAGAATAATGATGATGGGAGCAGTACAAAGAGTATATAATCCAGGATGCAAGTTTGAATATATGGTCTGTTTAGTTGGCGGACAGGGAGCAGGAAAATCCAGTTTTTTAAGATTTCTCACAATGGAAAACGAATGGTTTTCAGATGATTTAAGAAAACTTGATGATGAAAATGTATTCAGAAAGATTCAGGGACACTGGATTATTGAAATGGCAGAAATGCTTGCAACCTGTAACGCAAGAAGTGTTGAGGAAATAAAGTCATTTTTAAGCCGTCAGAGTGAAACATATAAAGTTCCCTATGAAACACATCCGGAAGACAGACCACGACAGTGCATATTTGTGGGTTCGTCCAACAATGCTGACTTTTTACCTTTTGACAGGTCAGGTAACAGAAGATTTATACCTGTATTTGTTGATAAGGATAAGGCAGAGCAACATCCCCTTGAAGATGAGAATGAAACAAGAAGTTATATGGAACAGTGTTGGGCAGAAATCATGGACATGTATCACAGGGGGGTAAATACAAAACTTGTATTTAATAAGGGACTTACGGAAGAATTAATAGAAATGCAGAAGAACTGTATGCCGGAAGACACAAAGGTTGGCATAATTGGAAACTTCCTTGAAACAACTAAAGAGGATTATGTATGTTCTTCAATGATTTATGAACTGGCATTTCACCATGAAAATGAAGAGCCTAAGCCTTATGAATCAAAAGAAATCGGAGCAATTATGAGAAACAAATTTTCAAATGATTGGGAATCAATATCAACTCATCGATTTAAAAAGTATGGAACCCAGAGAGGATGGAAGAGAAAACATATTGATGAATTTGTGGAAGTGGATGAAAATGTTCAGCTGCCATTTGATGTGTAAGAATGGAACTTCACGACATGATGTCGCAAAGCAAAAGTTAGTGACATAATGTCACTTTCTTTTGGAGTGAGAACCTCGGGACCTAAAGTCCCGAGGTTAAACATTACAGAAGTGCAGATGACAGTAACGGAACTAATATTTGTAAACAGTAAATGTAAACAGTTAGAGGTTTGTGTAATGTCAGCTAATTTGTAAACAGTAACATTGGTTGAAAAATCGGACTGTTTACATGAAAACATTGAGGAATCCCTTTATTTATGGGAAATATGGATTTGATGTAAACCATAAACTGTAAACAGTAATGAAAAAACTAAAAAATAAATTGTTTTATTAAGTGTTTACATATGGGTTCGATTGGAGGAAAAATGGAAAAGAAAAATAAGAAAATGATGATAGATGAAGATTTGTTCAGAATGCTGTATCAGTATTTTATTTATGACAGAGAAGATTTGCGTGAGGGAATCAGTGAAGGACTGGTTAATAAGATGGACAGGCTTATTAATAGAGATTTATATACGAAGAGCTTAACGGCCGGTACGGATGAAGAAAGAGAGAGTAACAGGGTAGCTTATCTTAATCGTAAAGGAATACCGGAGGATTTCCGTTGGTAGTTGCTGCTTTAAATGTCAATGACCTGCAAGTGACACTTGCAGGTAAAGGAACAAATAAAATCAGTCAATTCATAAGTTGTGTAAACGGAAAAAGAAAAAAGATGAAGCAACCATATAAGCCCTCGGCGTTTGAGAGCGAAATACACCCATCGCACAAAATACTTCGTATTTTATGCTCTTAAGGGTTTATATTTCGCCCTTGCAGGGGGCTTTTTATTTTATTTAAATTTAGAAGATTAGAAGACTAGGAGGAACAGATTCATGACAAGAAATTCATTTATACAGATGTCAAAGCTGCCTAATGTGAAAGGCAGAATTAGTTATATATCGAGCAAAGCAAGGCAGGAAAATCTGTATGCAGTTTATGAAACAACAGACCGCAAATTTTGGAGGGAGCTTGCTATGTGTAACCAAGAGGAATTTAGGAAAAGCGGAACGAAAGGAATCTGTATTGAAGCCAGGGAGCTTATCATTGCGTTACCGGAAAGTTTCGTGGATTATGAGCCGGACAAGTTGCTGAAGCTTTTTACGGAGCATTTTAAACAAAATTATGGTGTGGAATGTATTTCAGCTTTGCACCATAATAAACGCAAGACCAATTATCATATCCATCTTATCTTTTCAGAGCGAAAACTGCTTGATGAGCCTGTGGAGAAGATTGCAACAAGAAATATGTTTTATGACGAAAACGGAAAGCATGTACGCACTAAAAAAGAGATACTGGATGAAGCCGGACAGCTTCGGAGTGGCTGTAAAATTATCCCTAAGGGCGAGGTATATGAGCGGAACATTTTTACCATAAAGGACAGCCGATTTAAGAGCGACAGCTTCCTTGATGAAGTGAAACGCTCTTACACTGACCTCATCAATATTTATGTAAAAGATGACAAGCAAAAGCTCAAGGTTTTTGACAGAAACGGTGTGTATCTGCCTACAAAAAAGATTGGCAAGAACAACCCAAAAGCGGAGCAGATACGCACAGATAATCAGTACCGTACTATATGGAATCAGACTGTGGATAGAGCGTTGATTAGCGGTGTGCCGGAGAGGCAGATTTTGGAAGTGAAGCAGAGCGAAATCGGACAAAAAGTAAAGGCTTCCATTCAGAAGTCAGGGAGAAATCCGGCACTGCTAAGAAGTTTGATTATGACTGCTATTTATGCTTTGGAGCTTCTCATTGGCAAGGTGTTCAAGATGGCTTCACAAAAGACAGATAAGGACATAGAAGCGGTTGTAAAGGCAGAGCCGGAGCAGACACCTGTTAAGGCGGTAAATTCGTTTGTAGAAGCCAAGAGTGAGCCTGTACCGGAGATGCCTAAGAAGTCCGAATTAGCTTCCAAGTATCCAAGACTTACGGATATTTACCATAAGTTGGAGAGGCAGAATACAGCCATTTATGAGAGGGAGCTACAGATTGCGAATGTGGAGAAGAAGATTGCCGGAGCAAAGGGCATCTTCAAGGCAAAACAGCGTAAGGAGTTGCAGGAGCAGGCAGAAGAGTTAAAGAGACAGATAGCCAATATGAAGCAGTATTTATCGAGTGTTGTGCAGGGGTATGGGTACAAGAATGTAAAAGAGTTCCTTGCAGAGTATAAGGCTTCGAAGGTTGAATATGGCGATTATAGAAAGGCTGTTGCGGAGTGGGAGAAGCTGACGGGAGAAAAGGTGGACGATAGCTTGAAGGCGAAACTACAACAGAAGCAACAGCAGGTTAAGGAACAGTATAGGCATACCGAGTATCATAAAAAGAATGATAGAGGGGCAAGGTAGTATCAGAAGTGGAGTGGGAAACTGCTCCGCTTTTATATTGTAGGGAGCATAAAAAATCTGTGGAGAAATTGTATATATCATGATATAATTGTGTTCAATGAGGGCGAAAATTGAAGTTATATGAGTAATAATCAAAAAGGAAATAGATGGAATGAGCCTAATAAAAAATGATGTGCCAATTTTAGAATATGACACAAACAGTATGGCTGTTATTATGCCAGGACACAGTACAAATTTTCATTTTCCGGAGAGAGCGGTAATGTTGTTTATGGAAAAAGAAATTAACGATTATGCTATGACAAATGAATGCGAGGTTATCGGGCAGTTTATTAGTATCACAAAAATATTTCCTGTGTATAAAACGGTACATAATGGTGTTGAGTTAGCAATTTGTCAAGCTCCTTTAGGCGGGGCTGCTTCCACACAAATTATGGAACAGCTGATTGCGGGTGGTGTTAAAAAGGTTATAGCCACAGGCTGTTGTGGTGCTTTAATTGCAGATAACGAAGGCGATTTTTATATCCCTACCTCAGCACTACGGCAAGAGGGTACATCTTATCATTATTTGTTACCTTCACGAGAAGTCAAGCTTAACCCATCAGCTATAAATGCGATTGAGAAAATCTTAATTAATCACAAATACAACTATCAAAAATGTAAAACATGGACGACAGACGGGTTTTATCGTGAAACAAAAGAAATGGTGGAATATCGTAAAGAGGAAGGGTGTTCTGTTGTAGAAATGGAGTGTGCCTCTCTAGCTGCTTGCGCAGAGTTCCGAAATATAGTTTTCGGTCAGTTATTGTTTACGGCAGATTCACTTGCAAATATAGAATCACACGATACCAGAAATTGGGGTAATAATACTTTTGCGTTAGCTGTGAATTTGGCAATGGACGCTGTAACGGAGGTGCAGTAATGCGAACAGAAAAAGAAATGTATGATTTAATATTAGATATTGCAAAGAATGATGAAAGAATTAGGGCAATATATCTTAATGGATCCAGAACAAATCCAAATGTACCGAAAGACATTTTTCAAGACTATGATGTGGTTTATGTAGTAACAGAAACGTTCCCCTTTATTGATGATAAGGCTTGGATTAAGCGATTCGGAGAAATTTTGTATATGCAATATCCAGATGAACATCCTGATTATCCGAGTGATAAAGAAAATTCCTATGGTTGGTTAATGCAGTTTACAGATGGAAATCGTATCGATTTGCATGTTGAAACAATTAGTCACGCACAAGAGAATATTATGAATGATAGCTTGTGTAAAGTCCTATTGGATAAAGACAATTGTTTACCGGAGATTTTGCCTTCATCTGATAAAAATTATTGGATACATAAGCCTACTTTAGAACAGTATCAGTGTACTTGTAGTGAGTTTTGGTGGTGCTTAAATAGTGTGGCAAAAGGTCTGTGGCGTGAAGAAATCCCGTATGTACAAGATATGCTGAATTTTGTTGTCAGAAAACAGTTGGAGAGAATGCTTTCTTGGAAAGTGGGTATAATGACGAATTTCTCAGTCAGCGTTGGTAAGTCGGCAAAGTATATGTACAAATGGGTTTCGGCACAGGAATGGGAAAAGTATTTACAGACTTATTGCGGAGCAGATGTTGAAGCTATTTGGCAGTCGGTGGAGTGTATGTGTTTACTATTTGTAGAAACTGCTACATGGGTAGCAGGAGAACTTCACTATGAGTATAATGATACAGAAGCAAATAATGGTATGTATTTTTTACGATCAGTAAAAGATTTACCAAAGGATGCAGGTGAGGTACTGTAGGGAATTGCTGAAGTTATGATATATTTGATTCTAGTTAGGGATATTTGTATAAGTAAAGGCTGGTGGTGTAAATAAACATTGCAATTAAAAATGCTGATATAAACCATACGTGCTATTGAATTTGTAATATATGATTTTATAGCTATTGGATATGATTTATTGTGGTTATACAAAGGATAATATTCATTTATATCAAGTTATGCAGAAGTTTTTATACACGAAAGAGGTAAAAATGTTAGAAAGTTTAATGACAAATCCTTATGCATGGGCCTTTTTGGGAGCGTGTACAATTTTCTCAGTTGTATTTGGAATATGGCAATGGTATAAATCAAAAAGAAAAAAGGAATTATCTTGTTATAAAAATTCTTATACAATAGTAAAAGGTGGAAAAAGCCTTTTGCCAGATTTGGAACTTAAGTATAAAAATGAACAAATACAAGAATTAGTAATAACAAAATATGCCATATGGAATAGCGGGAATGAGGTTTTGCAGAGGTCAGATATTGTAGAGATTAAACCACTTCAAGTGTCTTGCACAGCAGAAAACACTAGAATTTTGGATGTGAAAATTTTACAGGAAAGTGATGAGACAAATCAATTTGTAATTGCAGATGTGGATAAGGAACATGCAAGAATTGAATTTGATTATGCAGATCCAAAAGATGGAATTGTGATTCAAATTATGCACACCGGGGAATCACAGGACATTATGGTTGAGTGTAAGATAAAAGGTGGAAAGAAGGTCAAAATTTTAAATAAGGATAAAAAGCGTAAATATAATAAGTTTGTAGAAAATGTCATGGTAATTGGTTTGGGTATCATGTTTTTTATTATGTTATTTTTTATGTTACTAACTATTCTTGTTAGTATTATGAGCATGGGGCAAAAGTTTTGGGAAAGTCTTATTTCGGTTGTTGGTTCAGGGGCTTGCGTTTTGACTATGGGTGTAACATATTATAAATTGTTAAAAGATGTGTATTATATAAATATACCAAGTGGATTGAGAAAAACTATAGGAAATGATGAATTTTATAAGTAGCATATTGAATCGGTGCCAAAACGGTGCCAAGAAATCTTGCAAATAAAAATAGAACATGTAAAATCAACGAAATTATGCAGATTTAAGCCATAAAAAGCATAGTAAATATCTCGAAACACGCCATTCTGATACCGTGAGGGTGGTAGAACAGTAGGTTCAGGCCGTGTTGCTACAGTTATCGAGTAATTTATAATTTTAAATTATATATTGCAGATTGTATTCCGCAATCCTTGAGCAATCAGGGGTTGCGGTTTTTTTTATCTAAAACAGTTTTTGCTGATGCATTTATTCCAAAAAAATGGTAAACTATTATCTAATGAGCCTGCAGGAAATAAAGAGGTAATAGACAGGACTTACAGTAATATGATTGATTTAGAAAGAGGCAGAAGATGAACAATAAAACAACAAGAAACAGTATCCTGTTATTGGTAACGGCAGCCGTCTGGGGGGCTGCATTTGTGGCTCAGACAGTTGGTGGACAGACAATCGGAGCATATTCGTTTAATTGTGTCCGGTGTATTATCGGGGCACTGGTATTGATACCTGTCATGAAATTTTTAGATAAAAAAGATCTGTCGCCAAGAAAACCACAGACGAAAGAAGATTATAAACTGCTGATAAAAGGCGGAATCTGTTGTGGTGTAGCACTTTGTATTTCTACAAACTTACAGCAGGTTGGAATTTTGATGGGGGCAAGTGCGGGAAAAGCAGGTTTCCTGACAGCGGTGTATATATTACTGGTGCCGATTCTCGGATTATTTTTACATAAAAAATGTGGGATAAATATCTGGTTTGCAGTTGCTCTGGCACTGGTGGGACTGTATTTTCTGTGTATGCAGGATAAGAATGGATTTCAGCCGGCGGATCTGCTGCTTCTTTGCTGTGCACTCGGTTTTTCCATACAGATTTTATTTGTCGATTATTTTTCACCGAAGGTTGATGGGGT
>OJNJ01002231.1_pt1 | contig 10291 bp, 7 predicted proteins | sample 1597491 | NCBI WGS metagenome assembly OJNJ01 (sample SAMEA2452132, study PRJEB22498) | human gut metagenome | biome: human feces; feature: human gut; material: feces | place: Australia | collected 2012 | reverse complement strand
AACAATTAAATGAGAATATTTAAATTTGCTCTTTTTGGCAGGGTGTGTTATAATCCTTGTATACAAAAAACAGAGGTAATACAATATGGGTAGTAATAACGATATTTCATTAAAAGCATTAGCCAAGATTAACCTGGGGCTGGATGTGGTGAGGCGCAGAGAGGACGGATATCATGAGGTCCGCATGATTATGCAGACCATTCAGCTGTATGACAGGCTCGATATCAAAAGGACACAGGAGCCCGGCATACAGATACAGACCAATCTGTCTTTTCTCCCTGTAAACGAGAACAATCTCATATATAAGGCTGCAAAGCTTCTGATGGATGAGTTTTCTATAACTGACGGTGTATCAGTGAAGCTGGACAAGCGTATTCCTGTTGCAGCAGGGATGGCGGGGGGCAGTACTGATGCGGCAGCCATGCTTATAGGTGTAAACAGGCTTTTTTCACTGGGACTGACAAAGAGACAGCTTATGGAAAGAGGTGTGCAGATAGGTGCGGATGTACCATACTGTATTATGAGAGGTACGGCGCTGGCCGAGGGCATAGGAGAGGCGCTTAGTCCTCTTCCTCCAATGGTAAAGTGTCCGGTGCTTATTGCAAAGCCGTCAATCTCGGTATCCACAAAGTTTGTGTATCAGAATCTGAAGCTTGATGATACGACTATTCATCCGGATATAGACCGCCTGATAGATGATATAAAGGCTAAGAATCTGCATGATATCGCAGCGCATATGGGAAATGTCTTAGAGACTGTGACCATACCAAATTATCCGGTGATAGATGAGATAAAGAAGCATATGCTTTCAAATGGCGCGGTAGGAGCCATGATGAGCGGTAGTGGTCCGACGGTTTTTGGTCTGTTTGACGATGAAGATACTGCAAAGAAAGCGTACAAAGCCATGAGAAGCTCACATCTTGCCAGACAGGTGTATCTGACATCTGTATACAATAATCGCAAATAACGTGATATCCGGATAGCACAGCGGGTGCTTTATAGTTGCTTTTTTCTTATATGTGAGAATGATAATACAAGAGATAGGAGAAGTTTGATGACTGATAATTTAACTTTAAATATGGATGCATATCTGCCACTGCGTGATGTGGTGTTTAATACACTTCGTGAGGCAATTTTAAAGGGTGAGCTCAAGCCGGGAGAGAGACTTATGGAGTTGCAGCTTGCGTCAAAGCTTGGAGTCAGCCGTACACCTATACGTGAAGCAATCAGAATGCTTGAGCAGGAGGGGCTTGCAGTCACAATGCCGAGAAAGGGCGCAGAGGTTGCCAAGATGACTCTCAAGGATATGGAGGATGTGCTTGAAGTGAGAGAGGCTCTCGATGAGCTTGCAGCCAAAATAGCCTGTAAGAAAATCAGTGATGATGAGCTTGCGAATCTAAAAACCATAAAGGACGAGTTCAAGAGGAGCATGGACTCGGGAGATGTGAAAAAGATAGCTGAGGAGGATGTGAAGTTTCACGATGCTATCTATGAGGCGACCAACAATGCGAAGCTTGTATCTATGATGAACAATATCCGCGAGCAGATGTATCGCTACAGAGTGGAATATTTGAAGGACCCAAAGAATTATCCGATGCTTGTGAAGGAGCATGATGCCATCTACAGGGCGCTTGAGGCAAGAAATATGGAGCTTGTGACTACAGAAATGCATACGCATGTGGCTAACCAGGCGGTTGCTGTGAAGGCTGTGATACAAAAGCAGGATGAAGAGAAGAAATAAAACAGAAATAAAACAAGATTATAGCAGACAAAGATAATAAAATACAAAATAATATAACAAACCAAGGGCTGCCGGTCGCACTGATGTGTGAACGGTGGCCTTTTTTAGTGGCTTAGTTAGTAGCTTAGATAATAGCAAAAAATAAGTAATCAGGGATATTTGTAGGAATGTATGGTCATACTATATCAGGGATTTTAAATCTGACGGGATTTATTGGGTATATAGGAGAGTTAAAGATGACCACAAACATAGATGAGAACATAAAAAGCTTCAGGCAGATATATTCTGATTGCTCAGATATCAAGATGCAGGAGATGTATCTGGGGCGTGATGCCTCAATAAAGTGTTTTGTTGCTTATATTGAGGTGACATGTGCAGGCTCAGGTATCAATAACAGTGCATTTGGACGATTTACCTCATACCTTGAGGGGATAGAACGGGATCAGGTTAAGGAAGTACTTGACAAAAATCAGGCAGCTCTATCTGAATTTGCACATCTGCACACGGTTAATGAGGCGGCCCAGATGATGCTGACAGGAGACGTGATTTTTTTTGTGGATGGTTATCCGGATGCTTTCAAGCTTCCTGATAAGGGATATCCTGCCATGTCAATTCAGGAGATTGATTCGGAAAAGGTCATAAGAGGCTCCAATGAGGGTTTTGCTGATTCCATAAAGATAAATACAGCGCTTATCAGGCGCAGGTTAAGGAGCACACGCTTAAAGTGTAAAGAGGTGAAAAAGGGACTTCGAGGACACAGCAATGTGGACATACTATATGTGAGAGACCTCGTAAAACCGGGGCTTGTAGAGGATGTGGAAAGAAATCTGGACAGCTATGTAATAGACCATGTGGGTGATTCGGGAGTTCTTGAACAATTTGCTGAGGCAAAATGGTATTCGCCGTTTCCACAGCTTCAGACCACAAAGCGGCCGGATGTGGCGGTAAATGCGCTCCTAGAAGGGCGGATGGTGGTGCTGTGCGATAATTCACCGATAGCGATAATATTGCCAACCACCATGAACAATTTTTTAAAAACCGCAGATGATTACTATAACAGAACGATAGCGGCAAGCTTTGCCAGACTGATAAGGTACGTGGCTGCCTTCATGTCATTTACATTGCCGGGGCTTTATCTGGCGGTCACAAATTTTCATACACAGATACTGCCGACACCTCTCATACTGGCGTTTTATGAAGCCAGACTCGGCTGCCCGTTTCCGCAGCTCATAGAGGTACTAATGATGGAGCTGTCCTTTGAGCTGCTTCGCGAAGCCGGCATAAGACTTCCCGGAGCAATGGGAAACACGATAGGCATAGTCGGAGGCCTCATAATCGGACAGGCAGCAGTGGATGCAAATTTAGTAAGCCCTATAGTGGTCATCCTCGTTGCATTCACCGCACTCTGTTCGTTTGCCATACCGAGTGAGGAGTTTGCATTTTCATTTAGGATACTCAAATTCGCTGTAATAATGATGTCGGCATGGCTTGGATATTTTGGATTTTTAATAAGTCTGATGGTGATACTTTTGCATCTCGCAAAGCTCAAAAGCTGTGGTTACCCATACATGATGCCATTTGTGGGCAGCGAGCTGACAGGCGGCGAGGATGAAAAGGACAGTATCATACGATTTCCGCTTCGCAGACTATGGAGGCGGCCTGTATTTGCAAGAGAAAAGGAGTGCAGAAAGCTGAAAGGAAATAAGGATGACTAAAAATATGAGCACAAGCTACACATTTGCACAAAACGAAAGCATATCGCCCCGCCAGCTATACAGGCTATACGTCTTTAATCTGCTTGGAGTCGGCACACTGGTGCTTCCAAACAATCTGGCAAAGCTTGGAAAGTACGCTTTTATCTCAATCGCACTCGGAGTTTTCATGGCATGGCTATTCATGTGGATAGTAAGCGAGGTGCGTGAACGCAGGAAAACAATATATGACAGAAGCATTGATAAAACAAAATGTGCGAAAATGTTAATTTATGATTTAATTATTGCGATATACGAGCTGTCACAGGCCGCATTTCTTGCATGGATATTTGTAAAGCTGATACGTGACAGCCTTATACCGGATGAGTCATTTACAGTTGTACTCCTTGTGATAATGGCGGTATGCGCTTATGCGCTAAGTGGCGGAGTGGAGTGCCGGGCAAGGGTATACGAGGTAGTATTTTTCTTTGTGCTGATACCGCTTGCTGCTATGCTTTTGTTTGCGATATCGGATGTGAGATTAGACTATCTGATGATTAAGGACAGAGTCGGTGTGGATTTTGGCATAGCGGATATATTTGCGGGTGCATACTATGTGTTTGCAGCATCCATTTCCGTGTTCAATATACTGTTTGTAAGGGAACGCACTGCCTCACAGATACGAGGGAGTGTGAGTAAAGCAATATTCACATATGCAGGCATTCTTTTTTTATTGTATGCAGTATTGCTTGGAAACTTTGGAAAATATTCACTGTCGGAAATAGAGTTTCCGGCTGTCGTACTGATGAGTGATGTGCAGATAAAAGGCAGCTTCTTCAAGAGGGCAGATGCACTGATGCTGTCGGTGTGGTTTTTCACGCTGTTTTCAGTACTCAATATGAGCCTTTATTATGCGGTTTTAAGATGTGAGAATTTTGCTGAAAATACGGGAAAAATTATATTTACATTTAATAAAAACCGGCATTCCTGCAGCAATAAGCAATTTGGCTCTGACAGACAGAAAAGCCATGACAAGGAAAAGAGCACTATGAGAAGCTGGTGCATCATTTTTGTCATAGCAGTCACAGTGACCTTAGCATATATTCTTGAAAGTGGAGATGAAATCGTGAAAAAATATCTTGGATTTTTATTGTGCATAGCGATACCGGTCATAGTAGTGCTGACGATAGGTCTCATGCTCATCGGCTGCAGTGCAGTGGAACTTGAGGAGCGCTGTTTTCCGACACTTGCGGCGGTCGATATTGTAGATGTAGTTAGCCACAGAGATGTTTCGGCAAATGAAAATAGCGGATATATAGAGTTCTACTATAACATGGACAAATCATACGAACCGGAATATGCAGATGATATCAAAACAGCAGTGGACAGCTTCGAGAATCGGCTGTCACAAAAAGCCGATACCAATCATTTGAAGGTGATTTTAATAGGAAAAACACTTAGAAAAGATAAAGCTGCTTATTCAGATTTCATGGAATATTGCAAGACATCAAAAAAATTTCCGAGAAACACATATGTGTGCATAGCAGATGATATAAATGATATCTTTGATAACATGGGTGATTATTATGAGCAGAAAATAAATAAGGAGAATCATGAGGATGGTGAACCGATAATTACACTTGGCACCTTGCTGGATGACTATACGAATGAAATTCATGAAAACCGGTAAAATTTTCAAAAAGGATGAATAAGCTCGTCAAATAAGGCAATACTTGTTTACATGAGAAAGAAAATAATAATAACAACCATAGCAATAATATCCCTTACGGCAGCGATAGCTGCAAAAAATCATACACCTGCCGCAAACACCAATAGTATAGCGTGTACAGCCGACATGCAAAAATCCATCGCCGGCAAAATCCTGCGTTTCCACGTGCTGGCAAACAGCGACAGCGAAGCAGACCAGAATGTGAAAAAGCAGGTGCGCGATGCAGTAGGGGCTTACATAGAGCCATATCTGCTGGAGTGCGAAAATATCGAACAAACCAGAGCCACCGTAAATGACCATATGGACGAAATAATAGCGGTATCAAAGGAGACGCTTGCAGCAAACGGTTTTACATATGGCGCATCGGCAGAGCTTACACACACCGATTTCCCGGAAAAGACGTATGGGGACTATACATTTCCTGAGGGAAATTACGAGGCGCTTGAAATAACACTGGGCGATGGAGCCGGTCATAACTGGTGGTGCGTGCTGTATCCAAACATGTGCTTTAGGGGCAGTGTGTACGAGGTGGTGGAGGACGAAGCAAAGGAAAATCTTAAGGAGGTACTCACTCCGGACGAGTATGAGAGCATATTTGACAGTGGAAAATATGAAATAAAACTAAAAATCCTTGATATTTTCAGATAAAACAGTTAGTATATTCATGCTGAAAAAATATATTAAAAGAAAATATGTGATGACAAATTATTTAAACGTGAATTAATTTAGATATGCAAGAGGATAAGGAGAAAGAAATGACAAAGGATGTAGTAGTATCATTAAAGGGCTTACAGCTCGCACCGGACCAGCAGTCGGATGCGGTAGAGGTGATTGCCCCGGGAGAGTATTATATAAGAAATAACAAGCACTATGTGCTTTTTGAGGAGATAATGGAGGGTGAGACCCAGACACTCAAAAATATGCTTAAATTCAATGAAAATTATCTTGAGTTCACCCGCAAGGGACCTATGAGTGTACATATGATATTTGAGAAGGGAAAGAAAAACCTGACATATTATTATACACCGTTTGGAAGTATCCAGATAGGTATTGATGCCACAAGCATAGAGGTAAAGGAGACTGAGGACGAGATAAGGGCAGAGGTAAAGTATGCACTTGATGTCAACTATGAATTTGTAGGCGACTGTCACATCAATATAGCTGTGAAGAAAAAAGGCGCAGCAGTCAAAATTGCATAAAAGTCTGCCAAGCCTATGGGGAAAAAATATATAAAGCATATATGGATAGAGCATATAAAAAACAGAGCATGTGAGGATGAAAACCATCCCACATGCTCTGTTTATGTACATGAAAATTAAATCATGATATTATTTCTGCTTAGCCTTTTTGGCAGCTGCTTTAGCAGCTTTTCTTTCAGCCTTTGCAGCCTCCTCAGCCTTGAGCTGTTCGTTGGCCTTGCTGTAGTTTTCTGCCATTCTTGCACGGAAGCCTTTTTTCTTCTTAGGCTTCTCAAGAGGTCCTCTGATACCGCGGACAGCTGTGATGTAGATACCGCTGACAGAAGCCTTAACCTCTTTCTTTAAAGGAATCTCATCAAAGATCTGCTCGTCTGCGATAAGAGTCATGACTCTTGGTCCGACCTTGGCCTTGACTACAGGCAGCTTTGAGCGGCGCATAAGCTTTGGTGTCTGCTCAATAATCTGCTGTGGGAGACCGGCATCCTTTAGCTTCATACGCTTTTTGTCAATGATTAGCATATTGACAGTCTGTGATGCTGCAGCTATCTGCTCGTCCTGCTCTTCCTTTCTTTTTTGTGCTTTTTTACCGAGGATTGTTAATACTATAAATGCTACCACAAGCACTACTGCGATAACAATAAGTACGATTAATGCTGGATTCAAAACGTATCCCTCCTAAAAATTTGCTTATTTAAATTAATTCTATCAAATATGCTAAAAAAAATCAATCTTTATTGCAAGAATAGGTAAAACCGTAGTATAATAGAACTATATTTTGGGAAAAGTCTTTAGAAGATGCAAAGGGGTACTTATTAATGAAGAAAATTGCTCTTCTAGCTGATGGCTGGAGAAGATATGTAACATATTCGTGGGTTGAGGGCATCATGGAAGGCTCTAAAGAGCTGGGACTGGATGTGTGCCTGTTTTTTTACAACACCAACGGAACCTGGAGTCAAGATCCAAAGTTTAACAAAGGCGAGTATGCGCTGAACGATTTGCCTGATTTAAACAGCTTCGACGGAGTGGTATTTGACTGCACCAATACGATCAACCAGGATGAGATACATTATATGGTCAGAAAGCTTCAGTCGGTAAATGTGCCGGTAGTGAGTATCGGGTATAAGGTTGATGGGTTTTACTATGTAGGCAACGACAATAAGAGGCTGTTTCGCAATGTGATGGATCATATGTACTATGAGCATGGCTGCAAAAGCTTTGTGTTTGCAGGTGGTCCGCCGTATCATTATGAGAACAGAATTCGTTTTGAGGCCTTCAAGAAGGCTTTAAGTGATTATGGCATACCACTTACAGCTGATATGTACATGTTTGGTGATTTTGATTATCAGACAGGTGTCAGGTATATGAGTGATTGGCACGAGAGCAAAAAACCGTTACCGGATGTGTTTTTATGTGCAAATGACAATATAGCAGCAGGGCTGTGTGCGACAGCAGAGGTTCTCGGATACAAGGTACCACAGGATTTTAAGGTCACAGGCTTTGACAATCTGGATAAGGCTGCGTACTTTAACCCACAGATTACAACAGTGGAGCACAACAGGGGCAATATAGGCAGAAAAGTTCTTGAGATATTTAAGGCGCTTTGGAATGGCACGGGCGATGCTTCTGATAAATACCTTGATTCTGAGTTTATCCCGGCTGAGAGCTGCGGATGCCCTAATACCGGCAGAGTGGATTATCGTAATTACATAAAGAATATTATCAAAGGCTCCGTTGCAAAAGAGCAGGAGGAGGATGCAGTAATGATCCTCCAGAAAGAGCTCGAGGAGTGCAATGAATACTATGATTTGTTTGAGAGATACTCTGACTATATACAGAGCATGAAGTGTGACGGAGTGTATGTGGTCGGTGTTTCTGATCTGGCAGCTGCAAGGAACAATGCACACTTTAGGAAGCATGGCTATGATATTGACGACGAGGTTGTACTCTATGCGGATGACAATGACAATGGAAAGCTTGAGTTTAAGAGTGTAAATGACCTTATGCAGTACATGCAGAGTGTAGATAAAAACACCTGTTATATGTATTACTCGCTACATTTCAGGGACGAGATAGTGGGCTATGTAATACTCAGGAATCCTGAGTTTTTGTACGACCATCCTGAGCAGTTTGATATACAGTCTGCCTTGCTCAAGAAGCTTGAGAATCTTTTTAAGCAAAAGGTACTTGAGAATACAAATAATGAGCTTAAGAATCTCTACAACCATGATGCGCTCACAGGTCTATACAATCGTGTGGCATGCAATGAGATGGTCATTCCTATGTTTGCTGAGCTTGAAGACCAAAATGTCGGCTGCACCATAGTATTTCTCGATGTGGATGATTTTAAGGACATAAATGATACATACGGACACAAGTACGGTGACGAGCTTTTAAAGACTGTGGCGAGGGTGCTTGATGAGCAAAAGCCTGAAGGAAGTATGGTATATAGATTCGGTGGAGATGAATTTATCGTGTTTATCCCCGGGGACAGGCATGACACTGCTGAGAAGTATATAAAGCGCGTGTATGATATCATGGAGCAGCATAGCCTGTTTATCAGTCACGGCATCATATATACGAAGCCGGGCAGTGGTAAGAGCTTTGACGATTATCTCGTAAGTGCTGACACAAAGATGTATCAGCTTAAGCAGCAGCACAAGCAGAAAAAGGATAGCAATTTCTTAAAGGGAGTGGATATTTCATCCGTTCCTATGATGGTTGACAATAATATACAAATAATGGATAGGGAAGGTCATGTGTGCAGGGTATTTGATTTTTTAAAGCTGAATAATGTAAATTCAGTCCGTCTGCGCATATGGAATGAGCCTGATAAGGTGCCGGAGTCTAATGGGTATTGCAGTCTTACATATGTTCTCGAGATGGCTCATGTCATTAAAAAATACAAAATGCATTTTCTGCTTGATTTTCATTATTCGGATTACTGGGCAGATCCTAGACAGCAGAATAAGCCTGATGCGTGGAAGAATTTGAGCTTTGATGAGCTGAAGGAGGCAGTGCACAAGTACACATATGATGTGCTATACAGATTAAAAATCATGGATTGTGCGCCGGATATGGTTCAGATTGGCAATGAAATAAGGAGTGGTATGCTGTTTCCGGATGGTGCAGTGCCACAGTACAGGCAGCTGGCTGAGCTTGTAAATGAGGGAATCAGAGCTGTCAGGGAGCTGCTCCCGGAGACAAAGGTCATGATTCATCTGGATCAGGGAGGCAGATATAACTGTATTATGCCGTGGCTTGATTCTATGTTTAATGCGGGTCTGCTGCCGATTGACGCGATTGGCCTTTCCTTTTATTCGTTTTGGCATGGTACCTTCATGGATTTGAAGGATACTATGAGCAGGATCATAAAATTATATAATCTGCCGGTTTATATTGTGGAGACAGCTCATCCGTGGAGGCATTGCAAGGGAGAGCATATCTCGAAGGAACTCATGGAGACTGCAGGCCTTGATGCAGGCAGCGCAGAGCAGAAGAAGTCTCTTGAAATAATCATGCAGATAGCAGCAGAGGTGTCAAAGGATACCGGAAAGACCGGTGTATACTACTGGGAGCCTGTCGGTGTGCCTGGTAAAGGCATGGGAACCTGGTTTGAGAATATGGGTATGTTTGACGAGCATGGCAGGGCTTTGCCGGGCTGGGATGCAATCAGGGACTTTGATCCGAAAAATCCTCCGATTAAAGAGCTTGATAAGTATATTGAATCATTTTATGAGTATGAAGAAACACCGGAGGTGGAGGATTTCATGAAGCTTCTTATGATTCATGGAAATCTAATCTCAAATCCTGAATTTAAGGATGGATTTAATAATTGGCAGATTGAGACAAGCCTCGAAGAAAGACAGTATACACTGGGTAAGGATGGAGTGTTTATCTCTTCAGATGCCAATTTTGACTATTCGATAAGCCA
>OJNJ01002230.1_pt1 | contig 10293 bp, 19 predicted proteins | sample 1597491 | NCBI WGS metagenome assembly OJNJ01 (sample SAMEA2452132, study PRJEB22498) | human gut metagenome | biome: human feces; feature: human gut; material: feces | place: Australia | collected 2012 | reverse complement strand
TTTGATCCGGAGGCGTTACAAGTGGATGTGCGGCTGCTGGGTACGCCGCAGGGCAAGCTGATCGGCTTGGCTACGGTGGAGTATCACGGCTTTCGCATGGATAACTTCAAGGTGTTCAACGGAGAAAACGGTTTGTTTCTCGGTGAGCCTAGGGCCTCCCAAGACAGACAGCGGCAAGCGCCGGATACATATGTCCGATCAGGCTATTGCTGCATTTGATGACATCGAGATGCAGCAGAGAGCACAGGGCCTCTATAAGCCGGACGGCTTCGTTTTCCTGCAAGTCAACGGAAATCCATATGAGCCGAGGACGTACCATGATCTCTATGAGGATGTTCTGAAGCGTGCAAACGTGGACTATCAAAAATTTCACACCCTGCGTCATACCTTTGCCACGAGAGCGTTTGAGCTGGACTTCGATATACCCACTCTGGCGGAAATCCTAGGCCATGCCCAGAAATCTACAACGGAGAATATGTACGGGCATTCCCTGGACGATTCAAAGAAGCGGAACATGGCAAAGTTTAATCGCCGTATGGATAAGGCTGTGTTAAGGAATATCCCGCGTATTAAGGACAGTAAACAAGAGCCGTAGGAGGAAAGGAAATCGTCAATAGCGGTCAGAATAGCGGTCAAAACTAATGGGAAGCACGAGAAACCGAAAGAAGGTGTTTATATGAAATTGCATAATCCAACAGAAAGCCTTGCAAAAAAAGAGTATCGCAAACAAACCATTTTTCAAGTGCGTCTCTTAGCCAGAGGAAGACAGAAAAAACCCGCAAAGCCAGTGGCTATGCGGGTTCATGTGTTGTCCTTCCTTTTTAGATGCCACCTCATTTTTTGAAAAAGTGGCTTGAAATAAGGCTTTTTTCAATATTTGCAGCACAAAATGACCTTTCGGAAATTCACCCGAAGGTCATTCTGTCGTTTTTTAAGTGCTACCAAAATAGATGCCGTCATTTGGACGAGACGAACCAACTTCACTAACCCCAGCTATTTCTTGAGCTTGTTCTTTTGCATCTTCTTTTTCTCAATTTCTTCTGCGAATCGTTTGCCTTCTTCTGATGAAAAGAATTCAATAATGTCCGGCAGCAAAGCACGGGCTATGGACTCATACGCATAATCCGGCACTTTGATGTTTTCGAGATTGTAATCCTCTGTCCGAGCTATTTCACCGTCTTTGTCGAAGTGAATGATTGTACAGGGACGACCACTCTTTATGTCATCTCCCACCGGAAGGGTTGTGTTGTAGAATATCTCCATTTTACCCATTGCTTTTACTCTTTCTCTCGATTGCGACAAGTGTCTATGATCGCATCCATGAGTTGTATTTTCTGTTTTGTCGGACACTTTAAATCCTTAATTTTTTTGTATGCAAGCTCTGCATGAGCTGTTGCCACTCTTTTTGAGAGTTCAGCCAATCCTTCGTCCGTTGTCGGATAATGCACTATCACATTCAGTCCCATGTAAAGCCATTCTCCAATCTGTGCTTGATTAATGAGAATATGAGTTGTGCGGTGATTTTCTGATCACCTGATAATGTCGGCCAAACATCTCGCACAAAGTCATCAACAATGTCATCCCAAAGGCGAAGATTACCTTGGTCATCATAGAGCTTCATTCCTAATTCTCGAAGGGTATCCTTGTCGGATTGGGACATTCGCTGCAATTGATATTGTCTTTCTTCTATGCCCATTTCATTTTCCTCTCTGCCTTAGAAGTTCCAATGTATTTCAATTGGAATGTCTTGTGTCCCTTTGATGCGTTTCCCAATAGTGATATGGTCTATAAGGATTTCTACCATTTCCCGAGTCAGATGTTCAATGTTGGCGTATCGCCGGACTATATCTTGACGGCTTTCTCCTGAATGTATCTGCTCATCGATGGCTTTAATTTTCATCTCATTGTCAGCAATCATTCTCTCAAATCGATCTCTGTTTTGAGTGAAATCCTTTGACATCTCGATGTAGTCTTCCTCGGTGATTATCCCTTTGACCTTATCAATATACAGTTCACGCAGTCCCTTGGTATATTCATCGGCTTTTCTTCGGTATGTAGCCATATCGGAGGAGAGCCGTGTTTTTTGTTCATGGAGATTTTGGCATGGGACAATGCATTTCTCCAATTCTTCCATGTCTATATACGCTGCCGTCAAGCGATTCAGTTCGCTTACTACGAGCTGCTCTAATTTGTCAACCGAGATAAATGCACCCTCGCATGCGCCTTTTGCTATATGCCGACTTGCACATTGGAGGTAGTGCCTTCCTCTGTTCTTGGAGGAACGCATTACATATCCGCAGTTGGCGCATCGTGCTTTCCGTGCGAACAATCCTATAGTTCCCACGGTGAATGGCTTTGCTCTTTGAGCAATGAGCTTCTGCACTTTGTCCCATAGTTCACGGTCAATGATCGGCTCATGTGTGCCTTCAACCACATACCATTCATTCTTGGGACGAGGTTTGCATTTCTTCGATTTATAGGAGATGCTGCCGTATTTACCTTGCACCATGTTGCCGATGTAGATTTCATTTGTCAGCATATCGGATATTGCAAAGTATTTCCACAGGGTACTATTTTTGTCTTTCGGCTGTTTGTATCGCAAGCCCTGCTGTCGCTTGTATTCTGTCGGATTCGGAATGCCCCTGTCATTGAGTATTCGTGCTATGGCAGTCTTTCCGTATCCTTGGGAGAAGAGTGTAAACACTTCTCTTACAACCTCGGCGGCTTCCTCATCAATTATCAGATGCCCTTTTTTGTCGGGATTCTTCTTGTAGCCGTACAGAGCGAATGCCCCGATGTGCAGTCCGTTCATTCTTCGGTTTGTCAGTACGCTTCGAATGTTTTCGGACATATCCTCTAAATACCACTCGTTCACAAGGCCATTGATTTGCCTTGATTTCTTGTTTCCTTTGTTGTCGGTATCCGCATTGTCAACAATGCTTATAAATCGGATACCCCACAATGGGAATAGACCGTGGATATACTTTTCGACAAGCTCCAATTCACGAGTAAATCGGGACTGCGTTTTGCAGAGAACAATGTCGAATTTATGGGCTTCGGCATCTTTAAGCAATCGATTGAATTCCGGTCGATTTCTATCTGCACCGGTGAAGTCATCATCGCTGTATATGTTATGGAGATCCCAGCCTTGAGCCAAGGTGTATTGCAAGAGCATGTTCTTCTGATTCTGAATGCTGCCTGAATCGTCAGTTTCGAATTGTTTGTTTCGGTCTTCTTCGGATAGGCGGCAATAGATGGCTACCTTCAAGTCTTTCTCTCCCTCGGGAGGCTTGTAATTGTAGCCTTGTTTTTCTCTGTGTTGTTGATGAGGTCAATCATCTTTGAGGTGAAGGCTTCCTTGGATACAGAGTCGCCACCTTTGAATATGCTCTTGCAGGTATTATTATTGCTTGTGTTCTTCTCCATGAGAACCTCCATCTTCTTGCATATGGGACTCCTTATTGGCAATCAAGAAGTCGTACAGGGCTTCCGGTTGTCGCAGATCACATTTTGTTTCCTTGCCATCTACTTTTTCATACACCGTAAAGTCTTCCGTTTCATACAGCCCCCAACCGAGCCAATCGCCTTGGTCATCAAATATCTCTTTCAGCACCAAGAACAAGGCTGCCTTGTATTGGTTGTTGATTCCGTATAGACACCAACCATCGCACACCAAGCCGAGGGCATCTTCGAACTTGTCGTTGATGTCCTCTTGTGCTTTTATGTGTGCGATAACCTTTAGAAAAGTATCTTTAGTGATCATTGGATTCGTCACCCTGTCTTTCCTCGAGTATGTCCATATAAGGTCTGCATTCTTGGGGATACTTTTCCATAAAGAATTTTTCTTTTTTGATAACCTCTGTGGCTATCCGTTCAATGTCGTATCCACCGAATTTGCGTACTGCTCGAATAAAGGTCAAGATATTGTTTCCCCACAGCAGAGCATCGTAGTTGTAGAACGATTGGTAACCTCTCTCGTCCACCTCGCTCATAATGGGAGTTGTGTATGAGATGTACAGAAAATCGTCCTTGTGCATGTGGTTGATGCGATAGTTCGGCTTATAAACCACATCCTTGATTCCCTTGATTGAGAGATATCCATCCACCTTATACACCATCATTTTGATGTAGTGGTCGGGCAGATCCTCGGCTGTAATCTTTGTGGCATTTCTGCCGTTTGAATACAGATATCCGTTTGGTAGTCTTGTGTCATGAAACAGATTTTTAATGCCGAGCTTCCGTTCCGTATAAAAGGGCGCATTGATTCTCTTTTTCGTCATTCATCTGCACCACCTTTAATCTCTTTCTACGATCAGCCGGACATAGTCTGCTGACGGATACCTCTCATCGAGATTGTCACATTTTATGTTGTAGAAGCCCCAATCCTTAAAGAAGTCAAGAAGGCAGTCTACCTTTTTAACGAGGTCAACATATACAGCGTACCAATCGCCCCATTCATCCCATTCGTAATAAACATACTCTTTCTTTGCTCGAGGTGACAGTTTTTCATATTCGGTTGGGTGTATCCAATTATGGATATCTTCAACTTCTCCGAGTTCGTAAGCTGCAAGGCAATGCTTTTCGACATACCCTTGGTAGCGAGTGGGTTTGTTTTCCTTTACACGGCTTTTTACATGTTTGCCGTAATTCACGACAAACAGAGTTTGACCGTAGTATTGCTTGTAGGTCATGTCCCGAAGAAAGAAATCGCAGATTTCATCGTCATCGTGACTGAATATTTGCTTGAGTTCATCGCTGATATCCGCAGGGCGGCCATGCATATAGCAATCTTCTTCAAGTTCTTCATAGGCATCTCTCAGTAGCGATTGTCCGTAGATTATCGGTTGCGCTCTGACATCGCCATTTTCCCTCCTTGAAAGAGGGCTGATGTTATACCATTTATCGCCGACACGAACTTCGGCGTAGATTGAATAATAAGTTCCCATCGGTAACTTCTCCTTTTCATTTCATTCTTTGCAGCAGTCTTTGGTACTGCCAATTGATTCTTGTGAGCCTGTCCCAAGACATACGGTCGGAGCAATAGAAGATATCCCATATAAACGCTTGGCATATCTTTTCGGTTGTTTCCGCTTCTTCCTCGGGGGTGAGCCACATCTTTTTCCAATTGCCTTGCCCAAGAGTGTCGCAAAGGAGAAGTGCCTGTCTGCGAGATAACTTGAAATTGTACCTGCACAGAGCAGGACAGATTATTTCTCGGTATTCCTTCAGTAATACCATCACCACATCATCGGTTTTCTCCAAATCTGTGTACTTATGGGCATAGCCATTGGTGAGGGCATAATACTTTTTAGCCCTCATTGTTATTCAGCTTTTCGACAATGTTTGACCTTTCGTGCAGGTATGCCAAGCGTATCTCCAATTCTTTTTTGAGAGTACGCCACATGGTCGGATCGTCAACATTGTTCCATTCGAGTTCTTTTTCAATATCCGTGAGTGCCACCTCGATTGTTTTGGTATCAAGGATGGGCATATACTTGCGGACAAATTCCACGACAACACCGGGCATATAGGTGTGCCTACTGATGGCGTAACGAAGTGCGCTGTTGACAATGCAACCGAAGTCATCATCAAAGCAATACGACATCCACCTTGCAGGGCATAGAACCTGTCCGTCCTTGCCTTCTTCGTTAAGGATGACAAATCCTATATCTTCCTTATCAACTCGCTCTAAAACCTCGTCAAAGTTGTCACAGAGGTGCTGACGAGTGATTCTCTCCATTGTATCGAGGGGCATTAGGTATTTGTATCGATACATTTTTCTTTCTCTCCTATATAATATTCTGAATAAAATTCCTTTAGGTCATCAAGGCGCAAGCATGCGAGTCTGCCCCCGATGTTGAGGTAACAAGCACCACAGTCAATACCAATGTAGTTTCCGTGATGCCATATTGTCATTGGTGTTTTATGATGCAGATTTACTGTCGGTGTATGTCCGAAGACAAGGACTGTGCTTTCGGGGAGTCGTTCCTTGTGGCTTCTCCTTGACCACACGGCATATTCTCTTGCATCGTCATAATTGTAATACGGTGTCGTGTAGTTCGCAGCAATACCGGCATGTATGAGCAGGAATTTCTGACCTTTGACTTCGACCTCAATATTGAGAGGCAGAGAGTCGATATAATCGAATATCTCTTGCCTGAGTTCTTTTCTGATGCGTTTAAGATATGCGTGTGTTACATCACCGCCGTTCTCATACCAATGGCGCAGTTCACGAGTCTTGGAATAGTCCCGACTCCACTTGTCCACCTTATCGCTCGGAGGATACACAAGGGCATCCATCATCATATACTCATGGTTGCCGAGTAGCATTTTTATGTTTGGTGTTTTCATTATTCTTCGCAGCAAGCGAATTCCATCGGGTTTTCTATCGATAACATCCCCAAGGATATAGAGCGTATCATCCGGTTGCAGATTGATCTGCTTCATGATTCGCTCAAACCTTTCGCTGTCACCATGGATATCCGACATTACATAGGTCATGTGCTTTCTTCCTTATCTATTTCTTCAAAAATGTATACAGAGTTCAAGGTCGTTACCGTATGTACGGCATCTTCCTTGGTGTGTGACATTACATGGGTGGTGTGGATTCTTGAACGGTGTCTGTTCGGATGCATCAGCCACATTCTTGTGCCGATGGTGATGTCGGGAATGTAACCTACAAATCCTTCTATATTCAGATATAGAGGGCGCATCTCCGACTGATTCACACCGTCAAGGGTTTTGACGGATATTACTTTAACCGTTAGGTCTTCGGAGTAACGCCATGCTGTGCTTTCGAATTCCTCGGTTGTCGGCAGGTGCGAGAGCAGGTATCTTGCTACCATTCTGATGGGATAGTATCCGTCAAGACATTTGCCGTCATTGTAGAAGCGTTCATCATACTTTAACGGCTTTTTACTCCATCCCTTATATACCTCGAAGGTCTGCTCGTCATAGTCAATGACATAGCCCCACTCGCATTGGATGCTGTCATAGGCGAAATCATAATAATTGCGAGTTTCCGCAGTCCTGTCTGTGTCGAGGAGCATTTCGAGCAGATCCGCACCGTCAGACCACCAAAACTTCGGATGTGCCTTTTCGAGAGCTTCTTCATCCAAAGCGTGATTTTTATAGAAACTGCGATATTCGCTTTCTTCAAGATTGATAATCCTATGGAGCTGCGTTCTGATGTGCTGCTCTGTGTCCCTGCGGAGCAGTTCTAATATCTTTAGCCCATTGCTATATGGATCGCCGTCATAGTGTCCGTATTGGGCTATAACGGGCTTCTTGTTGTCTATTACGACAGTTATGTATCTTGTGGGCATTTTATATCCTTCTTTCCTTACTCTAACCCGAGGATTTTCTTTACCGCCGGCAGATTCTCGGGGACGATGCAAAACTTGAGAAATGCCACCGTTACTTCCTCGAGGGTAGTCCCGAGGGATTCGCATAGTTTGGTTGCTTCTACGAATAGGTCATGGTCGATTTCAATTTCCAATTCCACGAGGTTATCCATTCGGTATCATTCCTTTGTCAATTCTTTGAAAATCCTCTTGAGCCGTCTTTTTTCTTTTTTCTGTGCTTCTTCAAACTCTATAAGGAGTGCTTGCATTTGGAGTTGCTCATTTGCATTCTCCGCACCGGTATAGATGTTTTCCATGAGGAAGTATGTGTCAATGCCGTATTTCCGTTTTATATCTCTGACAACGGCAATAGCATCATAGGTCACATAGGACAGCATGGAGATTGCCGGTATTACTATAAGCTTGACATCATCCGCTTCGCATTCTTCGAGCATGGCGTTCCAGCTCGGGCGATTCTTTGCGGATTTTTTATTGTTCGTGTCCACAAATGATTTTATGATTGTGGTTGTCACCTGTGGGATAGCTGCATTTGTAAACTCGGTCAACAGGTCATCGCTTATAGGTTGTGTGTTCTTGGAAAAGCAAGCGTATCCATACGCCTTTTTTAATTGTGTTTCTGAATCCATTATTCAATATTCCTTTCTTCTATGTGCTTATTAAACATACTTGATGCGATTATATCGATCACGAACTTTATATGCCTTACCTTCCGGCAGCAATCCTTCTGCTACTTGAGTGCAAATTGACCGTAGCACCTTCTTTTGTGTTTTTCGTGCTGCAATCTCATCCTTTAGAACACTTTGTGCCACCAATGCCGAATCTGCATCTTCTGTGCTTGTTAGAATATCCTCAAACAGAAAATAAAAGTCAATTCCATACTGTTCCTTGATTTCTCTCACTAACATAATGGTTTCGAAGTGAGAATGCATTAACATTGACATCGCAGGGACTACGATTAGTTTCACACCCTCATCTACACATTTTTCAAGAACGATTCTCCAATAATGCCTTCTGTGGGGTGCCTGTTTGCTGTTTGTGTCAACGAACGAGTCAATGACTTGAATGTTGCGTTGTTGCAGAGTAGTATTCATAAACTCTGTCATTAAGGTAGTGCCAATAGGTTGTGCTGTCTTGGAAAAGCAGGTATAGCAATATGCTTTTTGCGTTTGATTTGCGTCCATCGTTTGGATTTCCTTTCTTTAACCGTCACCGAAAATATCATCAAGAAATGCTGAAAAATCGGGATCGGGATTCGTTACAAAGTTTGCCTGATCTGCAAGAGCTTCTGTCTTGTTCTTAAAGACTTTCTCAACCACATACAGTTGATTACGCAGGTCGTTTTTCTTACCTTGGATTTGTCCGGGATATCCCCAAATCATACCGCCAAGTGGTTTGTAGTCCTTCTCGCTTGTGTTGTATCGCAGATTGGTAAACTGCGTGAGAATACAACGGAAGTATTCACCGTGGCAGGATACCCAAATGTGAGTACTTTCTGCCTTCTTGCATTTCATGTAATACGGCCATTCCCAAGTGTTAAAGTGCGTCCACTTGTAATCGGTCAGCACAGAGGTGGCTGTACCAAGTATCTTGGCTTGCACAAGGAACGGCACTTCTCGGTATGCTACATTGTGTGTCAGCTTTTTCTCACCGGCGAGATACCGGTCAAATACCGACAGAATATCTGAGAAGCGTTCCGCAGTTTTCTTGTCCGAGCGTATATCATCGAACAAGCCCTTGAGCTGCTCGAGTGTGCCGAAGTAATTCTTGCTGAAACTCGTAAAAGAAGCTGCCGAAAAGTCATCAAGTATCAGTCTATAGAGTCGTGCCATTGGTACACCTGCTTTCTGTGCTTCCATAGATAGTCAATAAAGACATCCAAATTCATCATGATCTGCTGATAGACATCGATTTTGCGTTCCTCGTTTTCACCCTGTGCGATCCACGGGGAGATGATGATCTCCCACTCGCATTTCGCCCAAAAGTAATGCATCAGATAAACGCTGACGATATCCGCAAAGTTCTCTATATTTTCGCACTCTCTTGTATGCTCTGCGACAGCATGGCAGAAGTTATAGTTTTCAAAGATGTTGTACTGTTCCATTCCCTTGCTATTGCGGTTGTAGACATATACCTTCCAAGAGAGTTCATTCTTCAGTTTGTTCATTGTCGGTCACCCTCGTTCCGTAGTTCGGACGGACAGTCTTTCCGTGAGCGATAATCTCATCCAAGGTCACCGGTTCATAGTTCCAATACATGCATCCCACATTGTAGATTTCATTGCGGATACCTTCCGCATTGAGCTTTTCGGCAAAGTCCACCTCGTAGTCGGCTTCGTCTGTGAAGTGGGAGTGTGCATGAAGGTGGATGCCTTGGTATCTGTGTCCGTTATACATTGGGATGAAGTAATGACAGAGGATAACTCTTTTCTTCGTGCCGTCTTCCAAAGTGACACAGATATCGTCATAGTCCTTCAGCCCTGCAAGAGCTGCCTTTGCCTTGGCATTGTGGAGGAAGCGGTCGTGGTTACCCTTAATGAGAATAATCTGACCGTTGAGGCTTTTGATGAGGCTTGGGGCATCATCGTTGCGTGTCTTCCAAATCATGTCGCCGAGGACATAGACAAGGTCACCCTTGCCAACCTTATTGTTCCATCTGCGGATGAGTTCCGCATCCATTTCTTCGACCGTTGCAAACGGCCGCTTATCAAAGGCGAGTACATTTTCGTGTCCGAAGTGCAAGTCGCCTGTAAAGAAAATCTTACCCATAGTTGTGTTTTTTCCTTTCTGCATCGTCCCGAAGTTCAGTCATAATTTCAGACCAATCGGTCATGTTAGGGACGATTTCGTGTTCGCTAATATAGTCTTCAATATCTCGAATAATACCTTCCTCGGTCTGATAGTTCAGCGAGTCGAGGCTTTCATGTATAATT
>OJNJ01002228.1_pt1 | contig 10301 bp, 7 predicted proteins | sample 1597491 | NCBI WGS metagenome assembly OJNJ01 (sample SAMEA2452132, study PRJEB22498) | human gut metagenome | biome: human feces; feature: human gut; material: feces | place: Australia | collected 2012 | reverse complement strand
GTTGGACTATATATATTATATACTATATATAATATATAGTATACAAAGTGTACATAGGAATATATTGTTATGTGTCAACGACCATATTAAAAGTGTTGATGATATGAAATTGATATATGTATCAAACATAAGTTGATAAATATCATAAAAATGTGTAATATATAGTATTGGCTGTTGCCGTAATGATATGTGAATGTATAAGCGCATTATAGCATTGTATATAATTATATAATACATAGAGGTTATATGAGAATATGCGCAGAAATGAGGATGAAATGGATAATCAGAAATTAGCAGATTTATTATTTCCGGAAGTAGTTAATACTCCTGAATATTATGAAGAGAAATTCCCATATAGAAAGCTTCCTAATAAGGCAGAAGTTACACGTATGGCACCAAGTCCAACAGGATTTATTCATCTGGGCAATCTCTATAGTGCACTTGCTGATGAGAGAATTGCACACAGAAATGGTGGTGTATTTTATCTTAGAATAGAAGATACAGATGAGAAAAGAAAAGTTGATGGTGCAGTAGAAACAATTATTAATGTATTAAGATATTTTGATATTGAATTTGATGAGGGTGCTGGCTTTGATGATACAGACCCAAGAAATGCTTATGGACCATATTTCCAGAGACAGAGAGTTGAAATATATCATACATATGCTAAGAGTCTTGTAGAAAGAGGACTTGCTTACCCATGCTTTTGTACAGAGGAAGAGCTTGATAAGGTAAGGGCAAAGCAGGAAGAAGATAAGGTTCTTACAGGTTATTATGGAGAATATGCGACTTGTCGCAACCTCTCTTATGAAGAGGTAGAAGCTAATATTAAGGCTGGCAAGCCATATGTATTAAGACTTCGTTCACAGGGAAGCCCTGATAAGGAGATTACATTTGTTGATGCAATCAAGGGAGAGATTAAGCTTCCAGAGAATATACACGACATTGTGCTTTTAAAGAAAGATGGTATTCCAACATACCATTTTGCACATGCAATTGATGACCATCTTATGAGAACAACTACAGTTGTAAGAGGTGGTGAGTGGCTTGCATCAGCTCCTATACATTATGAGTTATTCCATTTATTAGGCTTTAAGATGCCGGCTTACGCACATACAGCACATCTTATGAAGTTTGATGAGGAGACAGGAGGCAAGAGAAAGTTATCTAAGAGAAAAGACCCAGAGCTTTCACTTGATTATTATAGGAAGGACGGATACCATCCATATACAATGAAGGTATATCTTCTTACGCTTCTTAATTCTAACTTTGAAGAGTGGCACGAGAAGTTCCCGGACAAGGATATCAATGAGTTCCCATTCTCAGTAGAGAAGATGAACCAGTCAGGTGCACTCTTTGATAAGGATAAGCTTCATAATATATGTAAGAATGAATTATCTAAGCTTTCAGAAGAAGAACTTTACGATTTCCTTTATGACTGGGCTAAGGAGAATGAACCAGAAAATGTAGAGAAATGGTTCGGCGATAGAGAAAAGATGTTACAAATTCTCCGCCTTTATATGGGTGTCGGTGCTAAGAGAAGAAGAAAAGATTTAATGTATGCAAAGCAGATATTTGAACTTATCTCTTATTTTTTTGACGGCGAGTCATCAGAGGAAATGGACGAATTCAAGCTTGATGATGATATGGTAAGTAAGATATTAAAGAGTTATCTTGCAAAGTATGACCATAATGATGATAATTCAGTATGGTTTAACAAGCTTAAGGAGATAGCAGATGAGCACGGCTTTGCTTCAGATATGAAGGCTTACAAGGCTAATCCAGAGAATTTCAAGGGAAATGTATCTGATATAGCTGAAGCTGTAAGAATTGCAGTTACAGGACGTGCCAATACACCTGACCTTTGGACAATAGTTCATATTATGGGTGAGGAGCAGATGACAGAAAGAATTAAAAAGCATATTAAGTAATCCTATATAAGCAGATTAATAAACTGGGGAATTGATATACAAAAAGAATATTATACAAGTAGATTAATATACCAAAGAATTAATATGTGGACAGAACAATATGCAGGAATGGAGATTAATATGTCTAGAGAAGATGAAGGACTTAAGCAGTTAGGCAATAAGACGAAGTATAGTATGGATTATGCACCAGGAGTGCTTGAAACATTTGAGAACAAACATCCGGACAATGATTATTTTGTAAAGTTTAATTGTCCTGAGTTTACAAGTCTTTGTCCTATAACAGGCCAGCCTGATTTTGCAACAATATATATATCATATATTCCTGATAAGCTTATGGTTGAATCAAAGTCACTTAAATTATATCTGTTCAGTTTCAGAAATCATGGTGATTTCCATGAGGACTGTGTGAATATAATTATGAAGGATTTAATCAGGCTTATGCAGCCAAGATATATAGAAGTGTGGGGCAAGTTCACTCCACGAGGAGGAATATCAATTGACCCATATTGCAATTATGGCAAGGAAGGAACTGCATTTGAGGATATGGCAAAGCAGAGACTTTTATGGCACGATATGAATCCTGAAAAGGTTGATAACAGATGATGTAAAGCTGGAAGTATATGCTTAATATAGCGCAATTTTATTTAATTAATAAGTCTGCGTAATATTGGCATATACTTCCAGCTTGTTTCTTAATTATGTGTTTATTTCAAGTTTCAAGTTGCTTCAAAATGTATAAATTTGGGATTATTAACCTGCGATTTTAAAGATAATTTAACAATATTTAACAAATTTTAGTAAAACTTAATAAATGGATTGATATTGTAAATACATAGTGATAATATATATTTAAATATTTAAGATACGATCAATTGAATATTTAATGTGTAGAAGAACGGAGGAATAATATGAGCAAGGAACACACAGAGAAAAATGCTGCAGTCGAGGGGTTCAGAAATAAACAGCTGACCTATAAGATTTCAGTAGCAGTGGGTATATTATTAGTTGCCTGCCTTACGGTTATGATTGCAATTAGTGCAACAATTGCAGCTAAGTTTATGAATAGTAGTATAAGTGGTGAGTTTGATGGAATTGCACAGCAGAATGGTGTATCAGTACAGGAGGTACTTGACAGAGCCTCAGATGTTGCTAATATTCTTCAGAATTATATTACGGAACGTTATGATGATTATGCTAAGACCGGATATACTGGAGAGACAGTTAAGAGTGAAGTATATGATGTACAGTTACAGAAGATGAACAAAGAGATTGAGCAGTTTATGATCAGCGTAGCCAATACATCTGTAACATCAAGTGAAGGCATTGCAGGTGTTGGTGTATTCTTTGAGCCTAATGCTTTTGACCCTGCTATTAAAGATTATACAATCTATGTAAGTGAAAGCTATGGTGAGTATTCAAGCTATGGTTCAAAGGACTATTACAAGAATGCAGCAGCTTCACAGCAGAGCAGCTTTACAAGTCCATATAAGGATCAGGGCGTCAATATGGTAAGTGCATCTTTTCCAATTGTATATCATGGTAAGACACAGGGTGTAATTCTTGTAGATATTAATGTTGATACATTCAGCGGACTCCGTTCAACAGACGATAAGTACAATACAATGTATGTAGATGTACTTATGGGTGATGGTACATTTGTATATGACAGCGAATCAGATGAATATGTTGGAAAGAAGTTAAGCGATGTTTTACCAGCTAAAGAATATGCCAAGATACAAAAGGGCATTGATACAGGAAGCAGTTTCAGTGTAACAACTAAGAAGGATGATGGTTCTAAGGTTGAAAGATATTATGCACCTATTAAAGCTGTTAACCAGACCTGGTGGGCAGCAAGTGCATTAAATAAGACAGATCTTGAGCGTAATACGATTATTCTTGTAGTGTTTATGATTGTTATTTCGATTATAACTTTAGTAATTATAATTGTTATCAGCAATAAGCTTATTAAGAAGTACATTAAGCCTATAGATGATGTAGTTGCAGTAGCGGACCAGCTTGCGATGGGAGATTTCTCAGTTAATATTAAGAAGAATTATAATGATGAAATTGGTCAGCTTGCTGAGAAGTTTGATAATATGGCAGGAAGATTAAGTGCAATAATTAAAGACCTTACACGAGGTTTAAAAGAGATGGCAGGTGGTAACTTTAATATATCACCTAATGTAGAACACATCGGTGACTTTAAGGACATTGAAGTTGCTTTAGTAAAAGTTATAACAGATCTTTCATCAACTCTTTCAGAGATTAATGGTGTTGCAGATATGGTAGCTTCCAATGCAAGCCAGCTTTCAGATGGTGCACAGGCAATTACTGAGGGTGCAACAGATCAGGCAAGTTCAGTACAGGAATTACAGAGTACAATTGCTAATGTAGCTGATCAGGTTGATATGAATGCACATAATGCTAATAAGGCTAATGAAATGGCTAAAGCTGTTGGTGACCAGATTATTGAAAGTAATAATCAGGTACAGCAGATAGTTCACGCTATGGAAGTTATCACAGAGAATTCTAAGCATATCAGCAGTATTATTAATACAATTGATGAGATTGCCTCAAGTACTAACCTTCTTGCACTTAACGCTTCAATTGAAGCTGCAAGAGCAGGTGAAGAAGGAAGAGGCTTCGCAGTTGTTGCAACACAGGTTGGTAATCTTGCAGCACAGAGTGCAGATGCGGCTAAGAGCTCTGGTGAACTTATAGTTCAGGCAATTAATGCAGTTGAAGAGGGCAAGGGAATGGTTGATGATGCAGCTGCTAAGCTTATGGAGTCAGTTGAGAAGACTAAAGAACTTGTTGAGAATATCGAGCAGATTTCAGTTGCTTCAGAACAGCAGGCTGAATCATTAAAGCAGGTATCAGAAGCAGCAAGCCAGATAGCAGCTGTAGTAGAAGAGAATACAGCTATGGCTGAGGAAAGTTCTGCAAGCAGTGAGGAACTTGCTTCACAGGCGGACAGATTAAAAGAATTAGTTAGTGCATTTAAGCTTATGAAGTAATATAAAAAGCTGCCACTTTTAGCGGATTGACCGTTAAAAGTGGCTTTTTTTATGTCCTTGCACAGTATTTTTTTGATTAATTATGTGATTAGATATTGATTTCTATGATAAATGGTTATATTATATATGTAACGTAGTAATCAATACTATGTAGTATGAAGATAATTACAGCACATATTAAGAAAGCGTGTGCAGAAAAGAGGATTATTATGGAAAAGATTAAGAAAAATGTATCTAACATAAAGATAAAAGACCCAGGAAGTGCAATAACACATTTTATAGCAATGCTTATGGCATTATTTGCTGCAACACCGCTTATAATTAAGGCATTGTCAGCACCTGATACAATACATGTTATTTCACTTTCAATATTTATAGGAACAATGATTTTGCTGTATGCTGCAAGTACAACTTATCATACAGTTAATGCAACACCTGGAATTAATAAAATATTAAAGAAGTTAGACCATTGTATGATATCGGTTATGATAGCGGGTTCCTATACTCCTGTATGCTTAGTTGTCCTTCATAACAAGACAGGATATGCACTGTTAGCACTAGTATGGGGAATTGCAATAGTTGGTATTATCTTTAAATTATGCTGGGTAACCTGTCCTAAGTGGATATCATCAGTTCTTTATATTGTTATGGGCTGGGCGTGTGTATTATCATTTACACAGATAATAAATGCACTTCCAACAGCGGCATTTGCGTGGTTGTTAGCAGGTGGAATAATATATACAATCGGTGGCGTCATATATGCACTTAAGCTTAAGGTGTTTAATGCCAGCCATAAGTATTTTGGTTCTCACGAGATATTTCATCTGTTTGTTATGGCAGGAAGCATATGCCACTTTATTATGATGTTTAATTATGTGGCTGTAATGCCTTTAAAGTAGTAAGTTCTTTTAAAAATACACACAAATTATGGAAATAGAATTTTATATGTGTTATCCTCTATAATCGGGTCTGTAACTATTGTTGCAGACCCGATTACAGGTTGTCAGACCAACGAACGGAGGATTAATATGTTATTTTCAGATGTCGATGCAATTGCTAAGGCAGCATCGAATAAGGCAGAGTTATGCAACAACCATTTCGGAAAGTATTTTATGCGCTCTATTATGGCAGGCTTCTATATTGTTGTTGCAACAATTTTATCGAATGTGAGTGCGGCAGTACTGCTTCCAACTTATCCACAGTTTGGTAAGCTTTTAGGTGCATTTTTATTCTCAATTGCAATTGTACTCGTTGTATTTATGGGAGGAGAATTATTTACAGGTAATAATTTTGTTATGGCGATTGGCACATACAATAAGACGGTTTCAGTAAGAGATCTAATAAAAGTATGGGTTGTAAGCTATATAGGTAACTTTGCCGGTGCATTTATTCTTTCGGGTTTATTTGTATATAGTAAGGCTTCACACGCAATAATGGTTGATTATTATAACAGTTTTATATATTCTAAGATTTCAGCAGGTTCCATGGAACTTTTAGTAAGGGGGATTCTTTGTAATTTCCTTGTATGTATGGCAGTATTAGTTGGTACTAAGTTAAAGACAGAAAGCGGCAAGCTTATAATAATGTTCTGTATTATTATGGCGTTCGTAGTTGCTGGTTTTGAGCATTGTATTGCTAATATGAGTACATTTTCTATTGGATATATGTTACTTGGTGATATTGGCACAGCTTCTGTTATCAAGAGTATGATTATGGTGACAATCGGAAATATGCTTGGCGGAGCAGTGCTTCTTGGAGTGCCGGTACAGATTATGAAAGCAGAACACTAAAATTAAAGTTATTAATAATGAATAAAGCATGAAAGGATTAGTGAGTTGTATGAAAGAAAATCTTAAAAAGCTTGTAAAATATTATAAGCCATATTTAGGCACATTTATTATAGATATGATTCTTGCGATGATGTCTGCGGCGGTGGCACTTGTCATACCGCTTGTTGTAAGATATATAACTTCCAAGGTTGCCTATATGCCGGCAGATGAAGCGTCTAAGGCAATATTTACAATAGTTGTGATATTATTCGTGCTTGTTCTTGTGCAGTGGGGGTGTAATTATTATATATCTAATTACGGACACGTTATGGGAGCTAAGATTGAATACGATATGAGGGCTGAGATTTTTAACCACTACCAGAAGCTTTCTTATTCATTTTATGACGACCAGAAGGTTGGACAGCTATTATCAAGGATAACTTCGGATTTATTCGATATAACAGAGCTTTTACACCACGGTCCTGAGAATATAACAATATCACTTATTAAGATTGTAGGTGCACTTGTTATATTAAGCACTATAGATGTAAGGCTTACGCTTACCGCATTTGTGCTTGTGCCTGTTATGCTTGTATTTGCATATTTCCTTAATAAGAAAATGAAGCGTGCATTTAAAAGAAACCGTATCCGCATAGGTGAGATTAATGCACAGATAGAAGATAATCTGTCAGGAATACGTGTTGTTAAATCATTTGCTAATGAGGATATAGAGTGTGGTAAGTTCAAAAAAGGCAATGATTTATTCTTAGAGTCAAAGAAAGACAGCTATCATTATATGGGAATGTACAATGCCGGACTTACAGCATTTACAACTATGATTAATGTAATTGTAATCGCAGTGGGCGGTATAGGAATAACAAGAGGCTGGGTTAATATTACAGACTTCGTAACATTTTTATTGTATATAAATATATTTACGGAGCCGGTAAAGGTACTTATTGATTTTACAGAACAGTTCCAGAACGGTTATTCCGGTTATGAAAGATTTCTTGAGATATTATCAGTTGAACCGGATATAAAGGAAAAGCCAGATGCAGTTGAACTTAAAGACGTTAAGGGTGAGATTACATTCGACAATGTATCTTTTAGATATAAGGACGGAATCGAGGAAGTATTATCAGGAATCAGCTTTAATGTTACACCAGGCAGATATGTGGCACTGGTAGGTCCGTCAGGAGCAGGAAAGACTACATTATGTTCGCTTATACCAAGATTTTATGAGGCGACAGAAGGAAGCATAAGAATTGATGGAAAAGACATTAAAGATGTTACTCTTAAGAGCTTAAGGGATAATATCGGGGTTGTCCAGCAGGACGTATATCTGTTTATGGGAAGCATTAAAGAGAATATACGATACGGAAAGCCAGATGCTACCGATGACGAAGTAGTTGCAGCGGCAAAGCTTGCCAATGCACATGAATTTATAGAAGCATTTGAAAATGGATACGACACGGATATAGGACAAAGAGGTGTCAAGTTGTCAGGTGGACAGAAGCAGAGATTATCAATAGCAAGGGTATTTCTTAAAAATCCACCTATACTTATATTTGATGAGGCAACATCAGCACTTGATAATGAAAGTGAGCAGATTGTACAGGAGTCGTTAGAGAAGCTGGCTAAGAATAGAACTACATTTGTTATAGCCCACAGACTTACTACAATAGAAAATGCTGAGGAAATATTTATGCTTACAGATGAGGGGATTAAGGAAAGAGGAACTCACAAGGAGCTTATGGAGTTAGATGGTGAATATGCTCATATGGTTAAAATTCACTCAGCTAACTAGAAAAAGTATTGAAAATGTGTTATACTAATCATAGTTATAACGAAAATGTTAATCGCTGTATATTATTGTATGGCTGATTATAATATATGGAGGATGACGTATATGGAAATGTGGGATATATATGATGCCAACAAAGAAAAGACAGGCAGATTAATGAAAAAGAATGACTGGCAGCTTAAAGATGGAGAATATCATCTTACAGTGTTAGGTGTCATAGAACGTCCGGATGGAAAGTTCCTTATTACACAGCGTGTTATGACTAAGGCGTGGGCTCCTGGCTGGTGGGAAGTATCAGGCGGAGCGGCTCAGGCAGGTGAGGAGTCAATTGATGCAGTAAGACGTGAGGTTCGTGAAGAGACAGGAATTGACGTTACAGATGCCAGAGGTGGATATGTATTCACCTATAAAAGAGAGAATCCTGGCAAGGGTGACAATTATTTTGTAGATGTATACAAGTTCATTAAAGATGTTAAAGATGAGGACATACATATACAGACAGAGGAAGCCTTAGGGTATAAGTTCGTTACCAGAGAAGAACTTAAACAGATAGCAGCAACAGGAGAATTCCTGCATTATGACAGTATTAAGCAGGTATTTGAAGATTAGATATTGGATTAAGTAAGAATTGCTGTTATTAAGTGAATATTTGTACTTGATTTATAAAATGTATTTATAATAGAAGAAGCACCAGCAGATTTATTCTGATGGTGCTTTTTAGCTATAAGAAGTAATAAAGCTTAAGAAAGGAATGTGGTATGCTTAAATATTTAAAAAAGTATTGGTTCTTTGCTCTGCTTGCACCTATATTTATGATAGGTGAGGTTTCTATGGACTTGTTACAGCCGGAGCTTATGAGCAGAATAATTGATGACGGTGTATTGGGGCTTAACAATGGCGGGGTTGGCAATCTTAATACAGTAATTACCATCGGGCTTAAAATGATAGGATTTGTGGCACTTGGTGGTATCTGTGGCATTATGTCCGGTGTCTTTGCCAATCTTTGTGCACAGCAGTTTGGTAATGATGTAAGAAAAGCTGTCTTTAAGAGAATTATGGAATTCTCTTTTGAACAGACTGATAAATTCTCCACAGGTTCTTTAATTACAAGGGTTACGAATGATATAACACAGCTTCAGAATTTTGTAATGCAATGCCTGAGAGGTTTTGTGCGTACAAGTATGCTGTTTATCGGTGGTATAGCGTGTATGGTGTCACTTAATATGGAATTTGGAATAATAATTGCGTGTGCACTTCCGTTTGTTGCAGTATGTGTTGTATATTTCATAGCCAAAGCCAATCCTAAGTTCACAGTGTTACAGAAGAAGCTTGATAAGGTTAACAATGTAATGCAGGAAAATGTGTCTGGTGCAAGAGTTGTAAAGGCATATGTCAAGGAAGATTACGAGACAGAAAGATTTGAGAAAGCTAATAATGAGCTTGTTTCAACACAGCTTGATGTACTTTTACTGCTTTCTTATATGACACCTATTATGAATATTATATTAAATCTTTCAGTTGTTGCGGTTATAAAGGTTGGTGGAATACAGGTAAGTGCAGGCAGTGCAACACCTGGTAATGTAATGGCGGCGATTACATATTGTTCACAGGTGCTTAATGCGGTTATGCGTATGACGATGATATTTCAGACAGCTTCAAGGGGAATTGCCTCAAAGAAGCGTGTTATGGAGATAATTAACTGTGAGCCGGCAATAAAGAGCGGTACATATAGCCTCAGCATCGCCCTCAAACGATACCCTGCCGTCCTCCACACGTGTTA
>OJNJ01002227.1_pt1 | contig 10304 bp, 2 predicted proteins | sample 1597491 | NCBI WGS metagenome assembly OJNJ01 (sample SAMEA2452132, study PRJEB22498) | human gut metagenome | biome: human feces; feature: human gut; material: feces | place: Australia | collected 2012 | reverse complement strand
GGATTTGGATGATCTCAAGCAATTGGTAGAAGATGGAAATATGACGGAAACGGTATCGGAATAAAAGAAAACTATTGGGCAGGCGAAGCCGGGTACGACCGCCGTTACCCCAATAACTGGCGTGCAGGTATATCTCTGGATTACAGAGATGGAAAGGGCAAGTATGATTTTGGCGGAAGAGGCGACAGCAAACTGTATGCCCTGTCGCTCTACGGCTCGAAAGATCTTGCCCGGGGCGCCTTTGTGGATATGATCGTCAAAGGGGGGTATATAAAGAATAAGTTTACCCTGTATGACAGAGGAAGAAATCAGTTTACGGGATCATCTACCGCCAGAGGTTACAGTGTGGCAGGGAGATATGGAAAGCGCTTCGGAATGGGAGATTTCTACTGGCAGCCGCAGATCCAATTCACCTGGGCGCATTTGGAACCTGATGAATACGATGTTTCCAATAAAAGCGCCGTGATGACTGTGAAGGGGCAGTCTTTTGACAGTTATGTGGCGAGGGCAGGTATTGAAGCAGGACGTATCGGTTCTTTCGGTGATCTGTATGTAAGAGCGGGCATTGCCCATGAATTCGGCGGCAGAATTAAAGCGTCCTATTCCGCTGCTGACGGCGGTACTAAGGAAACCAGCTATGATTTTAAGGATACCTGGGGGGAATTAACGGTAGGCGGCACGTATAATCTGTCACCTGTAAGCCGTATTTATATAGATGTGACAAGAGGATTTGGCGGGGACTGGAAACGGGAGTGGCAGCTGAATGCCGGTTTCCGGTGCGAGTTCTGAGAAAGGCGGTGCGGAAATAGTGTGGCAGACAGCAGGTATCGTGACGGTTCCGGCTGCGGTATAATACCCTGCTGCAGGGAAGCGGGGTATATATTTCATATTTCTGAAAAATAGAAAGATGGAGGAACAGATTATGAAAGAATATTCGAAATGGAAATCGGGGAAACGGTTTCTGACAGCGGCAATTACATTGTCATTACTCGGCAGTCTTGGTTTGTATAGTCCGGCGGCATATGCCGAAGAAGATTTTGAGGAGTACACTGGCAGCATAACAGGAAAGGAAGATAACGCGTCTGAATATGTTATGGCCCACATAACAAAGGATGGCGGGAAAAATTATAAATTTACCGATGATTCTCTTATAAAAACGAATCAAGGCGTCAAAGTGGGAGATTTGGATTATCCTGTAAATATTGACGCATCAGGGCATGTTTTAAAGTTTTATGGACATGTAAATGACAAACATACCCTTGTTCATGCGGTGGAAGCAAACTCTAAAAAAGGGGTTACTATTACTGCTAAAAAGTTGATTATTGACGCAGGGAATACAAAGAGTCGCGCTGAAGGAATCAGTGTAGGCGGGCAGGGCGGAACGAATAAGGATGCACCGTACAGGTTGACGATTAATGGAGATACGGATATCAGAGCTCATGGCGCCAATTACGGACTGGGCATGTATCTGTGCGGCAATGCGGAAGTCACCATCAATGGGAACGTGACGATGAATACCCATGATGAAAAGAATCCCTGGGCGGTTTATGTGGAAAATGACGGTGGTTTCAGCTATTATGGCGGTTCTGCCATCTATGCCGGAAATAATTATGAACTTCAGTTGGGACCGAAGCTGACCGTTAACGGACTGGTGGATCTGAAAGTGAATGCCAATGGTGTATTTGCCAATGGCGGGCATTCGGATATTTACTTCCGCGGCGGAAATATAGAAATCAATAAAGATAATACCAAAGGATATTATGCGCTTCTGGCAGAGTGCGCCACTACCACGATGAATATGGAACGGGATGAAAATAAAGTGCCTGTCAGAGCCGGGAGTGCCAAAGTTACGATAAAAGGGAATGTAGGCGCATCCGCCGGCGCGATCAATGTGGCTGAGCCGGAGCCTTATACCCGTGTCAATCTGGGGCTGGCTACGCCTGATTCCAGCTGGACGGGGGTCGCTTATAATGCGTTTAAAGATGAAGGCAATGACGCCGGCGGCAAGAAATTTTTTGGAGAAATTAATCTGTGGCTGCAGAATGGTGCCTCCTGGACGAATGAAGCCTGGGGCGAACCGCCTGATGCTTATTTCGGAGAGGATTTTTCGGAAAGTCATCTGAAACGGCTGGTCGGCGGGGAAAGCGCCGATAAGGCGGGTCATATTTTCCAGAAACCCGGAGAGGATGAAGACAGCGAAGGTATTAATATCCGCGTAGACGATTATAAGGGATTTACCAACGTATACTATGGGCATAAGGATGAGAAACCCACGGATATCCTCGGCGGGACTTTTACCGTGACTAAAGCGCAGCCTGGATCGGGAATTACTCTGATTACCGACAGCAAGGGTCTTAATGTGGATTCGTCCAAAGCAGCAGATAAGAATCTGGTCAGTGAAACTTTGAATGCGCTGGCGAATAAGCTGTTTTATACCGCGTATAAAAATGGGGAAACCAATCTTGCCGGTAAAGTGGAAATTGCCGAGGGCCTGACGTCTTCCAGCCTGTCCAAACGTATGGAAGATGTGACGTTCAAGGAATCCAATGGTCAGGGGCAGTACCTCTATACACCGGCTTTGGATATTCCTGAAGAACAGACGGAAACAGCATTTACCGATACTATCACCGGCGTAAAGGCGAAGGACATGAAATATGTCAATACCGGTGTACGTAAAGAAGACGGTACATACAAATTTACAAAGGATTCTGAAATTACTGTTGCCGCAGGCGGACCTGCAGTAAAAGTAGAAGAAGATGTCATTATCCGGGCTGATGGAAAAACGCTGAAAATGAAGACGGTGGAAGGCAGCGGTACAGTCTACGGAATCAACCAGTCTACTGCGAAGAAAGCAGAAATCACCGCGAAGAACCTGGATGTAGAAGTGACAAGCACATCCCGTGCTGAAGGCATCCATATGGCAAACAGCAATGCAGCTATCCGGCCCGAAATGACGATTAATGGAAATGTCAATCTGAAAGTAAGCGGAACAGCTAATACGCTGGGTGCCTATATCCAGGGAAACAGCAGATTGACAGTTAATGGAAATGTGACAGCCGATGTAGACGGACACAATGGCGGCTTTAGTTATTATGGGGCAACCGGACTATACTCCACCAGTAATATGGGGCCCAATTCTATGGGAGCTGATATCACAGTCAATGGAAATGTAGACCTGAAAGGCAAAGCCCATGGTATTTTTGCCAATGCCGGCGGCAGCAAAGTGACAGTCAACGGCGGCGGCAGCATTGAAGTGGACAAGACATCGACAAATCCCTATGCGGCTATCCGTGCAGAAGACGGTGTTGTTAACATGAATGTCAAGCTTGACAGCAACGGAAATGCCGTAGGAAGCCTTGACAAGAAAGTCAATATTAAGGGAAATCTGGCGGTAACGACCGGTGCTGTCAATGAGGTGGATAAGAAAGGCACTTTGTCACAGATTAATCTGGGACTGACTACGGCAGACTCTACATTCCAAGGGGTTGTGTATAATGCATTCCCCGATGAAGGGAAGAAAGCAGGAGAGTTGACCTTCAAAGGGGAGGCCAATCTGTTCCTTGCCAACGGTGCCGCATGGATGAATGAAAAGTATGGAGATACCGGAACATCCTGGGGCGGCAAAAACTTCGAAGGCAGCCATCTGACAAAGCTTGCCGGCGGAGTAAGTGTGGATAAGGCAGGACAGATCTTCCAGAAAGACACAGGAAATATCACCATAGATAACTACAGCGGTTACACGGATGTATATTATGCGCACGAAGAAACGGCGCCCAAAACCATGATCGGTGGAGATTTCATCATACGGAAAGCGGCATCCGGCTCCGGCATATCCCTCATCACGGATAATAAGGGGCTGAATACATCTTCCAATGCATCTGCGGATAAGAATCTGGTCAGTGAAACACTGAACGCTCTTGCGAATAAACTCTTCTATAAAGCGTATGCAGACGGAGAGAATAATCTGACCGGTTTTGTAAAAATTGCAGAAGGTCTGACCAGTTCTGAAGCGGTTCTCAAAACAGGAAATATCACCTTTAAGAAAGATAACGGTCAGGGCCGGTACCTTTATACACCGGCGACATATGAACTTGTCGGGCCAATTACCGGGCCGGAAAAAGAAACGGCTGACCGCAATGCAAAAGGCACTGCGCCGAATGCAAAGCAGGGAAATGTGGTCAGCGGTATGTACAATGAGTCCACACCTACGACGAAGACCAATCCGATGATTGTGGATATGAATGGATTCAATTTAAATGTGGCGGCAGAAAGCGACAATAAGATTGCTGATGCCGTTTATGTGGGAAATAATGATTATATTACTGTAAAAAATGATGCGGGAAAGAAAATCGGCATCACTTCCACCAATACAAATACCCGTGCTGCCAACGGCATTTTCCTTGAGGGGAATTCCCATCTGAATATAACGGGACCGGTGGAGATTGCCAAGGTGCATACCAAAGGCAGTTCCGCCGCAGGTATTGCGTTCCAGGGCAGCGGAAGTGAAGCGGTGATTGACGGTTCCCTTACCATTTCAAATGTGGACGGTGATAAAGCGGAGAAGCAGGGACGGTATATCGGCGTATCCGGGATCCGGATGACCGGCGATAATACTTCCATGACCGTTACGGGACCGGTGAATATTTCCGGTTTTAAAGGATCGGCATTGCATACTGCGGGCGCGGACAGTGTAATTTCTGTCGGCGGCGGTACTATTTCTACGGCAGCGGATGCGGATAAATCCCATAATTTCTATGCGGCCCGTGTGGAAAAAGGAACGGTCAATATCAACATGAAAAATGGTGCGCCAGGAAGCGCAAGAACTAATATTATCGGGGATATGTATGTTACAGGGCAGTATGGAAAGAAAGTTATTGAGTACAGCGGAGGCCAGCTGGCAGATTGGCAGCACAGAGGAAATCTTCATGTGGCGCTGACAGATAAGGATTCGTCCTGGACCGGTGTGGCAGCGTATGAACAGTACAATGATAATTACGGCAGCGGCGGGAATACGATGCATGATATCGGGAATTTTGATCTGTATCTGCAAAACGGGGCCACCTGGACGAATGAGCAGCAGTCTCATGTGACTACTACGACGCTTGCCGGTAAGAATCCTGTCTATAACGGCAGCTATTTAATGAAGCTTCATGGCGGCAGTGACGCAGTGCATAAAGGGTATATTTATCAGAAAGACAGCAAGCCCATTACTGTAGATAATTACAGCGGACACACTCTTGTTTTCTATGACCATACTGGAGACGGTTCTGCCGCTGAAAATTACAGCGCCGGTGATTTCAGAATGAAGACAGCGGAAGAAGGATCTTCCATCACGCTGCGCACAGGTGCAGGCGGAATCAATACGGCCGATAAAACGGCGGCGGGAAAAGCGCTGAACAGTTTAGCAAATAAGCTCTACTATATGTCTTATGCGCAAGGTGACACAAAGCTGAAAGGCACTGTGGAAATTGCGGAAGGGTTGACTTCCTCTTCTGTTTCAGCAAGTGGGGATATTGCTTTCAGGACAGATACGGCTGCTGATAAGAACGGACAGGGCACCTATGTATATGAACCGGAAGAGCCTTTGGACGGGCCGATCATCAAAGACAGACTGCTGAAAGGCGAAACTACGGTCACTGCTGATGACACCCATGCTGAAGATGGATATGTCAGTGCAGCTTACAACGGCGATGATTCAATCACCGTGGACATGGCAAATCATGGACTCCGTCTGGAAGCGGCTTCTTCCGCATCTGCAAAGGCGGCGGCTGTCCGTGTCGGAAAAGGGACGGACGGCAACAAGAAGAGCATCAGTTTCATCAATATGGAGAAAAACAAACCGCTGGTTATTTCTGCAGATCAGACGAATGGAAGAGAAGCTACAGGTATTTATGTTTCCGAGAACGGTAAGCTTTCCGTCGCCGGGGATGTAGTGATTGATAAGGTGTCTACTTCAGGCAGAATGGCGTACGGCGTGGCAAACCGCGGACCTAATGCGGAACTTATCATTAAAGGCGGGCTGAAAATAGCCGGTACAGGTGCCGATGAATGGAGAACGGTAAAAGCTGCCAAGGATACAACGGGTATATCGGTAACTGCCATTGCCAATATCGGGAATAATGCCAAATTAACTATTGAAGGGCCGCTGGACGTAAAAATTCAGGGGACTGCCATCAATTCTACCGCTAAAGGCGGCGTTATGCGCCTTGGCAGCGGCAGGATTCTGACGCCTATGGATGAACATGCCCAGGGGAATTCAAAGCTTGTTAAGGGCGTGAACGGTACTGTTTTCATTAATATGAATGAGGACGGAACGGCTGCCAAAGCTGAAGACACTGTGCTTCAGGGAAATATTTACACCGAAAGAAGATCAGGGTCTAAGGCCGTTGTAAATGTAGGGCTGGCAAGCAAGAATTCTTCATGGACAGGTGTAACCGATTATAACAGGAGTTTTTCCAGCGATGCCGGCGAGGTCAATCTGTATCTGAGCCATGATGCGGTTTGGAATAATAAGAAGACTGCTTCCGTGACGGGCTCTTACATGGGCAGCCATATAGATTATTTCAAAGGCGGCAGTGATGCGGCCCACGCGGGTATTATCAGACAGAACGACGACAGGGACATCAATATAGATCATTACAGCGGTCATGCAATCCTTGTCTATGACCATAAAGCGGAAAAGCCAAAAGAGATGATTGGCGGCAGGACGCTGATAAAAAAAGCGGAACCGGGATCTGTTGTCAGAATGGTAACCGGGAACGGCGGTCTGAATACCAATTCCAACAAGGCGGCCGATAAGAATCTGGTCAGTGAAACTCTGAACGCTTTGGCGAATAAGCTTTACTATACCGGTTATAACAATGCGGCAATCAAAGATAATCTGAAAGGTACCGTAGAAATTGCGGAAGGTCTGACGGCAAGTTCCGCATCGGTTGCCATCGTATCGGGAAATATGAGCTTCCAGGATGTCACGGGCAGAGGTGAATATAAATTTACCCCCGCAGAAGATGACCCTCATGGACAGACTACGTCTGATTTCGGTACCCCTATCACCGGAGAAGCCGATAAGGATCAGGAGTATGTCAAAGCCAATGTGCTGAAAGATGACGTGTATACTTTTACCAATGCGGTGAATACGGTCACTGTCGATGACGGAGATACCACGACAGAAGATCTTGGCTACCATAAGGCTGTGGCCGCCGTGGTGGGGATCAATAAGGATATTACGATTCATGCGGCAGATAAGAGTCTGAAACTGAATGCGGAGAATAAGACAGAACGCAACAGTGCTGTAGGCATGTACACGAAGAAAAAGATTGACGCTGTGGCAAAAGATATTTCCATCGATACCAAATCTTCTGTGGGTGATGTATACGGTATATATATCCATGAAGGCGGAAAGGCAGCCATCACCGGCAATGTGTCTATCCTGGCCAAACAGGGCGGAGACGGTTTTGCGAATGGAATCAAACTGTATAACGGCGGTTCCGCGCTGACCATTAACGGTAACCTGGCTATGAAAGGCACGGGAAGCGGAAATGATGCCTATGGTGTTTCTGCGGCTCAAAAGGGCGGGTATGGCAGCATAAAGACATATCTGGCAACAGGTATCAATATCTATGATAAAGACGGTGCTTCGTTCACCTTAAACGGCAACGTGGATATGGTGGTCAAAGGTGTCGGCGTAGATATGCGCGGCAGTGAGAAAAATACGGTAACCATTGCCGGAGGCACAATCCTTACGCCGGATGACAGGGAGGAAGCCAGCTATATAGCTGTGGCTGCTACTTCAGGTACCTTTACCATGGGGATGAATGATGCGAAAACAGGATCCAATGGAAAGGATGTCATTGTGCAGGGCACAATTTCTTTAGGAGCTGGGGGAACTGTTAATCTGGGTCTGGGCAGCAGTAAATCCCGGTGGACAGGTGTTTCTGATAATGAAGACGAGCGTCCTGTGAATCTGTATCTGTCGGACGGAGGAATATGGGAAAACCGACAGACGGCGAAAGACCAGTATGGTTTGTTTGCAGGCAGCCGCGTGACAAAAGTGGCAGGAGGCACCACGCCGGCTAAGGCAGGTGTAATTGCCCAGAAAGACAGTAATCCCATTACTATTGATCATTACAGCGGACACACTATTCTTGTTTATGATCACGAGGCATCGTCTCCTGCAACAATGATCGGCGGAGATACGATAATTGCTAATGCGGAAGCCGGTTCCGGTATTACGATGCGTACCAACAGCAGGGGATTGGATACAAATTCTGGCAAGGCAAAAGATAAGAATTTGGTAAATGCCACCCTTAATGCACTGGCGAATAAACTGTTTTATACTGCGTATAAAAATGGAGAAACCAATCTTACGGGTAAAGTAGAAATTGCTGAAGGATTGACAACATCCGCCGTGGCAAAGAAGACAGGCAATATATCTTTCAAGAACGGGACCGGTCAGGGTGAGTACATCTATACGCCCGAAGAAGATCCGAGCGGTGACATTATTGATGCAAATGGTCCGATTACTTTCGATTATAAGAAGGATTCCAAGGTATTCGGCAGATCTGTCAGTCAGATAGGCGGAAATAGCAAGAACCTGGCTTATAACTTTGCAGGAAAGACAGTCAATATTACCACCGGCGGCAGTGATTGGGCGCCGATAGGAATGACGCCGAATGTAAAAGCAGTTATTAACGCGAAACAGTTGAACCTGAAGACACCGGAAGCCGGTATGATGGGAACTTATGGAATCTATCTGGAAGACGGAGATGATATTACTGTCAATTCCGATGTGAATATGACCGTCAACGGCGGTGCATATATGGTAGATGGTATTTTTATGGGGCACATGGGGGCGGCAGAAGCGGCAAAGACCAAACTGACCATCAATGGCAATGTCACCATGCGCGGTACCGGAAATGACCAGTCTTCCGATGATTTCTGGGGTATTAAGGGTACCGGAGAAGACGGCGGCTATCCTACCTATATGGGAAGCCGCTGGGCGCCGGAAGGAATTTATCTTGGAAAAGAAGGCGGCAGTTCCATCACGGTTAACGGCAATGTAGATATGGCGGTCAAAGGGAACGGCGCAGTAGTGGACGCTTATTACAGAGTGGCAGGGCAGAATTCATTGGATAATGTCCTCACCTTGAATGGGGATGTCAATATTATTACGCCGAAGAATACAGAACGGGGATTCCTGGCATTGGGGGCTTTCGGCGGTACTGTCAATGTGAATGTGAAGACGGAAACGGATGCCGGCGGCAAAGTCAAAGTGACCGGAGCCTCCGACCATAAAGTGAATCTGGTGGGGAATCTCTATGCATCGAAAGATGATGGAAATGGAGATAATACATACTATTTCCGTGACGGTGCCATTAATCTGGGGCTGACAACGTCTGATTCCACCTGGAGCGGTGTTGTATCGAATACGAATAAGAATACGCCTACCGGGAAATCGCAGCAGGGCGACATCAACTTGTGGCTCCAGAATGGTGCGACCTGGACGCATGAGGCGGTTTCTCGTGCGGATGCCATTTATGCGGCAGGGAATGACGGAAAAACGACACTTCCGAGTGGATCAAACAAACTTTACGGAGCTTATGACGGTATTTCCCATCTGACGACACTGGCTGGCGGTAAAGACGCGGAGCATGCAGGCCGGATAGCCATGAAGGACAAGGCGGATGTGGAAGTCGGTACGTATAGCGGTTTCAGCCGCATTTACTATAACCATGAAAATAGCACGCCAAAACAAATGATCGGCGGCGATTTCAAGGTATCCAAGGCATTGGATGGTTCCCGTATTACATTGATGACGGGGAGCAACGGATTGGATACGTCTTCAACTAAAGCGGCGGATAAGAATCTGGTCAGTGAAACTTTGAATGCTCTGGCAGGAAAGCTCTATTACTTGGCAAAGGATGGAAAACTTTCTGCCAAGGCAGCTTTGGCGGAAGGGCTGACTGCATCGGAAGCTTCTCTTGATTTGAAGAATGTGACGTTCAAGGAATCCAATGGTCAGGGGCAGTACCTCTATACACCGGCTTCGGATATTCCTGAAGAACAGACAGAAACAGCATTTACCGATACTATCACCGGCGTAAAGGCCAAAGACATGAAATATGTCAATACCGGTGTACGTAAGGAAGACGGCACATACAAGTTTACAAAAGATTCCGAAATCACAATTGCCGCAGGCGGACCTGCAGTGAATGTGGAAGAGAATGTTATTATCCGGGCTGATGGCAAGACGCTGAAAATGAAGACGGTGGAAGGCAGCGGTACAGTCTACGGAATCAACCAGT
>OJNJ01002226.1_pt1 | contig 10304 bp, 8 predicted proteins | sample 1597491 | NCBI WGS metagenome assembly OJNJ01 (sample SAMEA2452132, study PRJEB22498) | human gut metagenome | biome: human feces; feature: human gut; material: feces | place: Australia | collected 2012 | reverse complement strand
TTTCGCCTATCGAATTTCTTAATAATAGTGTCCAATATGATTGACAAACCTACACAAATCGACGTTTTTCTCTGTTTTCACCGAAGAAAAAGCGTTTCAACCTGATAGGCTAAAACGCTTTAAATATATTATTCATTATCTGGTCATCGACATGGCTTGCTGATAAGAAATGTCAAGATTAAGTTTCTCTTGCTCCCACTATATACTAAGTGACCGACTGTTATGTTCATCTGTTTTTTCTTCTGTCTGACTTTTTGTAGGTGCCTGACCAGATGTGCCTACTTTGTGTGCTTTCTCCTCAATATTAATTTTTAATTCTTCATTCGGAGCATTGTCAGAATCTAACGGAACTGTCATTGTTCTTTCGCATCCAGGCGTTAGTGAAATGGAAGCTCCACTACTTGTTTTCGCTCTGAAATCATATTTAGAATCAATGATTTCAAAAATAATTGCACTGAACAGTGAGCCGACGATTGCCAACCGAATCGTACCCCCCTTTCCAGTAAAAATGTCAGTCACTGATCTTGTCGCTTCACTCATAGGTATCTTCTCCTTTCACAATGGTTAATCTCTTTAACCATGTTTCAAAATTCTTCTTAGTCATCTTTTTTTGTAGTATTTCCTGCTTTTTAGTATCAGCTTCAATCTGTAACGTACTAATAAGCTTCGTCACATCGTCAGCACTATCTGGATGTCTGCGTCTCTGGTTATACAGCCTTCCGTATGTATTCTTAATAAGATGATCTAATTCGTTTTCTTTGATTTTCTTACTATGCAACAGTTGAGGATAATAATTCTTGCACAGCCGCGCAGGGTTCTGTGGTGATGGGAAACTACAATATTTTGCATCCGACCTTTTCGCTGTAAAGAACTTGCCACAATCGGGATTTTGACAGCGCCTTATTACTACATCAGAGCTTTCAATATGAGCGAACTCAAACATCACAAGAGATAGGAAGCTGTTTATTACATAGTAATTATTCATCGCACCAGAGGTATCAATCATGGGCTTGATCTCTATACCAGGTACAATATCTGGATTTTGCAATATGCCAAGCAGTTCATTGTATGTTGCTTTTTCCTGTTCGTCTGCGGTTCCTGATATTATCGCTGACAAAGTGGCAAAGAAAACAATGGCGTTTACAAGATCAACATAATAATTATTGAAGCAAAGTCGAAGAAATGTGCCAATGTTTGAGAATCCGATATCGTTGAATAGCATATTATTCTCGTATACCCTCAGTAACTCTTCTTGAAGGGGTCTCGACATACTTTGAATGTCGAGAGCTCGATATTGTTCTGCCACTCGGATAAAACTACCTTGTGCAATCCGTCTTGCAGGATAGAAATCGTCATAGCAAAGCGCATCGAGAACATAGTGCTCTGCTTCTTCAATGCTGTCTTGTGTCAGCACATCATTGTTCATAGGACAAGCGTTAATGCAGTTATACAGGATACGACTGATATCATCAAGGATCTCTCCTTGAAATAATAGACACATCAGGTTCCCGACCGGATAGCTTGAGTCTTTTTCATATCGTGGTGTTAGTATGTGATTTTTGCCGCCATCATACGAAATCATCAGCCCATTTGTACGCATACCTGAACTCCTTTCTTTGGTGCAACTGGTAGCTACACGGTTGCACCAGATGTTTTTTCGCTAACGATTGTTTATATGTTAGCAGAAAACCCCTGAAAAGTCAAGGCTTTCTGTTACACAATAAAAAACAATCATAAAATACAAAATAACTATTAGTAACAGAGTTAAAACATTGTTTGGGGAATTCGAAACATTTGTCAAAAAATCATTATATTTATACTTGTCGTACATTAGAAGATACAAAACTTATAGAAATAAAACACTTACTATAGTCGCTTTGACAATAGTAAGTGCTTTTATCGGTAGGTACTGCTATGGGTTTTGTGTTACTATTTGGAATGGGGATAGTAATACTTACATTACTATGTCCCAGTATTTCTGACAAAGCTTTTACATCAAAACCGAGTTTTATACAATTTGTAGCAAAGAAATGTCTTATAGCATGAAAATGTACTGACGGAAAATTTCCGTTTTTTAATATCTTGGCAAACCTATATTGTATCGTCCTTGGTTCTATTGGCTTTTTCTTGTTAGAAAGTATGTAATTATCATTATCTCCTCTGTTGTTTTTCAAAAGCTCTAAAACACATTTTGGAATGGGAATTTTTCTTTTTGAAGACTCGCTTTTCGGTTCTGCAAGCATAAGCTTAGTTTTGCATAGCCCATTCTTTACTTGTATTCTTTGCAAAGTCTTATTCACACTTATGACACCCTGTTCAATGTCAATGTTTCCCCATTTTAAAGCACAAAGTTCACCTATTCGTAAACCTGTTACTCTTGTAAGATAAATTCCTATAGATGTAAGATCATTCTTTTGAGCCAGTATATCACACAGCTTTTTGTCTTCATCGTCATTCAATATTCTTATTTCAACTCTGTGTTTCTTCGGCATTACAATACCGTCCATGATATTATCTATCTTATAGGTTTTATACGCATATTTGAAAATAGATTTCATAAGAACTAAAATGTCAGTAATATAACGATTTGAGAGATTTTCCTGCTGTTTTCTTTTGATAAAATCATATATATCGTCATTGGTTATTTTACATATACATTTCTGCCCAAAGAAAGGCAGAATATGTTTGTCAGCTTTTAAAATATAATTTGCAGCGGTTGATTCTTTTATGCGTATTGTGACAGTACCAAACCATTCCTCGTACACTTCTGTGAATGTTTTTCTTGTTTGCGTTTTAGATATAAGATCAATGTGATATTTTTTCATCTTTGCAATTACTTCATCATGCGTTTTGCCGAAAAAAGCATGATATTTTCGTTTTGATCCTGAGGTATCCAAAAATACCCTTCCCTCATATCTTCCGTCTTTTCTGAGATAAACATTTCGATAATTCATCTTAAACCCTCCAAATTTCAGTAAGTTTTTTCATATATATTGTAAGTTTTGCTGTTTTTAATTCTATTTCTACATTTTTTTGTTCATACTTATTGACAAATACAGTAATAAGGTGTATAATAACATAGGTAAACAAAAATTTACTTTTGAGCTTATGTGCATCTGTTATTAAATTATATATCTTATATTTTCGATTTTAAAGTGCATATTATTATGACAAGCTTTTTTCGTAAAATAGAGGATTTGACGAAATTCGACAGAGCAAAGCTTAAAAAGTATCGTAAAATAGTTATTTATTGTTATACGAATAACGTAATTTTGCCGTCAAAATCACATCATGATGAATCATAACATAACAAAATAAAAAGCTCTTAGATCGTTCCTGTGATCTAAGAGCTTTTCTGCTATTGCAAAAAAATCGGCGGCACTCACATGACCCGTCCCCTGTCAAGTAGACAGCGCAAAAGACAAAAATATTCTATGTTGTGACTAAAAGCAGTCTGTGCAATTTGTGCAGGCTGCTTTGTTGTTAGCAAATGGCAAGCACCGACCAGCTAAGCAGCATACGCTTCATGGTATTCCATAGGTGTCATGCTGCTCAGTTTGATCTGGTAACGCCTTGTGTTGTAATAGGTTATGTATTCCTCTATCGCTGAAATCAGTTCGGTCTTATCCGTAAACTTGCGAAGATAATACATCTCCGATTTTAAGATTCCCCACCAACCCTCCATTGGTCCGTTGTCGATGCATCTCCCAACACGGGACATACTTTGTATCATTCCTGCATCAGTCAGTTTTTGATGAAATAATTTGTTGGTATACTGAAAGCCACGGTCACTGTGGAAGATTGGGTGAGCATCAGGATTCAATCGAACAGCTTCGTTAAATGTAGAAAACACAAGTTCGTTGTTATTGCTTTCCATAATTTTGTATGTTACAATTCGTCTGTCATACAAATCAAGAATTGCGCTGAGATACAGTTTTCTGATCTCTGTTCCTACATAATATTTAAATTCAGTTACATCTGTAAGCCATTTTTCGTTCGGCTTATCTGCGTGGAAATCTCTGTTCAGAATATTCTCCACTGTGATTTGCGGCGTTGATGGAATATATGTATTCTTCTTGACACGGGTAACAGATTTCAGATGAAGAATCTGCATCAGTCTGTAGATGCGCTTCTTGTTGAAATGTACATCATGCTCACGGTTGATCACGACCGTCATCTGACGATAACCTAAGATGCCGTTGCGCTCCTCATAGTGCTGTTTGATCCATTCTACAAGCTGCTCATTGATCTGCTGGCTATGGCTTGGTGTCCGATGCAGCCACTTGTAGTAAGCCGAGCGTGCAACGTGTACAGCAGCGCAGAGCTTCTGAATCGGATAATGCTCTGCTTCATTCATGTATTTGATTGCAATATACTTGTCCACGTTTCGTACTCCGTTCAGTGACCGCCCCCTCTCAGCTCCCTGAGTTTTTTTAACAGTTTAATTTCCATTTCCTGATCTTTAAGCTTTGCTTGTAATATCTTGTTCTCCATACGAAGACGATCAGCTTCTGTAAGGTCTTCTTGTTTTTTTGATTTTCCTCGATGGTCAATCAGTCCTTCTACACCATTTATTTCATATTTCCTTACCCATGAATATATCTGTTGATAAGAAATATTATATTTTTCAACTGTCAGGGTGTAGTTCTTATTATTTTCAATGCAGAAGGCAACAATTTCCGCACGTTCTTCCTGTGTGGTTTTTCTACCTTTGTTCATGGCAGGTCCTCTTTCTGAGCGTTTATGCTCTTTAAATCTCTTGCCATTATTATACCATGAAATCCATCTTCTGAGGACAATATCCGTTGAGATTTTATACTTTATACATATTTCTGTTAAGCTTCCTTTTCCATTGAGGTAATCTTCTACTGCTGCTTCTTTTATTTCATTGGTATAGTGTCGATACGGTGATGCCTTTGCAACGGATTCGATTCCTTCGGTTTTAGCTCGGCATACCATTCTTTTCATCGTTGTAGCCCCTATGTTGTATTTTCTGGCAATTGCCTTGTATCCACCTTTACCATCGAGGTATTCCTGTACTGCTGCAATACGTTCTTCACTTGTAAGTGATTTCTTCTTTGACATAAAATAACCCCCTTTAGAGTTACACCATTTTATTATTTCATGTGTCTACTCTAAGGGGATTATATCACACGAGTACCGCCAGTTATCCTATTCTTCTTCCTTTTTGATCTTGAAAATAAGCCTCATTAAACCTGATATGACCTTTGGACTTTTTACAACTACAACTTTCATAAGTATTACCTCCCGAATAGTTATAGTTTATATTATTCAAAAATCAAAAATCGGTTACCATTTTTGACTGTACTGACAGCAGATAGCCACTTTTGAATGATATCTCAGCGTATTTTCTATCCTGCCCATCAAAGCCTTTCACCACGTTTGATATGCCGAGTGGAAAAGCATTGGTCAGCAGACAGTCCTCTACCTCATATTTCGCACCCTTTATGGTCAGACCCTCTACCTTATCGGTATATGCCACCAGTGAGAACGAAAAGCCCTCACGGTCATATATCCTGTAACTGCCTGCACGATAAAGCCGAATTATCTCCCTATCTGCGGCTATCATTCCCTCACCGCCACAAGATAAAATATATCCCAGAGATTGGATATTTCCAAGTAAGTGGTCTACTCGTCCGCCTGTTGCACCGAATATGAGAAAATCATCACAACCCGACTCAAAGCCCTCCTTTATGGCAAGCATAAGGTCGGTATCGTCCTTTTCTGAGGGGAAGATCTCGATATTATCAAAAACAGGTTTTTCAGCAGAATCAAAATCGCCCATAATAATGTCCGACTTTACGCCAACTGCCTGTGCAAGCTTATAGCCCTTGTCAGCGGATATCACAAGAGAATCGTCAATAAAATCTTTGTATTCTGCCACACATTGAGCCGACACCGCTTCACCGCCTGAAAAGATAGTGCATTTCTTAGTCATTTTTGTATTCCCACTCCTTAAGCTGCTTTGCCTGCTCGTACATTTCCACATAACTTTCATGCCTTGACTTTGCGATCTCGCCATTTTTTACCGCCTCTATGACCGCACAGCCCTTTTCCTTTGTGTGGCTGCAATCAGGAAATCTGCACTTGCCCTCGTATTTCTGAAACTCAGGAAAACAGCCTGCAAGCTTGTCCTTGAAAATAATATCATATCTGTTGGTATCAAACGACGAAAAGCCAGGGGTATCGGCAATATAACCACCGCCCTCCAGCTTATAAAGCTCTACATGGCGTGTGGTGTGCTTTCCTCTGCCAAGCTTTTTGCTTATCTCGTTGGTGGCAAGCCCCAATGCAGGGAACATATTATTGAGCAGTGACGATTTGCCTACGCCCGTGTTTCCTGTAAATGCCGACAGCTTGCCCTCCAGCACAGCCTTAACAGCTTCACTGCCCTCGCCAGTGGTATTGTCTACCTGAAAGGTCTTTATCCCTGCGCCCTTGTATATGTCCACAAGCTCGTCACAGCTTTCCTTGTCTATCTTTGTAAAGACTACCACAGGCTCTATTTTTTTGAAAACCGCTATTGCAATAAACTTATCAAGTAACAGCAGATTAGGTCTTGGTTCGCAGGTAGACGAAACGAACACAAGCATATCAAGATTTGCAAGAGGCGGTCTTATAAGCAATGAGCGTCTTTCCTCTATCTTCTCGATAACTCCGCTTCCGTCGTCCTCCAATGAAAATTCAACTCTGTCGCCGCCTACAGGAGAAATGTTCTTTCTTCTGAATACTCCTCTTGCCTTACATTCATAAATGCCGTCGGAGGCTTCTACATAGTAGATGCCTCCGATAGCTTTAACGATTATTCCATTCATGAACTACTGACCCTGCTCATCTGGCTCCTGAGGCTCCGGTGCAGGTGCTTCAGTAGTGGTAGTTGTAGTAGTTGTTGTGGTCGTAGTTGTAGTAGTTGTGGTCGTTGTCGGAGTAATGTCGATCAGACCGCTTTCATTCAGGCTTCCGCTAAGAGTAGCTGTCTGCTTATCATAATCTACGTCATATACTGCATAACGGCACTTCTGCTGATTTTCGTCATTTGTGATGAAGATAGTCAAAGTTTCTGTCTTCTTGCCCTTTACTGTTACATTTACAGAACCGCCTGCAACAGATTCTCCACTACCGATCTTCTGTGTATATGCAACGTTGCCGTTATTGTAGATGTCTATAGAATATGAGCCGTGGATACCACTTGGAAGTGGCAGTGAGAATGTTACCTCAACAGGTGAAGTTTCTCCGGTCGAAACGTAAATAGTAACAGTTGTGTCACGCTCAACATATGTGCCTTCATCTGTATCCTGCTCGATGACCTTGCCCTTATCGCCCTCATGCTCGATCTCCTTGACCTCAGCCTTGAGCTTGTTCTCCTTGAGCATTGCAACTGCCTTTTCTTCTGTAAGACCTACAACGCTTGGTACTTTGACTCTTGTTTCAACAGGACCCTTACTTACAAACAAAGCAACAGTCGCACCTACGGCATACTGCTCACCTGCTGCCGGCTGTGTTTTCACAACAAGACCTGAAGCTATATCCTCAGACCATATATCTCTCTTAACGACCATAAATCCTGCAGCCTTAAGCTCGCTTTCAGCCACAGTGCCGTCTTTCTTCACCATGTCAGGGATAGTTGCCATTTTTTTGCCCTTACTTACAGTAAGTGTGACCGTGAAGCCTTCCTTAACAGACTTTCCTGCTGCCTGACCCTGGAATGTGATTATTCCCTCGTCATACTGGTCATTATACTCTTCGGTGATATCAAATTTAAGCTTATCCTTATAATCCTGCTCAACCTGAACGATATTCTTGCCCACAAAGTTTGGCAGTGTAACTGTGCCTGTGTGCATACCGTTTGAACCGCTGAACGACTTGAATACAACTCCTACGATAACGAACGCTGCAATGATAACTACCGCAACTGTCACAGCAAGGAGTATCGGAACAACGTAAGAACGCTTCTTTTCTTCCTCTTCTTCCTCGTCATCGTTTTCTTCGTCATCGTCCTCATATTCTTCATCGTCGTCATAGTTCTCACTATGCTCATCGTCAAAATACTTGTTATTGTTATCAGCCACAGGGATAGGAACAGGGCTGTTCTTATATCCGAAAACAACAGATGGATTGAGCTTGAATGTATCTATATCCTTTATCATCTCTGCTGCTGACTGATAACGTCTTGCAGGATCTCTCTCCATAGCGTGCATAACTATTTCTTCAAGAGCCTCTGGGATAGAAGGCATGATCTCTCTTGGCGGAACCGGATCCTCCTGCATATGCTTGAGAGCGATAGCCACAGGATTTTCGCCGTCAAAAGGCTTTCTGCCTGTGAGCATCTCATAGAGCATAACGCCTACAGAGTATATGTCAGATCTTTCATCTGTCATATCGCCCCTTGCCTGCTCAGGTGAGATATAGTGAACAGAACCGATAGTCTTGTCAGAAAGTGTCTTTCCGTCGATCCTTGAAAATCTTGCGATACCAAAATCCATGACCTTGATAGTTCCGTCAGGGAAAAGCATTATGTTCTGCGGTTTGATATCTCTGTGAACGATACCCTTATCATGAGCGTGCTGCAAAGCACGGAGTATCTGAGTTACAAAGTGCAAAGCGTCTTTCCACCTAAGCACGCCCTGCTGCTCGATAAACTCTTTAAGGGTGATGCCGTCGATATACTCCATAACGATAAACTGTATCTCGTCAGAAAATCCCACGTCATATATCTTTACGATATTAGGGTGAGAAAGTACAGCGATAGCCTTGCTCTCGTTTCTGAAGCGTCTGAGAAATTCCTCGTTCTGTGAAAACTCAGGCTTAAGTATCTTTACCGCAACAGTACGGTTTTCCATAACGTCAACTGCCTTATAAACGTCAGCCATTCCGCCCACGCCGATAAGCTCGGTTATCTCATATCTGCCGTCTAGCTTTTTGCCGATATTAGAATCCATGTAATTCAACTCCTATATTATTCATGTTTTATTGTCATTCCATTAATTTGCTATTACCGCAGCAGTAATATTATCTTTACCGCCGCATTCGTTTGCGAAAGCAATAAGCTGTTTTATAGCCTCGTCAAGATTATTGCCAAACACAGTTTCATATATCATATTGTCTGTGCAATAATTGGTCAGACCGTCAGAGCAAAGCAGCACCGCAAAATTATCATTTTCTTCAAGCTCGAAATAATCGACCTCAACATCTGATTCAACGCCCACAGCCTTTGTGATAACGTTTCTCATATGATGATTTTTCGCTTCTTCTTTGGTTATCTGACCCGACCTATAAAGCATTTCCACATAAGTATGGTCAGTGGTTATCTGAGCTATACCGTCCTTGGTAAGAAGATATCCACGGCTGTCGCCCACGCTCACCATATAGACGGTCTTATCCACCACCAATGCCGCAACGCAGGTAGTACCCATACCGTTTTTGTCAATATCCTCCTTGCTCTTGCCATACACGATCGTATTCGCATAATGCACTGAAGTGAGCATAAGATTTCTTATGGAATTTGGTTTCATATCTTTTCGGAAATTTTCCTTGATACGTTTTACTACTGCGTCAATGGCAAGCTGACTGGCAACTCCGCCTGATGACGCTCCGCCCATACCGTCACAGACCACCGCAACGGCAACATTGTCAGCAAGAAATTCAGCATGCACTCTGTCCTGATTTTCACTGCGTTTTTTTCCGATGTCTGTATCAGACGCTATAAACAAGCGATTCACCACCTTTTATCAGATCTCATATTCTCGTCTTAGCTGACCGCAGGCAGCGTCTATATCCGTACCCAAGGTCCGCCTTACAGTAGCGTTTATCCCAAGCTTCTCCAGATATCCTCTGAATCTGTTGGCTGACTTTCTGTCAGAATGATAATTACGCTCCTTTATCTTATTAACAGGGATTATATTCACATGACAGACAAATCCGCCCAGAAGCTCCGCAAGCTCCCTTGCGTCCTCCATGGAATCGTTATGCCCGTCTATCAAAGCATATTCAAAAGAAATTCTCCTGCCTGTTACCTTAAAATAGTATCGGCAGGCGGCAAGAAGCTCGTTGATATCATACCTGTCATTAACAGGCATTATCTCGCTCCTGCTCTTATTATTGGAAGCGTGCAAAGAGATAGACAATGTTATGCCCAGCTTTTTCTCTGCAAGCTCATATATCCTCGGCACAATGCCGCAGGTAGACACTGAAACGTGCCTTAGCGACATATTAAAGCCATTTGGACAGGACAGCACTTCAAGGAAATTCACAACATTATCAAAGTTATCCATAGGCTCGCCTAT
>OJNJ01002216.1_pt1 | contig 10319 bp, 9 predicted proteins | sample 1597491 | NCBI WGS metagenome assembly OJNJ01 (sample SAMEA2452132, study PRJEB22498) | human gut metagenome | biome: human feces; feature: human gut; material: feces | place: Australia | collected 2012 | reverse complement strand
ATTCGCAGATAAAAAGTTTGCGGCAGACGGAGCAACAGACAACATCACGTATAGCGGCCAACCCTACACAGGCCAAATACCTGCTTTCGGTGGAACGCCAGCAGAAGGTAAAGGAGGCTCTTTACCTGTTCCTGCTGCAAAAACGCGAGGAGAACGAACTCTCGCAAGCATTTACGGCCTATAATACCCGCATTGTCACTCCACCGCACGGCAGTATGTTGCCGACATCCCCTGTACGCAAGAACATCTTTATGGTCGCATTTGCTCTGGGGCTGCTCATTCCGATAGTCATTATCTTCATGCGCGAGAATATGAATACCCGTGTACGGGGAAGGAAAGACCTGGAAAACCTGACTATACCGTTCATCGGTGAAATTCCGCTGTTCACAAGAAAGAAAAAAGGGATATTAGGAAAGAAACCGCAGGAAGTCAAGGCCGTTATCGTCAAGGAGGGCAACCGTGACATCATCAACGAGGCATTCCGCGTATTGCGTACCAACCTGGAATTTATGACCGGCAAGGACAAGACTTCGAATGTCATCATCATGACCTCATTCAATCCGGGCAGCGGCAAATCGTTTCTGACCATGAACATCGCCGTGAGCCTTGCCATCAAAGGAAAAAAAGTGCTGGTAATCGACGGAGACCTGCGCCACGCCTCTGCATCATCCTATATCGACTCTCCTGACAAGGGATTGAGCGACTATCTGGGAGGTCGTATCGATAATCTGGATGAGATCATCGTACCCGATCCGAAACATAAATCTATGGATATACTACCCGTGGGAACGATTCCTCCTAACCCAACGGAATTATTGTTCGACGAGCGGTTAAAGCAGACAATCGATACTGTAAGGGAGCAATATGACTATGTGCTGATCGACTGTCCGCCCGTTGAACTGGTGGCCGACACGCAAATTATTGAGAAACTGGCCGACCGTACCGTTTTCGTAGTTCGTGCAGGATTACTTGAACGGAGTATGCTTGCTGAATTGGAGAAAATCTACGAGGAGAAAAAATACAAGAACATGTCCCTGATCTTGAACGGGACCGAGGGAAGTGGCGGTCGCTATGGATACCGTTATGGCTATCGATATGGTTATCACTACGGTTACGGCTCAGGATACCACTAAGGTTCCGACGGAAAACAGGGTGGGGATAAATGGATGATTATTAATTAAAAAAAATAAAATGTTTTATATAAAAATACTCGTATCATTGTGTGGCCATTCAGGAAACGTATATCGCTGAAAGATAGCGGTATATTCAAGAATTTTACCGACTGTCACTCGCACATTCTGCCGGGTGTGGACGACGGTGTGCAGACGATGGAAGAAGCATTGGAAATACTGCGCCTGTATGAAGAGTTGGGCATAAAATCCGTATGGCTTACACCGCATATCATGGAAGATATGCCCAACACCACACTGCACCTCCGGGAGCGTTACGCTGAACTTCAAGCCACCTATAGCGGTCCGATAAAACTGCATCTGGCCTCAGAGAACATGCTTGACAACCTCTTCGAGGAACGGTTGGAAAAGAACGATCTGCTGCCCTTGGGTGAAAGCGGTGACCATCTACTGGTGGAAACCTCCTACTTTAACCCTCCGATGGGATTGAACAACATTCTGCTCCGCATCAAGGCTAAAGGCTATTATCCCATTCTTGCCCATCCGGAACGGTATGTTTATATGGGTGAGTCGGATTATCAACAATTAAAAGACATGGGAGTGAAGTTTCAGTTCAATCTTCCGTCAATAGCGGGTATGTATGGCAACCGGATTAAGAAAAAAGCCATGCTGCTATTAAAAGAAAAGGCTATTACTCATATAGGAACGGACATTCACAATTACAATATATTTCAAAAGTTCATTTGTACGAGTATTACAAAAAATATACAAAACTGTTTAATTGATAGTCAGACTGTTATAGTTTAAATAGATTATAATTATCGGTTATTAAGACCTGTAGATTCTGTTTAACTTTTTCTCTCTAGGTGGATTTGCATAAAATACATACAAAAAAATCCAACAGGCTGGAATTCAATGGAAATTGTAACAATCGACTTGGAGCAGATACACACAATCTCTCTTTTATCCAAACCAGTCTTAAAATAAATCATTACACCCCTATCAAGCAATAGGCTTGCAACTTCAACATAAAACAACAATCCATATGTCATTAACAAAAGTTTTAGTTACTGGTGGAGCGGGATTCATCGGCTCCAATTTATGTGAGTATTTATTGGCTCACGACTATGATGTAATCTGTTTGGATAATTTTTCCACAGGTAAACCTGAAAACATTTTTCCATTTCTACAACGATATCCGAATAAGTTTAAACTTATCGTAGGAGATATACGGAATCTGAACGATTGTAAGAAAGCTGTAGAAAATGTAGATTACGTTATGCATGAAGGAGCATTAGGCTCAGTTCCACGTTCTATCAAAGATCCTATAACTACAAATGAAACTAATATATCGGGATTCTTAAATATGCTGACAGCCGCTCGCGATGCCAATGTAAAGCGTTTTATATATGCAGCAAGTTCTTCTACATATGGAGACAGTCAGTCTCTTCCCAAAGTAGAAGATGTGATTGGTAAACCGCTTTCGCCTTATGCCATAACAAAGTATGTAAACGAGCTTTACGCCGATGTGTTTGCCAAAACCTATGGAATGGAATGTATCGGCTTACGATATTTCAATGTTTTCGGTCGTCGTCAAGATCCATTCGGGGCATATGCTGCGGTGATTCCTTTGTTCGTTAAGAAATTCATGGCTCATGAGAGTCCTGTCATTAACGGAGATGGTGAATATAGCCGCGATTTTACTTATATAGACAATGTGATTCAAATGAACATGCTGGCTATGACCACGACAAATCCGAATGCAACCAACCAAGTATACAATACTGCTTTCGGAGAACGCACCACATTAAACCAGTTGGTCGGTTACTTGAAAGAATTTTTGAGTGAATTTGACCCCGAAATTGCCAACGTGAAAATAATTCATGGTCCCAACCGCTTGGGGGATATTCCCCATTCCTTGGCATGTATTGATAAAGCAAAATCCCTTTTAGGTTACAATCCTCAATACAGTATGCGTGACGGTTTGAAAGAGGCTGTCAAATGGTATTGGAAGAATATTTAAAGTAATAATAACAGATGAAATTATGAATGAAACTAAAATTTGCGTAATTGGTCTTGGTTACGTAGGGCTCCCTTTGGCTCGTCTTTTCTCGACAAAGTATAAAACGATAGGTTTTGACATGAACCAAGCTCGTGTGACTGCTTTGATGGCAGGTCATGATGCGACACTCGAAGTGTCAGATGAACTACTCCAATCTGCCCTTGCCAATGGTTTTAAGTGTACTGCCAATATAGAGGAAATCCGTGATTACAATTTTTATGTAGTTGCCGTTCCCACTCCGGTAGACAAAAACAACAATCCGGATTTGACTCCGCTTTACGGTGCCAGCACAACTGTTGGTAAGGTAATCTCCAAAGGGGATATTGTGGTGTATGAATCTACTGTTTATCCAGGTGTTACAGAAGACGAATGTATCCCGGTTGTGGAAAAAGTGTCCGGATTGAAATTTAATGAAGATTTCTTTGCTGGCTATAGCCCTGAACGTATAAATCCGGGAGATAAACTTCATACAGTAGAAAAAATCAAAAAGGTTACTTCCGGTTCTACGCCTGAAATAGGTAAGAAAGTAAATGAGGTATATGCTTCTGTAATTACCGCCGGTACACATCTCGCTCCTACGATGAAAGTAGCGGAAGCAGCCAAAGTAATAGAAAACTCACAGCGTGATATCAATATCGCATTTGTGAATGAGCTATCCAAGATATTTACTAAAATGGGCATTGATACACAGGATGTACTGGAAGCAGCTTCTACCAAATGGAATTTCCTGCCATTTAAGCCTGGGCTGGTTGGAGGCCATTGCATTGGAGTTGATCCGTATTATTTGGCTCAATGTGCACAACGTCACGGTTATAATCCTGAGATAATCTTAGCCGGTCGCCGAATGAACGACGGTATGGGGGAATATGTGGCCAACCAAGTTGCGAAATTGATGCTGAAGAAAGGAATACAGGTGCTCAACTCTCATATCCTCATATTAGGGTTTACTTTTAAAGAAAACTGTCCTGATGTGCGGAACACAAAGGTTATAGATATTTACAATGCTTTGCGAGAGTATAACGTACATATCACCGTATATGATCCTTGGGCCAATCCTGATATAGTTATGCGAGAATATGGAATCTCGGTAACGAACCAACATCCTTTGGATAAGAAATTCGATGCGGCAATTATAGCTGTAGCACACGAACAGTTTATAGGCTTTGATGTAAAAACGTTACTAAATGCTCAACACGTCATATTCGATGTTAAAGCTATCTTTGAAAAAAACGTTGTAGATGGTAGACTCTAATCGGATTGTCTCCTTTGACATATTGAAAGGGGGAGGAATTTTATTGGTCATCCTTGGTCATATACAAATCCCTTACATGTTGAAAACCGTTATTTACAGTTTTCACATGCCCCTTTTCTTTTTTGTGTCAGGCTGTTTCTTTCGTCCAATCAGTTTGAGAGAGTTTTTTGCAAAAAAGACCAGACAATTACTGATTCCTTGGGCCTTTTTTGCCTTTTTGTTGTTCGCATATTTGTTCGTTTTGAAACTTAACGAAACTCATAATTGGGCAAAAGCGATCTCGCTCCCTGTAACGAGTATGTTTGATGGTTTTCTCGGTGATGAAAACTCTTTTATTTTATTTCATGTAATTTGGTTTTTAATTTGTTTGTTCGAGGTTTCATTCGTTTATTTATTGATACATAAAATCACCCCTACAATAAAGCATTAACAATCAGCGCATTATGTATATTATTATATGGAGTAGGATATTGGTTAAATGCTAATAACATTGATTTGCCATATTTTATTGACACAACAATGTCTACCTTGATTTATTACCATCTTGGTTTTTGCTTCATGCGGAACAAATGGTACGGCATGAAGGTTTCACCGATATACTCATTATTCTTGCTTATTATCGCCATTGTTTTCATCGTTCTATTTCCCTCTTACGTTGACTTAAAATCAAACAATTTTCCATTGCATCTATTGTTGCTTTCAATGGTTTTTATTATGAATTTTTATTGGTTTATCAATTCATATTTTAATTCGAGAAAGCTGAAACTTATTCCATTGGATAAAATATTGATTTGGTGTGGAATTAACAGTTTGGCATTATTGGGGCTACATATATTATTTGTAGATACATTCTGGATCGTGCGCAATAAGTTACATCTTGTAAACTACAGTTGGACCATATTGGAATTTGCACTCATTGTTGCAATATGCTATTTTGCGACAACCTTAATAAAAAGATACATTCCGTCTGTATTAGGAAGATCATAAGCTTGCTATGAATAAGACATCGTCCGTAAATAATAAAAAAATATTCAAGAATACAGTGGCACTTTATGCACGTATGTTGCTGTCCATGATTGTATCACTATATACATCACGGATCGTGTTAAATGCACTTGGTGTAGATGATTATGGCATTTATGGACTTGTCGGCGGTATTGTTGTCCTATTTAGCTTTTTGAATGTAACGATGAGTGGAGCGACTTCACGCTTTCTTACAGTCGAACTTGCCAAAAATGACCCTCGACAACTCCAACAAACATTCAATACAGCCTTTATATTACATATAGGAATTGCAATTATAGTCTTGTTTTTGGCTGAAACGGTCGGACTTTGGCTGTTATTCGAAAAATTGAACATTCCAGATGAGAGAATGAGTGCAGCTGTTTGGGTGTATCAATTTTCAATAATTTCCTCAATGGTCAGCATCACTCAAGTTCCATACAATGCGACTCTTATTTCGCACGAAAAAATGGACGTGTATGCTATTGTGGAAATTGTTGGATCACTGTTGAAGTTGCTGATCGCTACACTTCTACTTATTACAGTATGTGATAAGCTCATTTTATATGGAGGACTTATGCTCTTATCTTCATTCTTGATTGCAATGACATATCGCATTTATTGCATTAGGCATTATGACGAATGCCGGATTAATTGGGAATGGAATAAGGTTATCGGCCGTTCTCTGTTTAGCTTTTCAGGATGGAATCTTTATTCCAATATTTGCTTTACTACTCGTCAACAGGGAACAAATATGTTGCTTAATATATTTGGCAGTACAGCTGTTAATGCCGCAGCCGGATTGGCAACAACTGTGCAACTGATGATTGAACAAGTATCAACCAATTTGGTAATGGCTTCGAGGCCGCAAATTATAAAGCAATACGCATTGACCGATTTCAATGCCATGATACAATTACTAAAGCAAACTACTTGTTTGGCAAATGTGTTATATCTGTTGGTTGCTATTCCTTTTATCTCTGAAATACATTATGTAATGAATTTATGGCTCGTGGAAGTTCCTCCATATACAATTGAATTCTGTATTTTATTGATAGTCTCAAGCTTCATATCATTGAATAATAATATTATATATATTGGAATACAAGCTGTCGGACGTTTGAAATTTTATTCATTTATGGCGGGGACAGTATCATTATCAGTCATTCCGATACTTTGGTTATTGTTTAGTAAAGGTATCGGCTTGACTTGGGCTTTTGGATTGCCTATAGTGAGCACATTATTGATTTATATCCTTTGCTCATATACACTCCATCATTATGTTGAAGATTTCAAACCGATACGTTTTTTCTTCACAACGATGGTAGTGAATCTTTTCATAAGTATTCCTTCTTTTACCGCAATCCTACTCATACAACATATCTTGGTTGAGTCCTTTACAAGAGTGATTATCGTGGCTCTTAGTTCTTCAATAATATTGGTTGTTCTGTCCTATTATGTGCTATTAGACAAAGAAAATAAGAAAAAAGTAAAAGCATTGATTTTAAACAAATTAAAACGATGAATAAAAACATACTTATAATTACTCCTTTTTTTCCGCCACAGACTCATGCTGCGGTATTTAGGGCATTTAAACTTGTAAAATATCTTAAACGTACAGGTTGGAATCCGATAGTACTGACGGTTAATCGTAATTATCTATATTTAGAAGATCCTGATTTGTTGGACGAAGTCCAAGACGTGCCTATTTATCAAGCCAATTATATAGAACCGACATTGCGCGGCCTTAGAATGTTGCTTGGAGGAGAAGATACTTCACTCAAAGCCATTACAGCCAAAGCAAAAACTATTGGTGCACAGTCAAAAAGCACGGATACAGTCACCTCTAACAAGCAATCTTTATTCGGTAAGTTTTATAAATATATACTAGACCGATGGATTCAAGTTCCCGACCGCTTTAGATTCTGGGAAAGAAGTGCCGTGAGGATGGGACGAAAAATAATTAAAGAACATGATATATCTATCATATATACCACTTGCCTGCCTTTTACCTCAAATAGAATCGGTATGCGACTTAAACATCTAACCGGAGTAAAATGGGTTGCTGATTTCAGGGATCCTACCACATACGCTAAGCGAATGTATTCTGATTATTTTCCTGTTTTTGCCAAGCAAAAGAAAATTGAACAAGATACTTTTAAATACGCTGATGCTATTACTGGTCTGTCGGGAGCATACCTGAATATATTTAATGATTTATATGAGGGACGATACTCAAATAAATCATATTTTATTCCAACTGGAGTAGATGATGATTATTTGCCTTCTTTTCAAAATAGAGAAAAAGAGAATTATATAATATTCGTGGGTGAATACCTCCATGAATATAAAGATAATTTCTTGAAAATATTTGCCGAAGCTGTCAATTCTAAGGAATTAAAAGGCAAGGGTTGCACCCTTAAAATTGTGGGTAATAAGAATATCAATCAAAAACAAACGGAAGAATTTGTCAATGATTTGGGAATCTGTAACAACGTGGAATATATCAATCATGTACCGCAGCGTAAATTGTATGAATTGATAGTTAATGCAAAAGCAGCAGTACTTATTCCCGGACACACGGCTTTATGGTGGACTAATTTCGCAAAAATGGTCGATTATATCGCATTACAAGTGCCTGTATTAGCAATGGTGCCCATGACTAGCGAAGCACGAACCGAATTGATAAAAGCAGGCATAGGTATTTTTATAGATACTCCTCAGCAAGGTGTTACTGTCATCAAACAAGTATTTAGCGAAAAATTTCCAATGACGGCAAACAAAGAATATTGCCGCCGTTACTTGGCATCGCAACAAACAAAATCTTTCATTGATATTTTCCAAAAAATACAATAGAGATGCATATAGCGTTTTTAACTACAGAATATCCGATATTGGGTATGAAATGTGGCGGAATCGGAATTTTTATCAAACATTTGTCTCATCTTATCGTTAAGAGTGAGACTGGTGTGAAGGTATCAGTTGTGTATTGGGGCAATAAGTTTACAGAAACTGTGTGGGACGATGGTATATCTGTGATACCTATAAACCAGCCTCATAAGTCTCCATTTTCTTCTTTTATCAATAGAAGGTATCTAAATAAAAAGTTAAATCTATTAGTGGCAAAGATTGGCATCGACCTCGTTGAATCTATCGACTGGGAGGGACCTTTGGCTTTTTGTAGTTTATCTGTACCAGTAGTTACAAGATTACATGGTTCAAATGTGTATTTCGATCATTTGTCTGGAAACAAAACTCCATGGAACGTACGGCTTATGGAATATAATGCTTTGCGTAATTCTGATGCCTATATAGGAGTTAGCCGACAGGCTCTCGACCTGACGGATAAATTATTCAGTCTGTCTTCGAATAAGAGAAAATGTGTAATATATAATCCTGTGGATATAAACATGCCCCCTCTTTCATCTAGTGACATGAACAAAAATACAATAACGATACTTTATTGGGGGACAATTGTTGAGAAAAAGGGGGTACTTGATTTGCCTCTTATTTTCAACAGGATATGCGAGCAAAACGACAATGTCAAACTCATTCTCATCGGACAGGATGCAGTAGTGAATGGTTCTTCGACATGGGAAAAATGCAAATCTCTCTTTTCAAAGCAATCGATCGGTTGTGTATCGTATTTAGGTCGCTTACCTTATGACAAGACTATGTCATACGCTAACAGTGCCGATATTTGCATATTTCCAAGCCATGCAGAAACTTTCGGTTTGGTCTTACTGGAGGCAATGTTACTGCGGAAGGCAATTGTTTGTTCCGATATCGATTGTTTTCAAGAGATTATAGGAGACAGTAACTGTGTTTGCAAATGCAGGGTGAAACGTATCGATGAATTTGCAGAGGCTTTGCAACGGCTAATCTCGAATCCCATTTATAGGTGTGAACAAGCCGACAGGGCTTATCTAAATGCAACTGCTAGATTCAACACCAACGAGATAGTGGCACAAAACATCGAATTTTACAATCGAGTTATAAGAGATAGCTCCAAACATCATGTAGAAGAATCCTAACTCAACTGCTTTATTAGAAAATTTAAACGGACTTTTTATTTATAAAATCACATATTCATACGAAGGGGAGTTAAGGCTTTTTTTGTATTGCCATCTTGAAGAAAGTCAAACATTTCAGTACAACTACGTAAAATATAGAAATGCTTCATTATAGTGAAATTTCTGATAGAGTATAATTCCTAAACGAAGTGATTAATTTCTTAACTCTTGATTCATATTATTCATAAACGCCTTATGCAAAAAGGGATAAGCATTATTTTGCCCACACTTAATCGGGCTGATTATCTGGCAAGTACAGTTGATTGCTTAATAGAGCAAGATTTTGGGGAGCCGTATGAAATAATTATTGTAGACCAATCGGCAGCCATTGACAGTACTATGTATAGTCGTGCAAAAGATAGTGATACATTGATTAAGTACTATCATGTGACTGAATTTAGAGGGCTACCTGAAGCTCGTAATTTCGGTGTGCAACACACACAATACGTCCTTCATCGAAACAAAAGAATATTCTATATATATTACTCTGGTACTCAATACGAAGTTCATAAAGTCCTTCTTCTATCAACTTCATAAACTTCAAAGGTATTCTGTCCTGCGTTTGCAATAGCATTAACACATATAATATCTTATCTTGGGTGCCAGTATCCAGACGATCAAAGAACTCTTTGAAATATCCTTTATATGCTATTATTTCTCTTTTCATACTGCAAATATATGAATTGTTGTTCAACTATACAACATTCGTCTTTTTATTTTATATTATTTTTCCTCAAATTCTCCGGCACGCTTTTTCTTCTCATAAGACACCAGCGTCTCTACACTAAGCGTTTTCCCAT
>OJNJ01002214.1_pt1 | contig 10340 bp, 11 predicted proteins | sample 1597491 | NCBI WGS metagenome assembly OJNJ01 (sample SAMEA2452132, study PRJEB22498) | human gut metagenome | biome: human feces; feature: human gut; material: feces | place: Australia | collected 2012 | reverse complement strand
AATTAACAGTTGTTGCGGAATCAGATGAAACGGGACCATATATCATTCTGAATTCCACAGGAAGCCAGGTATTTGTAACAGGTCATCCAGAATACGATGTGATGTCACTCCATTATGAATATGTAAGAGACGTGAAGCGCGGACTGAATCCAGATATACCAAAGAATTATTACAAAGATAATGATCCAACAAAGAAACCAGTCAAGTCATGGAGATGCCATGCAAATACAATGTATTATAACTGGTTAAATTATTATGTATATCAGGTAACACCATACGATCTTGAAAAGAAAAAATAAAAACAAAAGGTTGTTGTAAGATCAAAAGATACAGCGACCTTTCTGTGCGTATAAAGGAAATACAGCAGATCGTACAATAGATATAAAATTGTAAGGAAAGATAGAATGAAAAAGAATAAGAAAAGCATATGGATCAAAGTCATAGCATTTTGTATGAGTCTTATGATGGCTGTATGCGGTACAGTTACCAAAGATAAAGTACAGGTAAATGCTGCAACAAAGCTTAAAGTACATTTTATAGATGTTGGGTGTGGGGATGCAATATTGATCCAATATGGAAGTGGGGTAAAAGCAGAGTACGGAATGATCGATGCAGGACCCGTTTACTATACCAAAACAAATAAGAAAGATGTAAATACATCCAACAGAGCAAGAAACTATTTAAAAAAGCAAAAGATCACACATTTAAAATTTGTTCTCCTGACACATCCACACCAGGATCATATTGGAGGAATGATCAAAATTTTAGATGATCCGAAGATCAAGATTGATACGATCTATGGAAATAATTTTGATCTGAAAGTACTTCAAAGTAGTAAGAATAAAAAGAAACAAAGTGCATCAACAGCAAAGCTGATCAAATATCGAGACGATGAGGGAATATATGCACAAGTGATCGCAAAGATTCAAAAGAAAGTGAAACGAAAAGAAACCGTATATGTTGTTCCAAAAGCAGGAGATAAAGTTTATCTTGGAAAAGCATGTATGAGATTCTATGGTGTTATGAATGCAAAATACAAATATGGAAGACGAGGAGATTTGAATTATCGTCAGGTAAACAAATATTCTATTGTAACCAGACTTACCTATAAAAGCAATTCATTTCTATTTACAGGAGATGCACAAAAAGAGACAATTGAACAGTTAGTGAAAAAAGGGTATAATCTACAGGCACAGGTTTTAAAAGTACCGCATCATGGAATGCAGGATATTTTAAAAAACACTAAAAAAGCAAGATCAGATCATCGATATTTATTTCAACGTGTAAAAGCGAAAATAGCTGTGATCAGTAATGGTTATAAAAACAGTTACAAGGCACCACATAAGAAGACACTTAATGAATTAAAAACTGCGAATGTTTATGATACAGGAAGCAGAGGAACGATTGTGATCACAAGCGACGGCAAACGATTATCTGTAAAAGTGCAGAAGGGGAAAGGCCCAAGTTATAAGAGAACAAAGAAATAAGATATTTACAATAAATCAGACAAAGATAAGAAAGGAAAAGAAATGATAAAACTGATCGCAACAGACATCGATGGAACATTATTAGCAGATGGGACATTAAAAATTAATCCAGAATATTACGATGTGATCAAGGAACTGCGAAACAGAGGAGTGCGAGTGATCGCAGCCAGTGGAAGACAGCGCTCTAGTATTGAGAAAGTGTTTGCACCGATCGTTGATGAAATAAGTTTTATTTCAGAGAATGGAACAGCTGTTTATTCAAAAGATTATCAGTTTATAAATAAGATTCCAGAAGATGTTGCAAGAGCATACATTCGTGAAGCAAGAATGTTTCCAGGATGTGAAATTACGATCAATAAGGATAATATGGCGTATTTTGAAAATGTTGGATTATATCGTTATATGATCGATGATTATGGATATAGAGGAGAATTAGTTGATAATATTGAAGATTATCTGGATGACGTATGTAAGATCAGCATCTTCCACCACAATTGCGCAGAAAAGATGATAAGTCAGGAATTTGTGGACAAATGGAGCAAAACAATGAATATTGCTGTCTCAGGAAAATTCTGGCTGGACTGCACAAATCAAGGTGGAAACAAGGGATCAGCGCTGCAGCATTTTCAGGAAGCATATAAGATCAGTCCGGATGAAACACTTGCGTTTGGGGATAATATCAATGATATTGAAATGCTAAAACGTGCCAGCCACAGTTTTGCAGTAGAAAATGCAAGAGAAGAAGTAAAAGAGGTAGCGAATTTTATTGCACCTTCTTATAAAGAAGACGGAGTATTACAGGTGTTAAAAGCAGTATTACGCGGAGAATTGGCATGACATACGAAGAATCTGTAAAATATTTATACAAAATCGCAGGATTCGCCAAAAAATCTTCTCTGGAAGATATAAACTATTTATTAGAGCAGCTTGGAAATCCGCATAAGGATCTGAAGTTTGTACATGTAGCTGGAACTAATGGCAAAGGATCAGTCTGTGCATTTTTGGAAGCAGTCTTAAAAGAGCATGGGAAAACGACAGCAGCATTTACTTCACCACATCTGGTAAAGGTAAATGAACGAATCCGGCTGAATGGACAGGATATTTCAGATGAGAGATTTAAAGATGCCTGCAGCCAGGTGAAAGAATGTGTGGAAGCAGCAGTGGAAAAAGGAGTTAATCAGCCTTCTTTTTTTGAGATGATGTTTTTGATGGCGTTATGTATCATGGAAGAAGAACAGCCGGATATCTGTCTGATCGAGACAGGGATGGGTGGAAGATATGATGCAACGAACGTTATCATTCCAGAAGTCAGCGTGATCACATCAATCAGTATGGATCATATGGAATTCCTTGGACACACGATCGAAGAGATCGCATCACACAAGGCAGGAATCATAAAAAAGGCGATTCCTGTTGTAACAATGGAACAGGAACAGGCAGTATCTGATATTTTAAGAGAAGAAGCAAAGCAGAAAATGTCACCATTTTATGACGTTTCTGAAGATAATCTTAAATTTGAAGAAAAAGCAGCAAAATATATTGATTTTTTAAATGCGAGTGCGTATGATAAGAGAAGAGATGTGAGAACGAATATTGCAGGAACATTTCAGAGGGCAAACTTAGCAGTTGCACTTAAGACAGCCAAGATCTTATGCCAGCAGTTAGATGCTGACAAGATTTATAATGCACTGACACAGATAAAGATTCCGGGAAGGATGGAAGAGATCGCACCAGGGATCATTGTTGATGTGTCACATAATATTCAGGGAATGGAAGGCTTTGTAAAGACTGTAGAAGCCAATTTCCAAGGAAAGAAACGCATATTATTTGCAGCATCTCACAAGAATGAAGAAGAATACATGAAGAATATTTTGAAACAGATACCACAGATCGAAGCTTTTTATACAGTGGCGATCGACCACAGAAGGATCAGAGAAGAAGAATTTCAGAATGTTTTTCGTCAGATGATAGATCGAAGAGAGAAAGATACGGTCTGCTTTGTAGTCGGGTCATTTTACCTGGCAGGCATGGCCAAAGATTTCATAAATCAGGAGGAGAAAGATGTTAAATTATAATGAAGAATTAGAAAGATTCCAGCCATGTGCGGATCTTGAATCAGCAGAAGAGAATATTTATGGTAAAGAGCTTGAAGAGATTAAGAAGAATAAGACAGAATTATATAAAGCAAATCAGATGATCAAGAAATATAACCAGGCACTGAATTATGCAAAACAGGGCAATGATGACCTTGCAATGCTGCAGTTAAAGAACGTTGTAGCAGCAATTCCTAATTTTGTAGATGCATATCTTCTGATGGCTCTATTATCCATCAAAGAAGAGAATTATGATGATGCAAGACAGTTCCTTGATACAATCTTAAAGATTGAACCAGATAATGAATTAGCCGTTGAATATGGTAAGGAATTTGAGTCAAAAGTAGTGGAAGAAGAACCAGAGGAAAAAGAATCAGATAAGAAAGAAAAGAAAAAAGAAAAGAAAAAACAGACAAAGGCACAGACAGAGCAGCCACCAAAGAAGAAAGAGAGCCCATTTAAGATCTCATCTTTCCAGGAAAATGAATCTGCAGGAAAGAGTCCTATGTTTTATATGGTAACAGGTATTGTGATCGGTGTAATCGTTGCAGCTGTTTTGATCTATCCAACAGTCAGAGCAAGTTTTAATCACAAGAGTACAACACAGGTTGAAGATTATAAAGAACAGATCTTAGCAAAAGATACACAGCTAAAAGCAAGTGACAAGAAAGTAAAAGAAGCACAGAAAGCTCAGAAGAAAGCAGAAGATGAATTATCAGAATATATCGGAACAAGCAAGAAAGACGGAGTCTATGATTCATTATTAAAAGCATTACAGAAATACAGTGATCGTGATTATACAGGATCAGCAGATGCATTACTTGATATTGACAGCAAGAAACTGACAACAAAGAATATGAAGAGCATCTATAATGATCTGACAACAAAGGTTTATCCAAACGCTGCAACAGGATTATACAGCAAAGGAAAGAATGCATACTGGTCAAAAGACTACAAGACAGCGATCAACTACTTAAAGAAAGCAATCAAAGTAAGAGATACAAATAGTTATGCATACAGCTATCTTGGACAGGCATATGAAGCTTCAGGAGATACTAAGAATGCGAAGAAGACATATGAGACACTGATCAAGAAATTCCCAGGAACATCACAGGCAAGATTAGCACAGACAAAAATTGATGCTATGGGCAAGAAGGATGCAAAGAGTCTGTAAATAATAACAAAGACTAAGATACAAAAGATAAGAGAAAGAAGAACAAACGAAGATGTTTGAGCTTCTTTCTTTTATTTTTTGTATCTTTTTCTATAGAAGATTTTAATGAAAGATTCTATAAAAGGTCAGGAGGAAAGAATATGGCAACAGAGTACAAAATTGAAAACAGAAACCTATATATTTATCTGGATGGAGAATTGGATCATCATCTTGCGAAAAAAATAAAATACCAGTGTGATATCATTTTGAAATCATATCCGATCAAGGATATAGAATTTGATTTTACAAAATCACCATTTATTGACAGTTCAGGAATCGGAGTGATCCTTGGAAGATACCGTTATGTACAAGCAATGGGAGGCACCGTAAGATTAAGCCATATGAGCCCATCAGTCAAAAAGATCATTCATATGGCAGGATTGCATCAATTAGTAGAAGAAATATAAAAGATATGGGAGGATTTATATGTTGCATTTAGAATTTAACAGTGAATCAGAAAATGAAGGAATCGCAAGAATCGTAACATCTGCATATATCATGAGATTTGATCCAGATATGGAGGAAATGGAAGATGTAAAAACAGCGGTATCTGAGGCTGTAACAAACTGCATTGTACATGCGTATTTCGATGAAAATGGAAAGATTGAGATGGACATTTCTGATAAGGAACAAATTGTGAAAATAGAGATCACAGATCATGGAATTGGAATTCCGGATGTGAAGAAAGCGATGGAACCAATGTATACGACAAAACCAGAAGAAGAGAGGACAGGAATGGGATTTTCTTTTATGGAGGCTTTTATGGATGAAGTGCATGTATATTCAAAAGAAGGGGAAGGGACCAAAGTAATTATGACAAAGAAAATGGGAGAGAAGAATCATCTGAATGGATAAGGTAAGAGAACTTTTGCAGCTTACCAAAGAAGGAAATGAAGAAGCAAGAGAGAAACTTATCTTAGACAATGTAGGGCTGATATGGAGTGTAGTCAGGCGTTTTACTAACAGGGGGTACGAATCGGATGATCTATTCCAGGTAGGGAGTATTGGGCTTATGAAAGCAGTTGACAAGTTTGATCTGTCTTATGATGTCAAATTTTCAACATATGCGGTGCCGATGATCACAGGAGAAATTCGAAGATTTATAAGAGATGATGGGATGATCAAAGTAAGCCGAACCTTAAAAGAAAATGCGTATAAGATCATGAAAGCAAGAGAAATGTTTTGCCAGACATATCAAAGAGAAGCAACTATCGATGAGATCAGCAGCATCACACAGATCGCACGAGAAGAGATCGTGACATCCATGGAAGCAAGCAGTGAAGTAGAATCTTTACACCAACCTGCGTACCAGAAAGATGGAAGCGAAATTCTTCTGATGGAAAAATTATCAAAGGAAGGAAATGAGAAAGTGATCGACCATGTATTACTACATCAGGCGATGAAACATTTGGAAGAACGAGAACGACAGATCATCCAATATAGATATTTTGATGGAAAGACACAGCAGGAGATCGCTGGATTATTTCATATTTCCCAAGTGCAGGTTTCAAGAATGGAAAAAAAGATTTTAAAAAAGCTAAAAAGACAAATGGTTGGAAAATTTTGAAAAATATGCTAAAATGAAAAAAACAATACAAATCTGAACCGATCGTTAAAGGATAGTTCATCCATTTTCCCAAGTAAAAGGAGAAAGAATCAATATGACATATGAAAAAAAATCGGTGATCGAATTGCGTGAAATTGCAAAAGAAAGAAAGATCAAAGGGATTTCAACATTAAAGAAGAAAGAATTAATTGAGACATTAGAAAAATATGATCAAGAGAATTATAAAGAAGTAAAATCTAAAGAAGAAACTCATGGAGAGCATCAGGGAAGAAAGCATTATCAGAAGGAATTCCCTAAAAATATCAAGAGCCTGGACAGTGGACAGAAAGCACATGGAATTCTGGAAGTTATGCCGGATGGTTATGGATTTATTCGTTGTGAAAATTATCTTCCAGGAGAAAATGATATTTATGTTTCCCCTGCACAGATTCGTAAGTTCAATTTAAAAACAGGAGATATCTTAACAGGTGCGATCCGCATCAAAACACAGAGTGAGAAATTCAGTGCGTTGTTATTTGTGGAATCTGTCAATGGATATGAGCCAGAGATGGCAGCAAGAAGACAGCATTTTGAAGATCTGACCCCAATCTTTCCACACGAAAGACTAAGCATGGAAACAGAGAAATCATCCATTCCAATGCGTATGGTTGATCTGTTATCGCCAGTTGGAAAAGGTCAGAGAGGAATGATCGTATCACCTCCAAAGACAGGAAAGACAACACTGTTAAAACAAATGGCACAAAGTATCAGTCAGAATTATAAAGATATCAAATTAATCGTATTATTGATCGATGAACGACCAGAAGAGGTCACAGATTTTAAAGAATCTATCGAAGGAAAGAACGTTGAAGTTATTTATTCCACATTTGATGAATTGCCAGAACACCACAAGAGAGTGTCAGAGATGGTATTAGAACGTGCAAAACGTCTCGTAGAACATAAAGAAGATGTCGTAATTTTATTAGATAGTATCACAAGACTTGCAAGAGCTTACAACCTTACAGTACCGCCAAGCGGAAGAACATTAACTGGTGGACTTGATCCAGCCGCTCTCTATATGCCGAAGAAATTTTTCGGTGCAGCCAGAAATATGAGAGAAGGCGGAAGTCTTACCATCCTTGCCACAGCACTCGTAGAGACAGGAAGCAAGATGGACGACGTGATCTTTGAAGAATTCAAGGGAACAGGTAATATGGAATTAGTCTTAAACCGTCGTCTGGCAGAAAAAAGAATCTTCCCAGCGGTTGATATTGCCAAATCAGGAACAAGAAGAGAAGAGCTGCTGCTTACCAAAGATGAAAGAGAAGTTGTCACAGCACTTCACAAAGAATTATCCGGAAACCGTTCGGAAGAATTTATGGAACAGATGTTAGATTTATTTAAACGAACCCAAAACAACAAAGAATTTGTAGCACTAACCAAACGATCATTATTAAGAAAATAAAAAAAGTAATTGCAATTTCAAATAAATTGTGATAGAATAAAAAAGCTGTTTATTAAACAAGAAATGACGAAAGTCAAAGTATGTAAATGTTGGCAAAATCCAACAAATTTTTTAGAAGAGGTGAAAGAACATGCGTGAAGGAATCCATCCAAATTATTATCAGGCAAAAGTAGTATGCAACTGTGGTAACGAATTCGTAACAGGATCTACAAAGGAAGATATCCACGTAGAAATCTGCTCAAAATGTCATTCATTCTACACAGGACAGCAGAAAGCTACTCAGGCTCGTGGACGTATTGATAAGTTCAATCGTAAATATGGTGTTAAGTAGAAAAGTAAGAAATCAGGTTGAGGTTATCGAAATCTCAACCTTTTTTTTATGTAACGAGAAAAATCTCATAGAAATATAGGAGACAACAATGGCGGTTCGTATAGGCGGGCAGGCAGTGATCGAAGGCGTAATGATGAAGAACATGGATCGTTATGCAGTATCCGTGCGAAAGCCCGATGGAAAGATAGAGACAAAAGTAGAAGAATGTGTAAGCTTCGCAGAGAAACATCCATTATTTAAATTACCGATCCTTCGTGGAATGGTAAACTTTTTAGAATCAATGGTGATCGGAATGCAGACGCTTAATTACTCTGCATCTTTTTATGAAGATGAAGAAGAACAAACAGAAGAAAAGACCGAACAGTTTTTGGAGAAATTTCTAGGAGAAAAAGCAGAGAAGGTAATCATGGGAATAGTCCTTGTATTTTCATTAGCAATTTCCATCGGATTATTTATGATCCTTCCATATATTGCATCAGAAGCAGCAGGAAAGATCATTCATAATGAATACGGAATCCTGTTGATGGAAGGAGTGATCCGAATTGTGATTTTTCTTGGATACATTGTACTGATCTCACAGATGGAAGATATCAAACGGGTATTTATGTACCACGGAGCAGAACACAAAACGATTAACTGTTTAGAAGCAGGTGTGGAACTTACCACTGAAAATGTGGATAACTATTCAAGATTACACAAAAGATGTGGAACAAGTTTTATTTTTATCGTCATGATCATCAGTATGGTATTTTTCTTCTTTATAAGAGTGGATACCATCTGGTTACGAATCGTGTTAAGATTATTATTTTTACCATTGGTGGCTGGCGTTTCCTATGAATTTATCAGACTTGCAGGAAGCAGTGACCATCCACTTGTACAGATTTTCTCAAAACCAGGACTGGCACTTCAGAAACTGACAACGAAAGAACCAGATCATTCTATGATCGAAGTTGCGATCGCATCAGTGGAAGGCGTATTTGACTGGAGAGAATATCTGGATAGTCTGAATAAAGGGGAACAAAAAGAAGATGAATAGAAGAGAATGGGTCCTCTATGGACAGAAAGAACTAGAAGAAGCACAGATTGAGAATGCATCTGGTGATGCATGGTATTTATTTTCTGAATGTTTTCATATATCAAGGGAAGACTATCTGTTCGGAATGACGGATGAGATCAATGATAAAGAAGCAGAAGAAAGATATAAAGAATTGATTCAGAAGAGAAAAGAACATGTTCCACTGCAATATATTTTAGGAACACAGGAATTTATGGGATATACATTTAAGGTAACACCAGATGTACTGATCCCAAGAGCAGATACAGAAACAGTATTGGAAGAAGTGCTTGATCAGTTAAAACAGTCAAAGAAACCAGATACGATACTGGATATCTGTACAGGATCTGGCTGTATTGCGATCAGTCTGGCATTGATTTTAAATCCAGAAGTATGTATTGGGACAGATATCAGTGAAAAAGCATTAAAAATTGCAAAAGCTAATGGCGAAAATCTCGCACCTATGGTAAAATTTATTCAAAGTGACCTTTTTGAGAATGTCACAGGAAGCTATGATCTGATCATTTCGAATCCGCCCTATATTACAACGGAAGAATGTGGGAAGCTGATGCCGGAGGTAAAAGACTATGAACCGATGTTAGCACTCGATGGGAAGGAAGATGGACTTTATTTTTATAAGAAGATCATCAAAGAAGCGAAAAACTATTTAAATCCACAAGGAATGCTCGCATTTGAGATCGGATATGATCAGGGAGAAGCAGTGAAGAATTTGATGGAAGCACAGGATTTTGCCTGTGTTGAGATAAAAAAGGACCTGGCAGGATTAGACCGGCTGGTCTTTGGATTTGCAAGAGAAGGAGAATAAGATGTTTGATAAGTTAGAAGGTTTAGTAGATCGTCTGGACACTGTACTGCAGGAATTGAATGATCCAGATGTAGCAGGTAACCAGAATCGTTTCCGTGATCTGATGAAAGAACAAAATGAGCTGACACCGATCGTGGAAAAATACAAAGAATACAAAGCAGAGAAACAGAATATCGAAGATAGTTTGATGCTTTTAGAAGAAGAGTCTGACGAAGAGATGAAAGAACTTGCCAAGGAAGAACTGAATGAATCTAAGGCAAATGTGGAAAGATTAGAAGAAGAGTTAAAGATTCTCTTAATTCCAAAGGATCCAATGGATGACAAG
>OJNJ01002211.1_pt1 | contig 10353 bp, 7 predicted proteins | sample 1597491 | NCBI WGS metagenome assembly OJNJ01 (sample SAMEA2452132, study PRJEB22498) | human gut metagenome | biome: human feces; feature: human gut; material: feces | place: Australia | collected 2012 | reverse complement strand
AAGAAGGACCAATTGATCTGGAAACAGAAATTATGGAAATTGTATTTTAACAACATAAAGAATATAAAAAACAACGAAAACTACATATGAACACGAAAAGACAGCCAGATGGATGAAATCTGGCTGTCTTTGAATTATGGGAAATTTTGATGAGATACTCTTATGATTTAGGATAAGTACAGGACTTACGGATTTTTAATTCGCAAGGCAAAGTAAGTCTTACTGGTACCTGATATTCCAGAAATTCTCCCTTAGCCATTGTACAAATAAAATGTGCCGCATATTCTCCCATAAATTCTGCAGGTGCATGAATCGTAGTTAGCGGCGGAGTCGAAAAGCTGGCAACACTGATATCATCAAATCCCATCACAGAAACATCACTAGGAACTTTTAATCCATGTTCATATAAAGAACGAATTGCTCCAATTGCAATTGGATCACTGGCTGCAAATACAGCGGTTGGAAGATTTCCTTCTTTGATCAATTCATTCATCATTACATAACCAGATTCTGCAGAAAACTCACGTTCTTTAAGATATGGTTCGTAAGTAATCCTATTCTTCTCACAATACTGAATAAATGTTTCTTTACGTTCTTCAAAATAAATCGTATTATCTTGAAGATATTCTTTACCGCCAAGATATGCAATCTGCGTATGTCCAAGTCTTTTTGACAGATAATCAAGAGCATCAATTACAGCCTGTTTAAAATCAAGACAGATGGTCGTGGACTGAATCCTTGCAGTTTTCATATCAAGAAAGATCACATTTGGTGTAATGGATGTAAAGGATTTCATTTGATGTTCATTGAATTTTCCGATACAGATCAGTGCAGCGACATCTTTTAGTAAATCTTTATAATCAGAGTCACTGTGAAAACAACGGATTACACGAATCTGATGATTTGCACAATATTTTTCAATTCCAACACGGATGGACTGATAATAAGGGTCTTCGAGTTCTTCAAACATAGAATACCATTGAAAAATTCCGATGACAGTATCGGATGATGTATTTTTACCAGTGCTATTGGATGTACTTTTTTTCTTTATATAATGAAGTTCCTTTGCGATTTTTAATACACGTTCTCTTGTTTGTTCAGTTACACTCAAGGATTCATCTTGATTCAGGATTCTTGAAACAGTCGCAGAAGAAACCTTTGCTTTCTCGGCAATATCTTTGATCGTAGCCATGACAGATATCCTTTCTACTAAATTTATTTTGACAATTATATCATTATTTTCTCATTATAACAAATATAAAGTAAAAACAAAAGATAAACGCATAATAAAAATTTACTAAAAATAAGAAAGAAAATTTGGTAAATATTTTAGTAAAAAACTATTGTAAATTTTACTAAAAGGTGTTACTATAAATTTATCAAAAGTAATCGGACAAAAGAAGTTGATGATAAAACAGTGAAAGAAAGGAAATAAAAAGGACATGGCAACAAACATTCAGACATTGATTGAGGAATTTAAACAAGGAAAACATAATGAACTATTAAAAGATATTTATGTAGATGAAGCAGTGATTGAATATCAGCAGGAACGCTACATCAAAGCATTAGAATCCTTTGAAAAGATTTATGGAGAAAAAGAAGTAGAAATCTATAGTGCTCCAGGAAGAAGTGAAGTAGGAGGAAACCATACAGACCATCAGTTTGGAAAAGTTCTTGCAACTTCCATTAACTTGGATGCGATCGCAATCGTTGCAAAAAGAGACGACGATGTGATCGATCTGAAATCAGAAGGATATGAAAGAATCATAGTAAGTCTTAGTTCTTTTGACCCAGCCAAAGCAGAAAAAGGAACATCACAGGCACTGATTCAGGGAGTTGCTTCTAAATTAAAAGAAGAAGGATATAAAATCGGTGGATTTGAAGCTTATGTGACAAGTGATGTATTAAATGGGGCTGGAATGTCATCTTCTGCTGCATTTGAAGTATTGATCGGAAATATTTTATCTGGGTTATATAACGATATGAAGATCGATCCTGTATTTTTGGCGCAGGCCGGACAGTATGCAGAGAATGTATACTTTGGAAAACCATGTGGATTGATGGATCAGATGGCATCTTCCATTGGAGGTCTGATCAATATTGATTTTGAAGATCCTCAAAGTCCAAAGATCAAAAAGGTTGAAGTGGATTTTGAAGAATATGGACACAGCTTATGCATTGTGGATACAAAAGGATCTCATGCAGATTTAACAGATGATTATGCAGCAATTCCATACGAAATGAAGAAAGTTGCCAATTACTTTAATCAGGAAGCATTAAGAGAAGTTGATAAAGATGAATTTTACTTAAATCTACCAAAGATCAGAGAAATCTTAGGAGATAGAGCAGTTCTTCGTGCAATGCATTTATTTGAGGAAAATAAACGTGTAGATCAGCAGGTAAAAGCTTTAGAAGAAGGAGATTTTGATACATTTAAGAAATTGATCAAAGAATCTGGTGATTCATCCTTTAAATATTTACAAAATGTATATTCAAGCCATGACCTGACAAATCAGAGTGTATCGATCGGATTGGCGATCAGTGATATTTCCTTAGGAGATAAAGGAGTCAGCCGAGTTCATGGTGGAGGATTTGCAGGAACGATTCAGGCATTTGTACCAAATGATATTGTTAGTATGTACAAAAAGAACATGGAACATGTATTTGGTGAAGGAGCATGTCATGTCTTAAAAGTACGCCCATACGGAGGAATGAAGGTATTATAAGATGATGAAAGTAAGAATGATAGAACAAAGAGATAACGGAGTCTGCTTATTCGAATTAAAAAATGATGAGATCAAGGTGATCACAAGTAATCTTGGATGTCATGTGTTATCTGTATTTACAAAAGACAGAGAAGGAAACTTTGGGGATGTTGTTCTTGGATTTGAGAATGTGGAAGATTGCTGGCATGGAGATGGAAGTTACATGGGAGCGATCGTCGGACGTGTTGCAAATCGTATCGGAGATGCAAAGTTTGAATTAAATGGAAAGACATATGAATTGGCAGCAAACAATGGAAAGAATTCTCTCCATGGAGGAATCAAAGGATTTAATCAAAAGATATTTAAATATGAATTGCTGGAAGATGGAATCCGTTTTATCTATCTCTCACCAGATATGGAAGAAGGATATCCGGGAAGTCTTTACCTGAAAGTTGTGTATCGTTTATGCGATAATACATTAAAAATGGAATATGAAGCAGTATCCGATCAGGATACACTGATCAATATCACAAATCATTCTTACTTTAATTTATCTGCTGGAAAAGATAAAATTTATCATCATCAGTTAAAGGTAAAAGCGGATGAGATTGCATGTGTTGATGAAAACTGTCTTGCCAATGGAACATTTTTAAAGATAGAAAACACACCATTTGACTTTAAAGAATTTCATGAGATCGGAGAGCGGATCAACAATGATCATGAACAGTTAAAACTTGCCGGAGGTTATGATCATTCTTTCATGGTAAAAGATGAAGATGACCAGTTAGTTCTATATGACAAAGAAACTGGAAGAAAAATGACGATGACAACAACACTTCCATGCATTCAGGTATACACAGGAAACTTCCTGTCTGGCGGATGTAATGGAAAAGGTGGGAAACCATATGAAAACAGAGATGGTGTTGCCTTAGAAGCCCAGTTCTTACCAAACTCCATACATATAGAAAAAGAACCAAAGGTAATTTTAAGAAAAGGCGAAGAATACGAAGCAGTAACAACATATCGATTTGAGGTGGAATAAGATGGATTTACAAAAAGATATCAAAAAACTTGTAACATATGGACTTGATAAAAAACTGATCATGCCAGAAGATGAAATCTATACGATCAATCAATATCTGGAAGTGTTTCGATTAGATGAATATGAAGATCCTGATATTGAAGGAGAAGAAATCATCCTGCCAGAGATTTTAGATCGTCTGACAGATACAGCTTATGACCGCTATATCATCAAAAGTGATGATATCGTGACAAGAGATTTATTTGACACAAAATTAATGGGAATCCTGACACCAAAACCAAGCCAGGTCATCAAAGAATTCCGTACCTATTACGAAGAGAGTCCAAAGAAAGCAACAGAGTTTTTCTATGAATTCAGCCAGGATACCAACTATATCCGAAGAGACCGCGTCAAAAAAGATATGAAATGGAAAGTAAATAGTCCATATGGAGATATTGATATCACGATCAATCTCTCCAAACCAGAGAAAGATCCGAAAGCAATCGCAGCAGCGAAAAATGCAAAGCAAAGTTCTTATCCAAAGTGTCAGCTTTGCATGGAAAATGAAGGATATGCAGGAAGAATGAATCACCCTGCAAGACAGAATCACAGGATTATACCGCTTACGATCAATGACAGAAAATGGGGATTTCAGTATTCTCCATATGTATACTACAATGAGCATTGTATCGTATTTAATGGACAGCATGTACCAATGAAGATCGATCGGGCAGCATTTACAAAACTATTTGATTTTGTAAAACAGTTTCCTCATTATTTCCTTGGATCGAATGCCGATCTTCCGATCGTTGGAGGTTCTATCTTAACACACGATCATTTCCAAGGCGGTCATTATGAATTTGCTATGGAACGAGCAGAGATTGAAAAAGAATTTACAATCCCAGGATATGAAGATGTCAAAGCAGGAATCGTTCACTGGCCATTATCTGTGATCCGTATTCAGAGTAAAGATGAAAAACGCCTCATTGATCTTGCTGATCATATTTTGAAAAAATGGCGTGGATACACGGATGAAGAAGCATATATTTTTGCTGAGACAGAAGGAGAACCACATAATACGATCACACCGATCGCACGTAAAAAAGGTGATATGTATGAGCTGGATCTGACACTTCGTAATAATATCACAACTGAAGAGTGCCCATTAGGACTTTACCATCCACACAATGAGTATCATCATATCAAGAAAGAAAATATCGGGCTGATCGAGGTTATGGGACTTGCTGTTCTGCCATCTAGATTAAAGGCAGAGATGGAACATTTAAGCCAGTGTCTGATCAAAGGAGAAGATATTGTTTCTAAGGAAGATTTAAAGAAGCATGCAGCATGGGTTGAAGAAATCAAAGGAAAATATACAGATATCAATAAAGGAAATGTTATGGATATCTTAAAAGAAGAGATCGGACAGGTATTTGTTAAGGTTCTTGAAGACGCCGGAGTTTATAAATATAATGAAGAAGGAAGAAAAGCATTCGACCGATTTATTGCAGTTTTATAATGACAAGGTCATAGAAAGGAAAGCAAGACAATGAAAATATTAGTATTAGGTGGAGCTGGATACATAGGTTCTCATACAGTATACGAACTGATCGATGCTGGAGAAGAAGTCGTGATCATCGATAATCTGGAAACAGGACATATCGAGGCAGTTCATCCACAGGCGAAGTTTTATAAAGGAGATTTAAGAGATAAAGACTTTGTAGACAGTGTACTAGATCAGGAAAAAGATATTGATGCAGTCATTCATTTCGCAGCAAATTCCTTAGTTGGAGAAAGTATGGTTGACCCATTAAAATATTACGATAACAACCTTTGTGGAACAAAAACAATGGTGCAGTCTTTAGTAGAACATGGCATCGATAAGATCGTATTTTCTTCAACAGCAGCAACTTATGGAGAACCAGAAAAGGTACCGATCGTGGAGACAGACCGCACAGAACCTACCAACACTTATGGAGAGACAAAACTTTCTATGGAAAAAATGTTTAAATGGGTTGGACGCGCTCACGGACTTCGTTATGTATCTTTAAGATACTTTAACGCCTGCGGAGCACATGTAAGTGGACAGATCGGAGAAGATCATAATCCAGAAACACATTTGATCCCATTGATCTTACAGGTGCCAAATGGCAAAAGAGAAGCAATCAGTATCTTTGGAACTGATTATGATACAAAAGATGGAACTTGTGTAAGAGACTATATTCATGTAACAGATCTTGCACAAGCACATATTCTGGCAGTGAAATACTTAATGGAAGGTAATGAAAGCAACATCTTCAATCTTGGAAATGGTGTTGGATTTACTGTAAAAGAAGTCATCGAAACAGCCAGAAAAGTGACAGGAAAGCCAATCAAGGCTGTGGAAGAAGGAAGAAGAGCTGGAGATCCGGCTGTCTTGATCGCTTCCAGTGAAAAAGCGAAGAATATCCTTGGCTGGAAGCCAGAACATGCAGATCTTGAAGAAATCATTGCATCCGCATGGAAATGGCACAGCAGTCACCCACAAGGATATTGTTCTGTTCAAAAGGAAGACAAATAACTCTTTTTGAACCATAAATCATCCCCGTACCGTTTAGAGCATGTTACCTGGCTCTAAGCGGTACTTTTTTGTTTTCGTAAAATATCTGGTACTATGTTCAAATAAAAAATAAAATGGTGTATACTAAAGAAAATAGTAAGATAAAAGAAGGAGTACGAATCGATGAAACGGTTACTAGGATATTTAAAGGAGCATCTTTGTGTTACGATCCTTGCACCATTATTTAAGATGCTGGAAGCTAGTTTTGAACTATTTGTACCATTGGTCGTTGCCAGCATGATCGATGTAGGAATCGGACATCACGATATTGGATATTTGTGGAAGATGGGAGGACTATTGATCTTACTTGGGATCATTGGATTTTCATTTTCTATCACAGCACAGTATTTTGCGGCAAGATCGGCTGTGTATACAGGAAAGTCAATGAGAAGTGATTTGTTTGCACATATGAATCAATTTTCTTATCAGGAGATCGATCAGGTTGGGACATCAACGTTGATCAACCGCATGAGTAATGATATCAATCAGGTGCAAAATGGAGTTAACATGTTCCTGCGTTTGTTTTTAAGGTCACCATTTGTTGTATTTGGTGCGATGTTCATGGCATTTACGGTGGATCATAAGGCAGCGATTTCCTTTGTATTTACGATCACAGCATTAGCAGTGGTTGTTGGACTGATCTTATGGATCACAATGCCAATGTATAAGAAAGTACAAAAACAGGTCGATGGAGTATTAAAAAGTACAAGGGAAAATCTTCTTGGAATTCGTGTGATCCGTGCATTTAACAGACAAAGAAGTGAGGAAGAGAATTTCAGATCACAAAGCGGACAGCTTTATAACAAACAAATTCACGTTGGAAAGATTTCAGCGTTACTAAATCCTCTGACTTACATGATCATTAATTTGGGGATCATTGCAATCCTATGGTCTGGTGGAAAACAGGTTGATCTGGGTTATTTAACACAAGGACAGATCATTGCCTTGATCAATTATATGTCACAGATCCTTGTAGAACTTGTAAAACTTGCGAATCTTTTGATCATTTTATCTAGAGCGTTTGCAAGTCTTGACCGTGTGGATCAGATTTTTGCATTAGAGCCATCCATGAAGGAAACTGGAAAAACAGATATAGAAGAGAAGAAAGATACACCTATTCTTGAGTTTAAAGATACATCGTTTGTCTATCATGGTGCAAGAAAAGAGACGATCCATCCATTTGATTTTGCGGTGAAAGAAGGCGAAACGATCGGGGTGATCGGAGGTACAGGGTCAGGAAAGAGTACTTTTGTATCTTTGATCGCAAGATTATATGATGTGACATCAGGAAGAATTCTATACCGTGGAGTTGATGAGAAAGAATTAAAACCAGAATTTATCCGAGGAAAGATCGGATTTGTTCCGCAGAAAGCATCTTTGTTTGAAGGAAGCCTAAGAGATAATATGAAATGGGGTAAAGAAGATGCCACAGATGAAGAAATCTATCAGGCATTGGATATCGCACAGGCAAGAGAATTTGTTGATCAGAAGGAACAGAGATTAGACTTTAGAATTGAACAAAATGGAGGAAACTTATCTGGCGGACAAAAACAGAGACTAACGATCGCAAGAGCATTAGTACGTAAACCTGAGATCTTAATTCTTGACGATAGTGCATCCGCACTTGACTTTGCAACAGATGCAAGACTTCGAAAAGCGATCAAAGAAAATACAGATAATATGACAGTATTTCTTGTATCCCAGAGAGTATCAACGATTCGTAATGCTGACCATATCTTAGTGTTGGATGATGGAAAGATTGCAGGAATCGGGACTCATCTACAGCTATTAAAAGAGAATCAGGTATATAAAGAAATCTGCGCATCACAGATGGTAGGAGAGGAGGCATAAGATCATGAAGAAAGACAAAAAACAAAAGACATTACAAAGGATCATGGAATATATGAAGCCTTATCGATTTTTGATCTTTGCGTCTTTAGTGTTGGCGGTGATCAGTGTGGCACTGACACTTTATGTTCCAATTCTGACAGGACAAGGTGTGGATTGCATTATATCAAAAGGAAATGTTGATTTTGCAAGATTGATAAGTATTATAAAAACGATCGTGATCTGTATCGTATTGACGGCAGCAGCGCAGTGGCTGATGAATCATGTCAATAACCAGATTACATATAAGATTGGAAAAGATTTAAGGATTCAGGCATTTGAGCATTTGCAGAAACTGCCATTATCTTATGTAGATGCACACTCCTCAGGAGACTTGATCAGCCGGATCGTAACGGATATTGATCAGTTTACGGATGGATTGCTGCTTGGATTTACACAGTTATTTACTGGTGTGATCACGATCATTGGAACCATTTGTTTTATGTTAGGAATCAATCCATGGATCACATTAGTCGTTGTTATTTTAAGTCCGTTTTCGTTTTTTATCGCAAGTTTTATCTCAAAGCGAAGTTTTAATATGTTCCGGAAACAATCACAGACTAGAGGAAATATGACAGGATTTGTCAATGAAATGCTTGGAAATATTAAAGTAGTCAAAGTGTTTGATCATGGAGAAAAAGCACAGGAAGAGTTTGATCAGATCAATGATGATCTTGCATATTACTCCTTAAGAGCGACATTTTTCTCATCTATCACAAATCCGGCAACCAGATTTATGTATTCAGGAATCTATGCAGGGGTTGCGATCGCAGGATGTATGAGTGTTATTCGCGGAAGTATCAGTGTTGGTCAGTTATCAAGTTTTTTAAGTTATACAAACCAGTATACAAAGCCGTTTAATGAGATCACAGGGGTTATCACAGAATTTCAGAATTCTTTAGCTTCTGCGGCAAGAGTTTTTGAATTGTTAGATGAGGAGCCGATGATTCCTGATGCCAAAGATGCGAAGGTGTTACAGGATGTGAAAGGAAATGTCGAATTAGAGCATGTGGACTTTTCTTATGTAAAAGAAGTACCTTTGATCCAGGATTTTAATCTGAAAGTGGAACCAGGACAGCGGATTGCAATCGTTGGACCGACAGGATGTGGGAAAACAACGTTGATCAATCTGTTAATGCGTTTTTATGATGTGAATGTAGGAATGATCAAGGTGGAAGGAAATGATATCCGGGATGTCACGAGAGAAAGTTTACGATCCAGTTATGGAATGGTACTTCAGGAGACATGGTTAAAAGCAGGAACGATTCGTGAAAATATCTGCTATGGAAAACCAGATGCAACTGAGGAAGAGATGATCATGGCAGCAAAAGAAGCCAATGCACATGGATTTATCGAGCGAATGCCAGATGGTTATGATACGATCATTACAGAAGGTGGCGGAAATCTCTCTCAAGGACAGAAACAGCTCCTTTGTATTGCAAGGATTATGTTAAGTCTTCCTCCAATGCTGATCTTAGATGAAGCGACATCATCAATTGATACGATGACAGAGATCCGAATTCAGAAAGCATTTGAAACGATGATGAAAGGAAGAACAAGTTTTATCGTAGCCCACCGACTTTCAACGATTCAGAATGCGGATGTGATACTTGTTATGGAAAATGGACATATTTTGGAGCAGGGAACACATGAAGAACTTTTAGCGAAAAATGGTGCGTATGCCAGATTATATAACAGCCAGTTTGCACCAGTATAAATGGTAAGATTTTTGACTGGAGATGTCATATGGAAGAAAAAGGAATGAAAAAAAAGAAAAAATTATTGAGGTTGTTTATAGAAACATTTTATTTAAGTGCATTTACCTTTGGTGGCGGCTATATGATCGTATCTTTGATGAAGAAGAAGTTTGTGAATGAATATCATTGGATCGAAGAAGACGAGATGCTTGATCTGGTGGCGATCGCACAATCAGCCCCAGGAGCAATCGCAGTGAATGGAGCAATCGTTGTTGGCTATAAATTAGCAGGTATCAGTGGTGTGATCGTAAGTATATTCGGAGCTATTCTACCGCCATTTTTGATTATATCTGTAGTCTCTGTTTTTTATGAAATATTTCGGGATAACAGGATTGTTGCAGCGATGCTTTCTGGTATGCAGACGGGTGTTGGCGCGGTGATCAT
>OJNJ01002198.1_pt1 | contig 10387 bp, 10 predicted proteins | sample 1597491 | NCBI WGS metagenome assembly OJNJ01 (sample SAMEA2452132, study PRJEB22498) | human gut metagenome | biome: human feces; feature: human gut; material: feces | place: Australia | collected 2012 | reverse complement strand
TATCGGGGGAATGGTGAATGTTACTAATAAAAAAGTTGAAAGAGTTTCAGGCAAGGGCAAAAGCACAGGAGCAGGAAAATAAAGAAGTAGAAAAATCCAAAGCACATAAGAAGGGGGATGTAGAATTATGATGAATCTGGCAATGAACTTTGATACAGACGAATGTTCAGTAACGGCAATGTTTGATAAAGGAAACAGAAATGACACAATGGAAGCAATCGACCATATCATTCCATTTCTAAAAGGGGATGCGGATATGATCGTGCTTGTCTGCAATACCCTAAGAAAGCTGTTCTGCATGAGTGATGAAGGCTATGAGACTTTTCTTATGGACTTGGAAGATTATAAATCGGAACTGGAAGAGAGGGAATGAATTCAAGCCAGAGTGCAGTATAGCAGGTGAAAGATGAGAAGCGAAGGAAAAAGTGTCAGCATTGAGAAGTGTTAACAGGTATATATTGGAAGAATTCAGCCAGGGAAACTCTGGCTGATATAAAAACACATCTGCAGAAACAGTGACTGAAGAAATTTTGAGTAGTGGAATTGGGAAGAAGTATTTAGATACTATAATAAAGAGATTAGCTGGCTTGTATACTGACAGAGAGGACATAGTAAACAGATTTGCGTTATTATCAGGGATTGTAGGGAGATTCCGAAGAGCTTTTGTTCAGATGATGAAACAATAGGATTGGTACAGGAATTATATAGAACAAAAGTTAATAAAGGGATTTGTTGCGTTTTCCGCTATAATAATCTGCCAGCAAAGAATGTGTTGCCTGAATATGTTTGTGATTATAAGAAACGAGCAGGGTTATTTCAAAGATCTGCAGATTTAGAGTAGTTCTTTTTTTCTGAGAGAAAAATTAAAAATCGTTTTTGGTTCTTCTGGAGAGTGATTATAGCGTTTGGGAAACATCCGGAGAAACCATTACCTCAGAGTGTCGTAAAGTTCTTTATCAAAGAAGGCTTTGAGATGCCCTTTCTTTTTTATGCAAATCTTTTCTCTTGTCTACATATATAAACCTAAGAAAAAGCTTGACGTTTAAATATTACAAGTGTAATATTTAAGAAAATACGAAAAAAGGAGAAATAAAACTATATGAGAAAAAAGAAAAGAAAAAAACACACGAAGACTATCACAAAAATAGTTTTATTTAGCGGTATATTGATTGGTGGTGGAATCGGTATTGTAACAATAATGAATCGTAATGTTCCTGAAAAAAGACTAATGGAATATATGAAATATATTGAAAAAGGGGAATATGAGCAAATGTATGCCATGCTGGATCAGAAAAAAAGCAGCATGAACAGTAAGGAAGAATTTATAGAACGAAATTCTAAAATATATGAAGGCATTGAGATGTCTGATCTGTCCATAACCGATATTACAGTAAAAAGAAAAGAAAACGGAAATGCGGCAGTTTCCTATACAACAAATATGCAGACTGCTGCAGGAAATGTAGAATTTACCAACAATGCGGTATTTTCACATGACTGGACAGGATATCATTTAATCTGGCAGGATCAGTTGATTTTTCCAGAGTTATCTGCAACGGATAAAGTTCAGGTAACGTTAGAAGAGGCAAAAAGAGGAAATATTTTAGACAGAAATGGTCGTCAGCTGGCTGGAGAGGGAACTGCATCTTCGGTAGGAATTGTTCCGGGCAGAATGGAGAACAGGGAAGATACAATAAAAAAACTGGCAGAGTATCTTGGAATTGGAGCAGACGAAATTGAGGATAAGTTAAAAGCCGATTGGGTAAAAGCAGATTCTTTTGTACCAGTAGCAACAATTCCTAAAATACAAGAGGTCGATCTTCTGACAGTGAATCCGGATGAAACTGTTCTGGAAGAAAAAGAAAAGCAGGACACATTATTGAAGATTCCAGGTATTATGTTATCTGATGTAAAAGTACGAACTTATTATCTAAAAGAAGCTGCCTCTCATCTGGTAGGGTATGTACAGGCGGTTACAGCCGAGGATTTGCAGGAACATAAAGGGGAAGGGTATCGTACAAACAGTGTGATTGGAAAGACGGGACTGGAAACGCTTTATGAAAAAGAACTAAAAGGGACAGATGGGTGTGAGATCTGTATTGTAGATGCAAATGGAAATAAAAAAAGTGTCATTGCATATGAGCCTAAAAAAGATGGAGAAGATATCCATACTACGATTGATGGCGATCTTCAAAGTACTCTTTATGAACAATTTAAAGAAGACAGAGGATGTTCTGTAGCCTTGAATCCTTATACAGGGGAAGTACTGGCGTTGGTAAGTACGCCATCTTATGATAATAATGATTTTGTACGTGGAATGGACAATAGCCAGTGGAGTGCATTAAATGAAAATGAAGACAGGCCTTTATACAACCGCTTTCGCCAGACATGGTGTCCAGGCTCAACTTTTAAACCTGTAATTGCTGCAATTGGATTAAAAGTGGGGGCATTTACTGCAAATGACGATTTTGGAAATGAGGGTCTGGCGTGGCAGAAAGATTCCTCGTGGGGAGATTATACAGTGACTACACTTCATGATTATGCACCTGTGATCTTGAAAAATGCGCTTATTTATTCAGATAATATTTATTTTGCAAAAGCAGCATTAAAAATTGGTGCGGATCAACTGATGCAGTCTCTAAATCAAATAGGATTTAATCAGGAACTTCCATTTGATATTAAAATGTCAGAGTCCCAATATTCTAATATGGACAAGATAGAAACAGAAATCCAGCTTGCTGACAGTGGGTATGGACAGGGACAGATTCTGGTAAATCCTTTGCATCTTGCAAGCATTTATACGGCTTTTCTAAATGATGGAAATATGATAAAGCCATATCTTCACGCGGATGGTGGAAGCACTTCCAGTGAAATCTGGATAAAAGATGTTTTTTCACCACAAATTGTTTCGGAGGTTATGGAGGGGTTAGAGGGTGTAGTGAATAACCCGGAAGGAACTGGTTATGGAGCATGCCGGGAAGACATTAGATTAGCAGGAAAAACCGGAACAGCGGAACTGAAAGCTACAAAAGAAGATACATCTGGAACAGAAATTGGCTGGTTTACAGTTTTTACTACAGATAGAGATACAGAGAATCCTATTTTGCTCATCAGTATGGTAGAGAATGTGAAAGATATTGGAGGAAGCGGTTATGTGGTGGAAAAGGATAAGGCGATACTGGATGAATATCTCGGTAATGAATAATTTTTACCTTTAAATATTACAAATGTAAGAGGAAAATGATATGAAAAAAATTTGGAAAATATTTTGGGGAGTTATTTTTCTTGCTGTCTGTAGTGGATGTGGCATAAAGAAAGAGCAGAAAAAGACAATTGAAGATACGAAAGAAAAAATTTACAGAGAGTGTGAAATGCTGGCAGAAGACTATCAGAGCATATATGAGAATGCTGCGAAAGAAAATGCACTATATGAGCTGAGTACAATACAAAAAAGTATGGATTATTTTGGAAAATATGGATATGCAGTAATTGATTCCTACAATCAGCTGGATATGGTTCAAAGTATTAAAGTAGATGATTTTTTGAAAAAAGCAGAAAAAGAGAAAAATGGAAAAACTACTATATTTCAAGTTATAGCAGGGGATCATTTTATTCGGTATGATCTGAAAACCAAACAGGGGAAAATAGACGTTGAAGTAAGCTCTTTTAAATGGAAAGAGGATACTTGGCAGGAAACATATTATCATGAGTTTAGAGCTAATTCATGGAAATATACAGAAAACGGGTATTTCTTTATGGAAGAATATCATCCGGCTGGATATGATGGACCGTCTGGATATCGGGCCTTTCGGGTAGTGCCGTTAAATAAAAAATGCAGGGAGCTGAATCGAAAATATATACTTCCTTTTGGATATACACTTAATAAATTGTTTACTTCTAATTGGAGTGAAAAAAATTATGATGGAATAAATTTTTATGATGTTTTTGACCGTTTACTTTCAATGGAAGAAAAAACTGATGAATTTAAGGAAGGAAAGACTTATGAAATCCCAAAAGAATCATTTGAAGCGATATTTCAAAAATATTTTAATATAAGCGCAGAGATACTGCAGACAGGAACGGTATTTCACACGGAAACACAGACATATCGGTATCGAACCAGAGGAATCGTATATGATTTTGCTCCCACACCATATATTCCATATCCGGAAGTTGTTTCCTACATAGAAAATCAAGATGGAACAATAACACTGGAAGTAAATGCGGTATGGCCACAAAAAGAATTAGATCAGGCGTTTTGTCATAGCGTAACCATTCGGCTGTTAGATAAAGATAGATTTCAATATGTATCCAATTATGTATCAAGGTCAGAAATAGAGGTTACCTGGTATACGGAAAGATTATCAGACGAAAAGTGGGAGGAATGTTATGGAGATAATTGATATGAGTACAAAAAGAAAACTGAAAAAGATGGTGAGTGTTTTATTTATTTTGGGATGCTTTTTCATAGGAAATACAAAATGTAAAGGGGCTGATTTAGAATATATTTCACAGGAAACTGCGAATTATGCTGTACAAGAAAGAGGATATGATTTGCCAGTAGATGAAGTCGTGAAAGAAGAAGCTATTGAAGATTGTAAGAATGTTATGAATCAGATGAAAGCCATTTATCAAAAGGCGGATAAAGGAACTTCATCGAATGTAGTAGTTTCTGAGACAGTAATGGAAGAAATGCAGGAAGTATTAAAGGAAAAAAATGTCCCCGTTATTACATCAGCACCGTATTCAAATATGGCTAATTATTCTAAAATGGAAGAATTTCTTTTCAGGGCAGAACAGGATCTGCCAGGAGATATCGTCTTATATAGGATTAACAGGGATGGTGGGATAGAAAGACTCAAATTCAATTATGATGGGACAGATATGTATTTGCTGGCTGTGAAAGCTGTTTGGGGTATGAACGACAATCCATCTATTGTATATGTTTCGTATACAAGGATAGAAGAATGGAAATATACAGAAAAAGGCTGGTTTGGTTATACGCTATGCGTTCCAAAGTATCCGGAAGTATCAGAAGCGGTTGATGGCAGTTCTATGATAAGAATTAAACCTTTAAGTGATGAATGCAGGGAAGTTTCAAAGAGGTGTGTGTATTTGCTTGGATATCAGGGGAATAATCTTTTATGTTCTGATTGGGATAGATCTGATATGGAAGGGTTAGATTATAATGGTTTATATGAATATTTATATCGAATGAAATACGGGGAGAGATATGAGTTTTCAGGTAACTCAAGTGGAATTCCGGCAGAAGAGTTTGAAAATCTGATAATGGAGTTTTTGCCGATAACAGCGGAGCAAATTAAAAAATGGGCAGTATTTGATTCGGAACATCAAACTTATGACTGGGAACGATTAGGCTGTTTAAATTATAGCCCTACTTATTTTGGAACATCTTTACCGGAGGTCGTTGAAATAAGAGATAGCGGAGAGGGAAACAATGTGCTGGTTGTTGATGCTGTATGTGATACATTTATATGTAATGATGCCGTTATTACAAGTGAGCTGACTGTTAAGTTCAACGATGATAAGAGTTTTAAATATATGGGGAATAAAATTCTGAATAATGGTACGAAAGAAGTTCCCAAATATCAATATAGAATAAAAAGAAAGAACTGATAACAACTATCAGCCCTTTCATATTTGTTAATTCCATATATGTAATTTTTTTAAGATATCAGAAGTGATTTCAAATGCTTTTTTGCCAGTTGCATTAGAATCACTTTGGATATTGGTTGCAAAATAATAGCTGTTATCGGAAGTTTCTACATATCCGATAAACCAGCCGTTGATATCCTGTCCGTTGACACGACCGGTTCCAGTTTTTCCGTAGAAATTACCATTAGGTGTACTGGCAATTTTTATAGCATTTTTAACAGAAAATACATTTTGGGAATTTAGATGGAATTCATTTGTGTTAAATTTTTTCAATAATGTTACTTGCTCTAAAGGCGAGATTTTTAATGAAAAATCGGACCAGTATAAATCCAGATTTGAACTGGTTGTCTGGTTTCCATATTCTATTTTATTCAAAAATTCCTGGACTCTGTTAATTCCGAGCTGCGAATCAATTGCCTGGAAATACCAGTTAACGGAATTTTGCATAGCAGAGTTTAAATCCTGATCAGCTTCCCAGGATGGAAAAGGAAAGGCATCACCATTCCATGTCATGGAAGAGTGTTCTGGTGTGATGATTCCGGATTCCAACCCTAATAATGCATCGTATATTTTGTAGGTAGACTCTGGCGGAATACGTTTGGTGGCTTCTTCAAGATCGTATATTTTCCAGGAATCCAAATTATTGTCATACAAAACAAATGATCCATCATATGTTCCAAATGTTTCGGATATATCTAACAGGGAGATATTTTTGTCTGTATCACTAAAATGATATACGCTTTGAGTAGAGGCATCAATGGATAAAATGGGTGTACATCCAATAAAAACAGCACTAATGACCAGATAAATTATCAATGCTCTCATTTTTTGATAAAGAGTTTCTTTCCTAAAAACGGCGATGTTGAGAATACGTCGTTTCATCTGCCTGAAATTTCCGGACATTCCAACTGCCAGTGGAGAGGAAAAAGAGGATATTTTTTCTGCAAAATTAATCAGTGTAGTTCCATAAGCTTGGTATTCATCAGCAGAAATCATCTGCAATACAGCAGAATCACAGGCTATTTCACGGTCACAGAGAATTTCTTTTAAAGTGTACCAAACAAAAGGGTTAAACCAGTAGAGTATATTACTTATGACCATGAGGAAGCCAATAAATGTATCTTTGTGACGGTAATGCTGTAATTCGTGTAGCAGCATAAAACGCATATCATCAGGATTCAGTTCGGAAATTAAATGGATGGGAATGTAAATTCTGGGATGTATTATTCCGATTAAAACTGGTGATTTTAAAAATGCAGTACTGTAGACTGATACTGGGTGAGAGATTTTAAGTTCCTTTAAACAATTGTAATAAATAGTTTTTACCTGCTGATTTTGAAGCGGGAGAGCAGATCTTTTTATGGAACGTACATAGTTTAATGAATGAAGGGTGAGGACTGACATAATCATAACACCCGTTATCCATATTAGAAAGAGTATGGTATTCAAGCCTCCAGAAAATTGACTACTGATGGAAACTGAAAAATCATTCACCTGGTTTAACAAAATATTTTGTGTATTACTGGTAAGTTCGGATAGCGTGTCGGTACCAGAGTTAAGTCCTGAGTCAGTTTGAAAAAAATGTAACCATGAAAAAAGTTGTGAGCCATGAATCTGTACAGGAAAAAATGGCACGGCAAGTAATAAAAATAAAAGAAAACAGAGATGGTACTGTGTAGCCGCAGATAAATATTTTTTCAGAAGTTTTTTTGTTCCGATTATTACAAGTGTAAAAATACATATGAAGATATTACTGATTAAAAAGTGGATGATCCAGTTGCTCATTCAAAACCTCCTATTTCTGATGTTTTGATAATAAATGGCGTAAGTTATCAATTTCTGTTGAAGAGAGCTTATCGTCTTCAAGGTAAGAAGCCAGCATAGAAGAAAGATTTCCATTATAATATCGCTTTAAAAAAGAATTGCTTTCCTGGCGTATATATTCATCTTCTTGGACTAATGGAGTATAGACAAATACCCGGCTTTGTTTTTCGTAGGAAAGAGCTTTTTTGGAAACAAGTCTCTTGATAAGAGTTTGAATTGTTTTTGGACTCCAGCTGGTAGTTAGAGTAAGTTTTTCTGTAATTTCATTTGTATTGATGGGAGCATATTTCCATACAATTTTCATAACTTCAAATTCGGCTTCTGAAATCTGGGGTAGTGACATAATAAAATCCTCCTGCTAAATCCTACATATGTAATAAATATATTATATTACTTGTAGAAGAAAAAAGTCAAATGGCAGATGATATATAGAATATAAAATTAATAATGTAGAGGCAATAAAGGTGAAAAAGATAGAAATTATTGAGAGAATCACAGATGCTAATGGAAGCATAAGTGAAAACATATTGACTAGCTGGGAACATAAAAACCAATTCATACCGGAAATTATAAGGTTTGGAGAATTAAAAATATATCTACAGGAACGAATTGTTAAAAAGAATGATAGTGATGTTCATCTTTCAAAATATGAATATGATATTTTACTTCTTTTAGCGAAAAGTCCAGGTAGAATATTTGGAAAAGAAATGGTTTATGATCTGGTATGGAATGAACCTTATTCCGGTGATTATAATGTGGTTATGCGACATATCTGCAATATCAGAGAAAAAATAGAAGATGATCCTGGACAACCATTATATATACAAACAGTACGAGGTGTAGGATATCGGTTTAACGGGAATTTAGGCAGCGAGTGAAATCGCTGCCTATTATTATGGTTTTACAAAGAAGGAAGTTTGTTATGAGAAGATCTTTGTATTTCAGGAGCATCCTGTTTGAGATATTTGGACAGGTTTTGATGTATCAATTCCAACTCTTTTATTTCTTGCTTAAAGGAAACGTATTGAGTATTTAGTGATTCCTTTCTGGAAATAAGATCTGCAATTTGCTCTTGTAACTTATTGGAATTAAGATGCTTCAGATCCATGCCATTTTCCTGTAAAATATGTTCAGCACCCGCGAAAAGAATAATTTGAGATTCATATTTACGGAAATAACGATCTGGATCTTTGGAGCTTTTATAATGGTCGTCGTAAATTTTATTTTTCTGATATTGTTCGGCATATTTTAGCATTTCTCGAAGATGGCGTATCTGAGACTCGAGAGAAACAACAGAGGTATTTACCTCTTTTTGCTGCATATGTAACAAGGCTATGCGGTCTTCAAGTTCTGAAAAATTATGTAGATTATGTGTGAACATCTTGTTATATTCAGCAGAGACAATTTTTAAATTTTCCTTATTTGCCCATTTCTGAAGTCCAATGTTTCCTGCTATATTGGGAGTGTTGGTGTCTATTAACTTATTACGAACAGAAGGAACAGTAGTTCTGTGGAGCTTATTATTAATGCGTTCTTTGATACGTTCCTTAGTAAAATTTTTTCCTAAAGATTTAGCACTTCCACGCACTGGATGGGACATATCGGGAGAACGAAAGGTAATGTATTTTCTGCTGTTTTCGCCAAATTCTGCGTTTTTTATTTCATATCCTTTAGCTTCCATAAATGCAAGAAATTCTGAATAAGTGGAAACGATTCGGATTGTCTGGTTGATATCTTTTCGCAGCTGCGCTTTTTTACTGGATTCAGATTTATTTGCAGCCCATTCATTGTATTTCATTCCTTTTTTACCATCTGGCATAATTGTGGACAGGTTATGTTCCTGGCATAAAGTGTCGCTGAGATTTCGTATTTTCCAGTAATTCTTTTTACAGTCATGGTAATGAGAAAAAGTGATGTTATCTGCAGAACAGAAAATTAAATGGTTATGTACATGACCTTTATCAGTGTGTGTTGTCAGAACATAGGAGTATTTTCCCTCCAGTAAGCGATCCGCAAGTTCTTTGCCAATTTGATGGGCTTCTTCATAGGAAACTTCACCAGGGGAAAATGCCTGAATCAGATGAAATGCCTTATTTGTATTGTGCGGATCTCTGCAGTCATGTGTATGATCCAAAGTGTATTTAAAGTCAAGAACGGCTGTTTCGGGAGAGCAGGCAAAGGAAGAAATATATAGATTCTGGTCAGTTTTATCTGGATTGCAGATGTATTCTATTGCTTTATCAACGGTTGTTTTGATACCATGGATTTTTGTAACTGCCATATTTTTTCCATTAACTCCTTTATATCGTCCAGGTCCTTTGGGTAAACTGTATTGGTACTGTTTATACGATGGGTGATCTGATTCAAATTGCTGCTGATATTGCCCAGCAGGGTATTCATTTTTCGGATATGAGAGTAGTCTACTTCATATACAAATCCATATAAGATCATTTTCCGTAGAAAGGCAGATTTGCTTTTCATCCTGGAAAGACGATATTTTTCTTCTAAAATGTATTGTTCGTCATCATTCAAATAAAATTGTACGGGATGAATTCTGGTACGTTTGCTCATTGAAATCCTCCAATTCGTTTTTTTCTATAAAAAAGAGTACAAAAAAACTGTCTAACCAGTTCGGCTATGACAGTTATGGTACTTGGTTTTTTGTTGGTTTGGACAGATGTATCTGTAAGTTATTTTAACAGGACTGGGTGAAAGCGTCAAATTAAGAAATTATAAAATATGAGAGGGCCAGGGATACTCCCTGATACATTTTGGTAGAATGAACCGGAAAGGGAATTTGACAAAATGAGCCAGGTGTCATGACACTGGCAGTGCTTGCTTCTTTTGGGGTGTAGCCTGCAAAGCAGGCTATGCAAAAGCTATAAAACAT
>OJNJ01002197.1_pt1 | contig 10395 bp, 6 predicted proteins | sample 1597491 | NCBI WGS metagenome assembly OJNJ01 (sample SAMEA2452132, study PRJEB22498) | human gut metagenome | biome: human feces; feature: human gut; material: feces | place: Australia | collected 2012 | reverse complement strand
TTCAATACGGATTCTATCCCGGAAGAGTGGAAACAGTATAAACTGCCTCCTGCTGAATCTGCCGCCGCTGCTTCCACTAACCCGGCCGAGGAGTAGCGTATGGACGAAGCTGTCATCAAGCAGATCCAGCGTGAGGGTGCGGACGCGCTGCTGGATATCGGTGTGAGCGTCCCGCTGAAAGCGTTTCATATCCCTTTCAGGAAATCCCCGCTGGAGCTGCGCGTGACCATGAGGCGGCCTTATATGTCCGGTCAGATTCTTTTTGCCCGGACATATTTGTCGATGGGGATCACCAGTGAGGAGATGTGGGGGTTCAGCAAGGAGGAGGAAATGCAGTTTCTGGCCTCTCACGGCAAGGCGGTGAGCCGTATGGTGGCCTATACCCTTTGTCGTGGCCCTTTCAGCCGCCGCGTGCTTTTGCGCCCGGTGGCATGGCTCATAAGGAACTTCATGGAACAGCGTTATCTGGTGGGTGCGATCAAGCGTTTTGTCAGCCTGATGGGTACCGACCCTTTTATACCTATTATCAGATCAGCCGAGCGGACGAATCCGATGAGCTTGAGACTGAGCCAAAGAAAGAAGGGGAGTTAAAGAGCCGTTATGAAGGCTCCCATAGCCCTTTCGGTTTTGTGTGGCAGATTGCCAGTGCCACCGGCTGGAGCGTGGACTATATACTGAACAAGGTGAATTACCAGACCCTGATCATGATGCTTAGTGACGCTCCCCGGTATGTCCGTGACAAGTCCGGATCTTCCGGTCCTGCGGATGAGCGGAGCGCCGAGGATGAAGCGGATGGAATAGTAGGATTTTTTCAAAGCAAGCTAAAATAGATGAAACCGGTACAAATAGAATTCCTTATGGTGGACCATTTGAGCGCCCGTCTTGACAAGGCCGTGGGCAAGATCGAGCGGATGTCCCAGCAGGCATCGTCCGCCAACAGACAGATCCGGGAACTTGACAGGAGCGGTTCCCTGTTGAACAACACCGTCGGCAAACTGGCGGCCGCCTTTACTATCAAGGAGCTGGTGTCGAACATCACCAAGGTACGCGGCGAGTTCCAGCAGCTGGAGGTGTCGTTTCAGACCATGCTCGGCAGTGCGGAGAAGGCCGACACCCTGATGCAGCAGTTGGTACATACGGCCGCGACCACTCCTTTCGGCCTGGAGGATGTCGCGCAGGGTGCCAAGCAGCTTCTTGCCTACGGGTTTGGAGCGGAGAAAGTGAACGAGACGCTGATCCGCTTGGGTGACATCGCTGCCGGACTTTCCATCCCTTTGAACGATCTGGTCTATCTTTACGGCACCACCATGTCCCAGGGACGGCTTTATACACAGGACCTGAACCAGTTCACCGGCCGGGGCATCCCTATGATCGCCGAACTGGCCAAGCAGTTCGGCGTGGCTGAAAGCAAGGTGAAGGAGCTTGTGGAGGAAGGCAAGGTCGGTTTTCCCGAAGTGCAGAAGGTCATAGAGAGCCTGACGGACGAGGGCGGAAAATTCGGTGGTCTGATGGAGGCACAATCCAAAACGATAACCGGACAGATCTCCAATATAGAGGATGCCGTTTCAATGATGTTCAATGAAATCGGGCAGCAGTCGGAAGGTGTCATCAACACCACGCTTTCCGGTGTTTCCTACATGGTGGAGCATTACGAACGTTTCGGCCGTATCCTGCTCGGGCTTGTCGGTACGTATGGTGTGTACCGGACCGCCGTCATGACAGTCACGGCCGTGAAAGGCTGGGCGGTGGCTGCGGAGGCGTTGCATTACAACTGGCTCCTGCTGGTTGAGAAAGCGCAGAAAATGCTCAACCGGACCATGCTTTCCAATCCCTATGTGCTGGTTGCGACCCTGCTTGCCGGTGTTGCCGTGGCACTGATCTCCATGAAGACGGAAACCGAACGTTTGCAGGAATCCGAGGAAAGGTATCAGCAGCAGAAGCAGAAAACCATAGAGGCCGAGGAAGAGCACAGGCGCAAAATAGAGGAACTGTGTTCCATTGCCGGGGATGAAGCCGTGTCCACGGATGCCCGGCGTGAGGCGCTAAACAAGCTGGAACAGAAATATCCGGATATATTCTCCAAATACGACACCGAGTATGAGAAACTGAAGAATATCAAGAAAATCAAGGAAGAGATAGCCCGATTGGAAGCCGGTGAGTCCATATCCAATCCCGCCAATGAATTGAAACGTGTGGATGACAGGATAAAAGAACTTGAAGGCAAGACCCGGTTGGCAACCGAATATTACCAGGACAGCTACGGGCGGCAAAGAGCCCGATATGTCCGGAAATCCGCACGTTCAAGGGATGAGGAGGCAGAGCTTCAGAATCTGTACGGAAAACGCAAGAGCCTGAACGGACAAATCCGCAAGGACGAGGTAAATGCCTATTTCGAAAACCTGACCGGTGTGAGTAACGAGACCCTTGCACAGCAGATAAAGCAGCGTAGAACCCTGCTTGCCCGGATGTCTGTCCAGGAGAAGGAATACGGAAAGATTACGCAGGGTGACGAAAATCTTACCGGAACTTATTCCCGTGACGAACTGAAGTATCAGCTGAACAAACTGGTTTCGGAACAAAACCGGCGTAACCTGCCCACGGATTCAAGCACTGACTGGGTGGCTGCGGCAAAAGAGAAATACCAGGATGCGCTCAAGGCTTATAACGCCTTTCTTCAGGAAACGTCCAACAGCCTTTCCCGTGAGGAGTTTGAGAAGAAGGCGAAAGAACTGAAGGATGCCGTCGATACCGCCAAAAAGGAGTACGACAAGGTCAAGCCCGGTGAGGATAAGGATTCCGAGGCCGAACGGAAGAAGGCGGACAAGGCGGAGAAAGAAGCCCAACGCCGCAAACAGGTTTCTGAAAAGCTGGGCCAGGAACTCGCCGGGCTGCAAAGGAAGAATGACGAGGCGGAGATTGAGATGATGACCGAGGGGCTGGAGAAGAAGCTGCGCCAGATAGACAATGAATACCAGGCACGCAAGGATGAAATAGCCAGGCAGGAAGCCGGTTGGAAACGTGACAACGCGAAAGCGGGGCAGTCCGGTTCGCTGTCGGAAGATCAGCAGTCCGAAATAGACAAGGCCCGTGAGCTGAACGAGTCCGGCCGACAGAAGAAAATAGCGGAAGCTTATCGGGAAGAGTTCGGAGTGATGCAGGAATATTTGCAGGCCTACGGCACCTTCCAGCAGCAGAAACTCGCCATCGCGACCGAATATGCGGAAAAGATACAAAAGACGACGTCCGGCAGCGAGAAGCTCTCTCTCGGTGTTGAACGTGACAGCAAACTTGCCGGCATCGAAGTGCAGGAACTGAAAGCCCGTATTGACTGGGGTACTGTCTTCGGTGAATTCGGCGGGATGTTTTCCGATATGATAAAGCCTGTATTGGCGGATGCCAGAAAATACATGCTCACTGACGAGTTCCGAAATGCCGACCATGCCAGCCAGGACGCGCTTGTCTCTGCCGTCCAGCAGATGGAGAGGGCTTTGGGCGGTTCCGGCAAGGTCAGTTTCAAGAAACTGGGTGCCGAGGTTACTGCCTACCAGAAAGCCCTTTCAGACCTGAAGGAGGCACAGGCGGTGTATGCGGACACCTATACGGCACTCATTGCCGCCCAGAAATCATACATTGAGGCGCAACAGTCCGGAACCGAACAGGAGAAGGAGTCCGCCCGGCAAGCCCTGGAAACGGCGCAGGCTAATGCCGATGCCGCGAGTGAGAATATAAACGCCTTGCAGGAAACGGCTGACAGTGCCCGGCAGTCCCTCTCGAATACTGCCTCCGGTCTGAAGACCAGTATGGAGAATGTGAGGGACGGATTGCAGCAGATTGCCTCCGGCAGTATCAGCGGGGCGTATAATGGCCTGATCACACTCGGCAAAGGTGCCAAGGAAGTGGACGGCAAACTGGGCGAGGCTTTCGGAAAGGTTTCCGAAACACTTGAGGATGTGCCTGTTGTCGGCTGGATTGTAAGTATTATAGACCTTTTCAAAGATGGTTTGAGTGTGGTCATCGGTGGCCTGCTCGACGCGGTGTTCAATGCCGTGAGCGGTATTCTTGACGATGTGCTTTCCGGTGATCTTTTTGTGACTATCGGAAAATCGCTGCTTTCCGGTGTGGGCAAGATATTCGACGCATTGACCTGGGGCGGATTTTCCTCCTGGACGACTTCAAGCAATGCCAAAGAGGTCCAGGAAACCATCGACCGGCTGACCGAGCGCAACGAGACCTTGCAGACGGCTATCGAGGACCTGACGGAGGAGATCAAGGCGAGCAAGGGTACAAAGTCCGTGGCCGCCTACCGGGATGCCTACAGGCTCCAGCAGGAGACGAACTCGAACTATCTGGACATGGCCATGTCGCAGGCCGGCTATCACGGTTCGCATCACAGCTGGAATTATTACTGGGGCGGTTTCTCACAGGAACAGATTGACCGTTTGAGCGGTCAGATCGGGCGTAGCTGGAACGGTGACATCTGGAACCTAAGTCCGGAGGAGATGAAGAAGTTGCGCAGTAACGTGGACATGTGGACGCAGATCCAGGATACCGGCAAGGGCGGATATGGAGGTCGTCTGACCGAGAAGCTGGATGACTATATCGACCAGGCGGGCAAGCTGGAGGAACTTACCGACCAGCTGTATGAAGGTCTCACCGGTATTTCCTTCGACAGCATGTACAGCAGTTTCGTGGATAACCTGATGGATATGAAGTATGATGCCGCAGCCGCGGCGGAGGACATATCCGAGTATTTCATGCGTGCGATGCTGTCAAACAAGATCGGTGAGCTGTATTCCGACAAGCTGAAAGGCTGGTGGGAGAAATTCGGCAAGGCGATGGAAGACAATGACCTTACAGAAGCCGAGCGTAAGGCCCTCCAGGACGAGTACATGAAGTATGTCGAGGAAGCCATCGCTCTTCGTGACAATCTTGCCGCGGCCACCGGGTACGATAACTCGGGCGGTACGAGCCAGAGCGCCAAAACCGGCGGTTTTTCAGCCATGACACAGGACCAGGGTACAAAACTGGACGGCATGTTCACCAGCGGGTTGCAACACTGGTCGAGCATCGATGAGAAGATGGAGAGCGTCATCGACAAGATGAACACCGCCGAGGGGCATCTTGCCCGTATCGAGGAGAACACCGGCACGAGCGCGTCGCACCTTGGCAAAATAGAGGAAGAGATTCGTAAAATCAATCGTGACGGAGTAAAATGCAAATGATATGGAAAAGATCTTAGGCGGTCTGGTACTTGTCAACGGTACCGACATCTGGAGTACATACGGGGTGTTCCTCGTTGAGGACAAGCGCGGCGGGATGGATAACCTGACCGCCATCCTGACCCCGAGCAAGACGAAAACGGACACGGCTGTGAATATCCGGGAGGAGGACGGGGAGAAATATTCCTCCGTGCTGACGCCCAGGAACGAGGCCCGTGACGTGACGCTTCATTTCGCCCTGTTTGGCAAAACGCAGGCCGGCTGGCTGAAGAAGTATTTCGAGTTCATCAATTTCCTGAAGAAAGGCCGTGACGGGTGGCTTGAGATTTCCTTTCCCCAACTTGCCCTGACTCTCCGTGTGAAATATACGGATTGCAGCAAGTTCCAGCCTCTGACCTATCTCTGGAAGGAAGGCGTGCACGCCGGCAAGTTCAAGGTGAAGTTCCGGGAACCTGTCCCGGTCATATAAATGTGATTCAAACCCTATTCAAACGACGTTTAAACAAGATACAGACATGCTGACCATCTATGACAGCAACGGCAACAGACGGACCGATATCGAGGCGGGCGACAGCTCCACCCAGGTGAAGGAGGTGCAGGGTGACAATGTCCTGACACTCTCTTTCACGCATTACGAATATATCGCCCTGGACGTGAATGACCGGGTGGACTTTGAGGGTGAGCGCTACTGGCTGACCGAACGGTACATCCCGAAGCAGAAGAGCGGCCAGGAGTGGGTATATGATTTGAAGTTTTACGGTATCGAGAGCCTGGTGAGACGTTTTCTTGTGCTGGAGACCACCGACGGGAACACCGAGCCTGTGTTCACGCTGACAGCGACTCCGCGTGAACACGTGGCCATGATCGTGAAGTGTATCAATGACGGAATGAACCACACCACCGACTGGAAAGTGGGGCGGGTGGACGGTACGGACCTTATCGTCATCGATTACGAGGGGAAGTACTGCAACGAAGCCCTGAAAGAGATAGCCGAAGCGGTCGGCGGGCAGGCTGAATGGTGGGTGGAAGGCCAGACCGTGAACGTGTGCCGGTGTGAGCATGGCGAGGAAATAACGCTGGGCTACGGGAAGGGACTGACCGGAATCGAACGCGACACGACGGGTACCGACAATTTTTATACCCGGTTGTTCCCGGTAGGCAGCACGCGGAACATAGATCCGTCAAAATACGGGCATAGCCGCCTGATGCTTCCGGGGGGCAGGCAATATGTCGAGATACATACGGAGGAGTACGGCATCTATGACCGTTACGAGCAAGACGCCTTCAGCGGCATTTATCCCCGCAGGATCGGGGCTGTCAGCAGTGTGCGCAGCGAAGATGTGAAAGATGACGACGGCAACCCTTTCACGGTCTATTATTTCAGGGACGACAGCCTGAATTTCGATCCGAACGATTACGAGCTGCCCGACGAGACCAAACGTGTATCGTTCCAGGACGGTGACCTTTCCGGACTGGGGCAGGGTGAGGACCACTATTTCGAGGTGAATTTCAACAGTGCCACCCGTGAGTTCGAGATTATTACGATATGGCCCTATGATGATGACACGCAACTCCCCGGCGGCAAACTTATTCCGAAATCCGGTGACCGTTATATTCTCTGGAATATCCGTATGCCGGACGAATATTACCCGCTTGCCGAGGAGGAGTTTCTTACGGCGGTGGAACAGTTCAATACCGAATGCTGGCAGGATCTTGCCGTTTACAAGGCCCCGACCGACCATGTGTGGATTGAGGAGAACGGTGTTTCCCTGTCCGTAGGCCGCCGTGTGAGACTTGAAAGCGAGGAGTATTTCCCCGAAACCGGTTATCGCAGCAGCCGCATCACGAAAATTACCCGGAAGGTGAACCAACCCGGGGAGATGGACATCGAGATCAGCGATGCCCTGCATAGTGGTGCGTTTGAACGGGTGAATGACAGTATCGGGGAACTGAAAAACTATACGAAGTCAAAGGCGGAGGGTGCCGCGCTTCCTGACATTATCCGTAGCTGGGACAAGACACTGCCTACGGACAACAATCTTTTTTCCGCGCGGAGAAGTCAGGCGGAACACATCAGCAAAAAAAAGAATGACCGTGCAAAGGGGAAGATCACCTTCGAAGCGGGAGCCTCTTTCGGACAGGAGGATAATGCGGGTATTGATGACAAGGGCAATGCCGAGTTGCTGACCCTTGTCGTGCGTGAGTTCCTTCGCAGCCCGAAATTCGTGGACGGTCTTTTCGGTGAGGGGTGGCGGCTGTGGATGGAGGACGCTTTGTCCCATCTTACCATCGACAAGCTGACGGTACGCCAGGTCATGGTAGTATTGGAGCTGCTTATCGAGAAGGTACGCAGCGTTGGCGGCCAGCTGTGCGTCAGCGCCGCCAACGGGAAAATAAAGACCGCCGTACTTGAGGACGGTTACTGGAGGATCACTTTCGAGCAGGACAACAGTTTCCAGGCCCATGACCTGATGCGCTGCGCCACGTTCAGCGGCGGGAACCTGAAAGGGTACTGGGTGGAGGTGGCCGGCGTGGAGGGTGACTCCATTCTCGTAAGTGAGGATGAATTTTCAGGTTCCCTTCCGGAGGCCGGTGACGAGTGCGTGCTGATGGGCAACACGGAGAACCCGCTGCGTCAGAACCTGATCCTGATATCCGCCACCGAGGACGGGCAGCCCCGCATGGACGTGATGGACGGCGTGAAGGCGAAAAACTTCACCGGCTGCCTTCGTGCCCGCCTGGGTAACCTGGATGGCATCAGCGACGACTGGTTCCCCGCCGACAACCAGCCGCACGGCAACGGTCTTTACAGCGACAACGCCTACCTGCGCGGGACATTCCTTTTGGTGACAGGCGAGGATATCAAGACAAAATTCGAGATCGTCGAGGGACGTATCACCAGTGTGGTGACCGCCCTGCGCCAGGACTTCGCCACCGACCGCGGGTACCTGAATAACCCCGCCTTTGACGACGGCCTTATGAAATGGAACACGGAGAACGAGACGGTGTTCTTCCTTGTGGGGAACCGGTGGGTCTGGGCGAACGGCAACGTGCTGACGAAGAAAGGTGACGGCGTGAGTGTGACCGAGGATGACGGCCGTAAGGTCGTGCGTATTCGTAACAAGTACATCTTACAGAAACGCGCGAACCTGAAAAGCATCCCCTCCATGCCTGAAAACGGCAGCGGGGAGAAGGAAGCCGTCCCGGTGTACCTGACCTTCTTTTACCGTTGTGCAACCGGGGGGACCCTGCGGGTGGAGTTCGTGGGTGTTGACAAGACGGGGTTCGCCAACTTCAACAGCATGGAAGTGGAAGAGGAACTGCCCGTGACTGACGGCTACGTGCAATATACCTGTAGCGGCCTTTGGAACGGTACGGGAGACTTCAAGCTGTCTTTCACCGGTGACATCTACCTGTACATGCTCATACTCTCTACCGACCGCGTGGAATCGCTGGCGCACCGTTATAAAACGCTTTTCGAGCAGTCGGAGCGTCTGGTGAAGATATCGGCGGCTGTCTTTGACAGGGACGAGAATTTCCTGCAGGAAACCGGGCTTGTTGTGAAACCTGAAGGTGCGGGCATCTACGCTCAGGACGCTGACGGCAAGCTGGCGCTTATCGGTGTGAGCGTGGACGAGACGGACGCTGACGGCAACCGTATCAGTGTCGTGAAGCTGACGGGTGACCATATCAAGCTGGAGGGGCTTGTGACTGCCAACGAGAATTTCAAGATCCTGGCCGACGGCAGCATCGAGAGCCGGAACGGCAAGTTTTTCGGTGAGATACAGGCCACCACTGGGAAGATCGGTTACTTCTCCATCGACAGCCAGGGGCTTTATTACGGTGACCTGTCCAAATGGACCGATCCCGTTTACAAGCAGGATCTGGCTGCCATCCGTCCGGGGCTTATCCGGTTGCAGTCCGAGGAAGGCTATTTTTCGCCGGGAGATATCGCCAATGTCAAGGTGGCCATCGGCAACGGCGCCGATCCCACGCTTACCGGTTCTTCATCACTTTGCAACTGTGCCGGGTATTTTTACCGTCAGATGAACCCCTCTTCGGGCGATTATTATCTTCCCGCTGTAAAGATCATCAGTGACAATGTGATAAACCGTGATGTGGCTCTTTATACGGAAGGCGCTATTGTCTGCCAGGGCGGGCTTCTCTCTTCCGGCCACTTTAACGACGCCAACTCGGTGACCGTGCTGGACTTCTCTTTCGGCACCACACAGCTGATATACAACACCGTGAAACGGTACGTCTATCTTCCCACGCTTTCCGTCATGAAGCAGGTGATGAACTCCACCGGTGTGTTTGCCGTGTTCGTGCGTCTTGTTGCCCGTTATGAGAACAGCCAGAGTTTCCTGGTCACCTTCCAGAGCGGGCAGTCCTCGCTGTATTTCCGCAACAACAACGGCGGGCATTATGGCAACGATATAGAGATGGCCGCCGGTGATGTCCTGGAACTGCTGCTGATTTATGACGGCGGTAACTATTACGCGCAAGTATTGGATCGTAAAACATAAAAAATATGGTAAGAATCAATTTCAAACAGTTGCCGGTCTATACCGGCATATCCCGTAAGGAAACGGTAACGGGTGACGCCCGCGAGTCCTTTGCCGACGTGCTGTACACCCGTGTAAACGGTGTCCGTGCCAAGAACCTCGCCCTTAAGATATTCAACAGCGAGGGGAATATGGAACTGGATGCCGAGGACGAGAAACTGGTGCGTTTTGCCGCCGTGAACCTTTGCGTCCCTTCCGTGGGCGACGCTATTATCGATATGCTTGATACAGTTAAAGAAGTTAAGGAGGAATAATTTATGGCACTGACAGAATCGGAAAAGAACGAATTGAAAAAGGACATCCTGAACTCCATCAAGTCTGAGAGCCAGAGTGTCGATGAACTGGCCGAGGTCACCTCGCTGGACAATATCAAGAGCCTTCCTGCGATGCGCGGCCAGGAGGTCGTGCTTGCGCCGGTGGCGTTGCTCCGGAAACCCGCGGAGGACGCGGCGGCGGTGGCTAACGCTGCCGCCACGAAGGCCGATAATGCCGCGACCGGCGCCACCAATGCGGCCCAGACCGCGACGAACGCCGCCGGTACCGCAAACAGGTCCGCTGAAACCGCCGGTTCCCTTGCCTTTGCCCTGCTGTTTATCGCCATTAACTGGTGT
>OJNJ01002191.1_pt1 | contig 10421 bp, 10 predicted proteins | sample 1597491 | NCBI WGS metagenome assembly OJNJ01 (sample SAMEA2452132, study PRJEB22498) | human gut metagenome | biome: human feces; feature: human gut; material: feces | place: Australia | collected 2012 | reverse complement strand
ATTTGCTACTTTAGCTTTTCGTGAGGTTGGCATTGAACTGTACTGGGAAGGTGAGGGTGTTGATGAAAAAGGAATTGATGTGAATACAGGCAAAGTGCTTGTTGAAGTTGACTCGAAATATTTCCGTCCTTGCGAGGTTGAACAATTATTAGGTGATCCTACCAAAGCCAAAACAGTACTTGGTTGGAATCCTACGAAAACTAGTTTTCCTGAGCTTGTGAGGATAATGGTGGCACATGATATGAAGTTTGTGAAGAAATTATATCTTAAGTCGCAAGTTATGGAATAGTAATTAGGATATTCCGATATTGCAAATCACCTTTGTAGAAAATGTTGAGATAATGAGTAAGTCTAAGGCATATAAAAAGCAGGAACTAATAGAGCAGACCGTCAATGAGCCTGTAATGGAATACCGTTCACCTTCTACGATAGGAGAAATAGAATTATTGTCGGACGAAATTATTATTGGGGCAGTAAAATATGCTCAAATAGCTCGTGAAAAAGGCCGGATGATACCTAATAGTGAGGTATATGGATTGTTAGCTGATAGATTGGGATGGAAGTAGTCTGGTCTGATTTGGCTATAGAGTCTCTTTATGATATACTATCATACATACAGGGTTGCTTTGGGAAAAAACGGCAAATAATATTGCTGTTAAAATTATATCTTTTATAGAGTCATTGGGAAGTTCTCCTTACGTAGGTAAGCGACTGTTGCATTTGTCTCAATATGGAGAAATTAGATGCATTTTTTATAAACAAGACCATATTTATTATCAGATTTATGAGGATAGAATTGAAGTGATAATTATATGGGATGGACGACAAGATCCTTGTTGACTACAAAATCTTCTTATTGATTTTCTTACTAAACAGTAAGTATTCGTTTTTTATTTCTGCGATTTTATGAATATTCTTATTACCGGAGTTCACGGTTTCGTGGGTTCCAATTTTGTTATGGCTTTAAAGGAATATCATACTCTTTATGGCTTAGATATTGTTGCACCTGAAAAAGAGGGAGTAGTGAAAACTTTTGCTTGGGAAGATATTGAAACGATCTCTTTCCCTATGCAGAATTTACCCCAGTTTGATGCTATCATTCATCTTGCAGGCAAGGCACATGATACAAAGAATCAGTCTGCTGCACAGACATATTTTGATATCAATACAGGACTGACACAAAAAATCTTTGATTTCTTTCTGGAATCTACAGCAAAGAGGTTCATATTCTTCAGTTCTGTGAAGGCTGCTGCTGATAGTGTAGTGGGGGATATGTTGAGGGAGGATGTGATACCTGCACCAGTGGGACCTTATGGAGAGAGTAAGATAGCAGCCGAGAATTATATTCTTAGTAAGTTGAGAGTTGAGAATGGAGATTTGAGAGTTGCTATGCAGCGTAATAAACTGGTGTATATTCTTCGACCCTGTATGATTCATGGCCCGGGTAACAAGGGGAACTTGAATCTACTTTATAATGTGGTAAAGAAGGGTATTCCTTGGCCTTTGGGAGATTTTGAAAATAAGCGTTCGTTCACTTCTATAGATAACCTTTGCTATGTGGTGGAAGGTTTGCTGACAAAGAATGTAACGAGTGGTATTTATCACATGGGGGATGATGAAGCTCTGTCTACCAATGAATTGATTGCTCTCATGTGTGAAGCTATGGGCAAGGAACCTCACATCTGGAAGATGAACAAGAAAATGATGGAAAGTTGTGCTGGTTTGGGAACATTGCTTCATTTGCCGTTGAATACTGAACGTCTTCGGAAGTTGACAGAGAATTACGTGGTGAGTAATGAGAAGATTAAAGCAGCACTTGGCATTGAACGAATGCCTGTTCGTGCTGCTGATGGGATTATGAAAACGATAAAATCGTTTTCAAATTAATAATTAACATTTAAAATTAAAGGGGCAAGTAGGGTTATGTATTACCTGACTATATTGGTTCTGCTATTTCTGGCAGAACTTTTTTATTTTAGAATAGCTGATAAGTGCAATATCATCGATAAGCCGAATGAGAGAAGTTCCCATACCCGGATTACTTTGCGTGGTGGCGGAATCATCTTCTATTTTGGAGCTTTGGGCTATTTCCTGAGTAATGACTGGGGATATCTTTGGTTTATATTGGCATTGACTCTAATCACATTTATTAGTTTTGTGGATGATATCCGTTCCATTTCCCAAGGTTTGCGATTGGTGTTTCACTTCACTGCTATGGCTTTGATGTTTTACCAATGGGGCTTGTTTTCTCTTTCGTGGTGGTGGATTATTATAGCTTTGATTGTTTGTACAGGCATCATCAATGCCTATAATTTTATGGATGGTATCAATGGGATAACGGGTGGTTATTCGTTGGTTATCCTTGGTGCATTGGCTTATATCAATGCTGAAGTAACTCAGTTTGTAGAGCCTGCTCTAATCTATACCGTTTTCTGCTCCGTCCTGGTCTTCTGCTTCTTTAACTTCCGTAAGAAAGCGAGGTGTTTTGCCGGTGATGTCGGTTCTGTGAGTATTGCTTTTATTCTTCTTTTTCTGATAGGAAAACTTATAATTAAGACTGAAGATTTCAGTTGGATTATCTTATTGTCTGTCTATGGTGTCGACAGTGTTCTGACTATCATTCATCGCCTGATGCTTCATGAGAATATCGGTTTGCCCCATCGTAAACATATGTATCAATTGATGGCGAATGAATTGAAGATGCCTCATGTAGTGGTATCGCTGATTTATATGGCTATGCAGGTAATTGTAATAATAGGATATATATATTTCTTGGACCATGGCTATTTATATTTATCGTGTACTATTTTATTGCTTAGTATTATTTATATTGGATTTATGAAGAATTTCTTCTGTTTACATAGTCCTAATGGTAGGAGTGAAAAATAGAAAGGTGATAGTTTATAAAGTGTATATTACTGTGGACGGATATCCACATAGTTGTAGAAAAAATACTCAAATTAGGAAAATGTCTTTTATATGGTTTTGGCTTAAGTGGTTGATATATAGTGTGATACTTGTTTGGAAATAGTTTTGGCATGCGTCTTGTACTATATTATGTGAGAGCTAACAAGAAATGTTTAACTTAAACAATTAGAATTATGAAAAAGTTATTTTTAGCAGTAGCATTGGTAATGGGATTGGGTACTTCAGTAGCATTTGCTAACAACATGGTATCAGATGTTGAAATCGCAACGATGATCAACGAGTTTAAACCGATTGATGTAAAAGAACTCCCGCAGGCAGTTCAGGATGCCATCAAGGAAAACTATTCGGAAGCAACCATCAAAGAGGCAGCCGTTGAAGTTGCTGAAGATGGGACTAAGACTTATAAGGTAACATTGGTGGATGCAGCCGGTACCGAGAATCCGGTTCTTTTCAATGAAAAAGGGGAAGTTCAGAAATAAGTTATACACACAATTAAAAAGGTACTCTATCACAGGGTACCTTTTTTATAGAAACTAATGTAATCGCATTAAAACTTAATATCCAAGACAAGTGACGAGTACCTACTGGCACTCGCCTGAAAGGTGTATACCATGTTTTGGACGCTTACGGCTGATAGGCTGGGTATAGATAAATAAGAGAGGATGTCAATCTTTAGAAAAATAATCATTTCTTTGTTTGATTGTTGCCCAAATAGTTGTACTTTTGTTTATGGGTAATATCAATGTATAATCGTATGGCAACAGTATCATTGAAAATACGTCTGAATTATAATCAGATATTAGAGTTAACTCAACAACTTTCTGATGATGATAAGTTGGAATTGAGCCGTGCACTTGCTGCTGAAACGAGAGGCATTAAGTTGAGACGATTATTAGAAACTTTTAAGACAGATGAAATTTCCCAAAAGGAGATAGATGCAGAAGTGGAAGCTGTTAGGCAAGAGGCGTATGAAAAGCGATTGCGAAATGAGAATAATTATTGATACAAATCTTTGGATTAGCTTTCTTATAGGCAAGAAGCTGTCTTGCTTGTTGGAACTCATATCTAATGGAAATGTAGAACTTGTAGTTTCTAAAGAACTTTTAGATGAGATTGAAAGCGTTGCTTCACGTCCTAAATTTGTAAAATATTTCTCCAAAGAGCATTTAGATATGCTATGGGATTTTTGGGCTCAAGAGACATTGTACTACGAAATAGGTAATATTTCTTCCCGTTGTCGGGATCCTAAGGATGATTATTTATTAGAACTTGCATTAGTGTCAAGAGCTGATTATCTGATAACTGGGGATAGAGATTTATTGATTGTGAAAGAAGTCGGTTCTTGCCAGATAATTACTGTCATGGAGTTTGACGCATTAACTTCTTCATTAGGGTGTTCTGCTCTCCTTCATGAAGATCTAGAAGATTATTACGCTATTGTTATTGGAGAATAGAGTAAATGTATAGTAACAACATAAAATGAAAGCCGCTATCCCTAAATCATCCGGATAGCGGCTTTTTTAAAATAGTGTGTTTATCAAACGCACTATTCACGCAATTTTTTGTATTTTTGCCGACTGTTTAATAGACACATCCGAAAAAACTTTAAAAAACGAAATAAAATGGCAGTAGAATTAAAAGACCTGACCAAACGCAGCGAGAATTATTCGCAGTGGTATAATGAGTTGGTGGTGAAGGCCGATCTGGCGGAACAATCGGCTGTGCGTGGCTGTATGGTGATCAAACCTTACGGATACGCTATCTGGGAGAAAATGCAGCGTCAGCTGGACGATATGTTTAAGGAAACAGGACACGTGAATGCCTATTTCCCTTTGCTGATTCCGAAGTCTTTCCTCAGCCGTGAAGCGGAACATGTGGAAGGTTTTGCAAAGGAGTGTGCAGTAGTAACACACCATCGTCTGAAAAATGCTCCTGACGGTAGCGGAGTAATTGTAGACCCGGAAGCTAAACTGGAAGAAGAACTGATTATCCGTCCTACTTCTGAAACCATCATCTGGAATACTTATAAGAACTGGATTAATTCTTATCGCGATCTGCCTATTTTGTGTAATCAATGGGCGAACGTGATGCGTTGGGAAATGCGTACCCGCCTCTTCCTGCGTACTGCAGAATTCCTGTGGCAGGAGGGACATACAGCACACGCTACTCGTGAAGAAGCTGAAGAAGAAGCAGTACGTATGCTGAACGTATATGCCGAATTTGCCGAAAAATATATGGCTGTTCCTGTAGTGAAAGGTGTGAAATCTGCCAATGAACGTTTTGCCGGTGCACTGGATACTTACACTATCGAAGCCATGATGCAGGACGGAAAAGCTCTGCAAAGTGGTACATCTCACTTCCTTGGACAGAATTTTGCCAAGGCATTTGATGTGCAGTTCGTGAACAAGGAAAATAAAATGGAATATGTTTGGGCTACTTCATGGGGGGTATCTACCCGCTTGATGGGAGCACTGATCATGACTCACTCTGATGATAACGGACTTGTACTGCCTCCTCATTTGGCTCCGATACAGGTGGTTATCGTGCCTATCTATAAGAATGCAGAGATGCTGCAGAAGATTGATGAGAAGGTAGCAGGTATCGTTGCTAAACTGAAATCTATGGGTGTTTCGGTGAAATATGATAATGCCGATAACAAACGTCCGGGCTTCAAGTTTGCAGACTATGAATTGAAAGGTGTACCTGTACGTCTTGTGATGGGTGGTCGTGATCTGGAAAACAATACAATGGAAGTAATGCGCCGCGATACGCTGGAAAAAGAAACCCGTTCTTGCGATGGTATCGAGGAATACGTAAAAGATCTGTTGGAAGAAATTCAAGCAAATATTTACCAGAAGGCTCTCAACTATCGTAACTCTCACATCACGAAAGTGGATAGTTACGACGAATTCAAGGAAAAGATTGAAGAAGGTGGCTTTATCCTTGCCCACTGGGATGGTACTACCGAAACTGAGGAGAAGATCAAGGAAGATACAAAGGCTACTATCCGTTGTATTCCTTTTGAAACTTTCTTGGATGATGATAAAGAACCGGGTATCTGTATGGTGACCGGTAAACCGTCGGCTTGCCGAGCTTTGTTTGCTCGTTCTTATTAATAGGATCTCAGTAAGATTATAGGAGAGGGCTGCACTTCCGTATAGGAGGATGCAGCCCTTTTAGGTTTAGAACAACTGTGTTTTTAGGCCGAATGATAAACTGAGGTAATCTTTAGGTTTCAGGTATTTGTTAAGGAATGCACTTACTATATACAAGTCGCATGTACTTATTTCGTAGTAGAAAGTAATGGCTCTTGCTCCCAAGCGCCAGCGTGGAGGTATGTTGTAAGTTAACCGTTGACCTAGGAAAGCGTGTATGCGTACTTTGGACGAAAAGCCATAGTAACCTTTCGGATAACGGTCTGGTTCATGTGTCCAGAATTCGCCTCCAAACACCGTATTAAAATACATGCCACAGGCAAGAGGTTCAACCGCAAAATCTTTTCCCAGTGAGATGCTCCAAGGCATATAGTTCTGCTTTAGGGTCATGGTGATTTTGGTGCGTTTGGAATCATATTTAGGCAGAATACCAAAGAGAATATCCGTTTCCCACTGGTTTCGTTTGCCATAATCCCATCCGGTACCAAGTGACAGCAATCCCATATTACCGGCAAATTGCAGTTTGGTATGAGTCGGTATCAGACTTTCCCAATGTTTCCGGTAACGATGGACACGCTTGTCATAACGACTGGAACGCTTTTTGCTAATATCGGCACTATCTATCTGTGTCGTTTCTTTTTCTATCCATATCGTATCATGTTTCACAATAATAATAGTATCCCTGAACACTTGGGCCGGCTCTGTATTTATTGTTTTCACTTCCTGTGCATAGCCGGTTGACGAATAGACAAGAAGGAAGCATGTCAATGCTTTAATAATAGACCACTTCGCGCTCATATCTGTCAGGAGTTACAGTGAATATATAGTAGCAACGGTTTTTCATGCAATCACTCATGTAGTACATCAGGCCGTCATCAAAAAGATCCTCTTCGAATACATGATGTTCGTGAGCTGCCGTACAGAATAATAAATCGGGAAACCTCTTAATGCTATATTGGAAAACCTGAGCTACATTATTATTGAACTCGAAGCAGAATGGACGTATATGCATGGAGAAGATGGTACGGTCGTACTCCTCGCGGCGATCTTCCAACTGAGCATTGATGAAGTCAAAGTCAGGAATAGGACGGGAGTAATCGAACTCGAGAGCATTGGTATTCAGACAAACGAATTTGATGCGGCCAGCAATAAATGAGAAATTGGGATCACCGAAAATGGCGCGATAAGTTTCTTCACCTGTGCCGAGACAGTCATGATTACCAATGAGACCAACATAAGGAACTTTCAGCTTATTCATGATATCACGTTGCCACAGGAACTCGTCTGTGACACCAAAATCACTGAAATCTCCGCCATGGATGACGAAATCAATGTCATCTCGTTTATTGAGGTGATTGACAAAATCCTGGGTTTCATCATACCAACGTTGTGAATCACCCATGGTAACAAAACGGATTGTCGTCTTGTCTTTACAATTGGCTTCTATTTTTGCTATATTGCGGTTGTTGATATCCGTCGGACCACTGATACGCACATCATAAGGATGGTAGTCTATCATGTCGCAACCGCCCATAAACAGACCTATGAGCGGGATGAATAAGAGTTTAGATAGTTTCATGTGAATGATATTAATAGTATATATAATCTCTATATTGAAAACTGGATGCAAAGATAGAGTTTTCTTTTTGATTAATGATTGTCTTATATTCCTTTTTTCTGTCCTTTCATGCTATACCGATTATCCGGTGGTTGTCTATTTTTTAGACGGAGTTGTCTAATTATTAGACACTTGATGGCTGGGCTTGGAAAGCTAATTCCTTGATAATAAACGGATTTTAAGTTTTGGCACGCTTTCTGCATTTATATAGTTAAAGTATTGCGTGTATTAATCTTAATATGCTAAAGAGTAGATTAAGAGAAATAACTAATAACTCATAATTTAAAGAACATCATGATTGAAATTAATGACATCAGCAAAGTATTCCGTACATCGGAAGTGGAAACAGTAGCATTGAACCACGTGAACCTTGAAGTGAAAGAGGGGGAGTTTGCAGCTATTATGGGACCGTCAGGTTGCGGAAAATCAACCCTGTTGAATATTCTGGGATTACTGGATAATCCGACGGAAGGTTCATATAAACTTCTGGGACAGGAAGTAGGGAATCTGAAAGAAAAAGAGCGTACACGCGTTCGTAAAGGTAAACTGGGTTTTGTATTCCAAAGCTTCAATCTGATAGACGAACTGAATGTGTATGAAAATGTGGAATTGCCTTTGACTTACCTGGGCATCAGAGCTTCCGAACGTCGCCGGATGGTGGAAGATATACTGAAACGAATGAATATCAGTCATCGTGCCAAACACTTCCCGCAACAGCTTTCCGGTGGTCAGCAGCAACGTGTAGCCATTGCTCGTGCTGTGGTTACTAATCCTAAGTTGATACTTGCCGATGAGCCGACCGGTAATCTGGATTCTAAGAATGGTACAGAAGTGATGAATCTGCTGACAGAGTTGAACCGGGAAGGAACTACTATTATCATGGTGACACACTCTCAGCACGATGCTTCTTTCGCCCATCGTACGATTCATTTGTTCGATGGCAGTATAGTGGCAAGTGTTGCAGCACAGGAAATGTAAGTTACGATTATTACAATAGTAAAGTATGAAACAAATCTATTATGTCATAAGGACTTTATTACGTGGACGCGGTTCGAATATTATCAAAGTCATTTCCCTTGGATTGGGATTGACGATGAGTATTTTGCTGTTTTCTCGTGTGGCTTTTGAACAAAGTTACGACACCTTCTACAAAGACTATGACAATTTATATCAGATATTCTCTATTTTTTCAGCTGATGGTGAACAGTTTGAGCCTCAAAAGCAAAACTGTGGCCCCGTGGCAGGTGCCATATTGGAAAACTTCCCGAAAGAAGTGGAAGCAGCCACCAGTATCGCCTATTTTCTCGGTGGTCCGTTGTATAATGGCAGTGTTCGTTTCGATGATGAGATCCTGTTGGCTGACTCACTTTTTTTCCGAACTATGGGTATTGAGGTACTGAGCGGAAATCCGGAGGATGAACTGGTACAACCGGATGTTATTTTTCTGAGCGACCGCTTGGCACAGAAAATCTTCGGCGGCGAAAATCCTATTGGAAAAGTGCTGAGCTACAATAAAGAAATAACATTTACAGTGAAGGGGACTTATGCTGCTTTACCGGAAAACACTACGATGCGTCCCGAGGGGGTTGTATCTATGCCTACAGCCTGGAGTCGCAGTTGGGGTAACTATTCCTGGCGTGGGGGAGACAGTTACTACGAATATATCCGTTTCCGTCCGGGAGCTGACAAAGAGATTATCAATGCTCGACTGGATGACATGATACAGAAATATCGACCGGAAGAGGATAAGAAAGCTTATGGCTATACAGCTTTTGTGAAACCTATCCGTGATGTATATCGAAACGAAGACCAAGTGAAACGGATGGATAGCATTATGAGTATCCTAGCTCTTGCAATTCTTTTTATTGCAGCACTAAACTATGTATTGATATCCATCTCCTCGCTTACTTACCGAGCAAAAGCGGTGGGAGTACATAAGTGTAGTGGTGCAAGCGGAGGTACTGTATTCTCAATGTTTCTTCTGGAGACAGGTATTATCATTGTACTGGCTCTGGTGTTAATGGGACTGATATTGCTTAACTTTCAGGAGTTTATAGAAGATACTACCGCAGCCAAGCTGAGTGTACTTTTTGCACCCGATCGTATTTGGGTACCGCTTGCTGTAGTGTTGGTTCTTTTTGTTGTGGGGGGAGTATTGCCTGGTAGATTATTTGCGCGGATACCGGTGTCGCAGGTTTTTCGTCGCTATACGGAAGGTAAGAAGGGGTGGAAACGTCCATTACTTTTTATCCAGTTCGCAGGTGTGGCCTTTATCTGTGGACTGATGTATGTAGTGATGGCGCAGTACAATTATGTGAAAGATAAAGATATGGGATATAATCCGCAGCGTGTAGCTGTGGGGAATGCTTATTTTGGTAGTGAGGAGGAGAGTGGACCGGCATTGCAGTTTTTCCGTGGTCTGCCTTATGTAGAAGAAGTTTCTTCCGCGGTCAGTACCCCTATCTGGAGCTATAGTGGCTCAATGATTGAAGGAGAAAGTGGACAGTCCCTCTTCTCAACACGCTACAGTTTTGCTCTTGAAGATTACTTTAAAATGATGGGTATGACAATGAAGGAAGGTCGTGCTCCGCGTACAGCAGATGAAATAGTAGTGAATGAGGCTTTTGCGGAGAGGATGCGTTGGGGAGACAAGGCTTTGAACCACCCGTTACGTACAGAAGGCAAGAATTTTAAAGTCGTAGGTATATTGAAAAATTTTC
>OJNJ01002183.1_pt1 | contig 10449 bp, 9 predicted proteins | sample 1597491 | NCBI WGS metagenome assembly OJNJ01 (sample SAMEA2452132, study PRJEB22498) | human gut metagenome | biome: human feces; feature: human gut; material: feces | place: Australia | collected 2012 | reverse complement strand
TCCGTTTCTAGCCCAGTAATCGTACACTCAAGTCTTGCAGCTTTTTTCTCATATGTATTGATTGCAAACTCAATACGATAATTTATCCCCTCAGTTGAATTGACATTAAACACTTCGTTTGCAATGCGATCCAACGAACCAAGATATTTCTGCGTCCCCCAATTCATAGTAGCAAACACATCAGCAATAACCTGTTTGCAATAGTCGGTTCCATGATAATGTTCTTCCTCACCCGGACAACCAAGCTCCTCTGAATAAGTAGGTGTCCATGTATAGAGCTGATCCATATTTTTAATACGATCCATTGAAAACTTAATTGTCAAATCCAATTCACCCCTTTTTCGCTATTAATCCTTAAATATCTCGCACTCAACTATATCCCACAGCATTTGGAACATAATGGCTACCAATCCAATGTTAAGATAGTCAAATGTTTCTCCCAGTCCATGCATGATGCAGTTTCTAATATTGAGTTCAACAAAGAAATTTTTCAGAAGTTCCAAATATTCCGGGCGTATTTCTTCTTTCGCAAAATTGCTATTCAGTAATCCGCCCAGCGTCCGAGTCAATTTTCTCTTTCCTTTTAGACACACTCCCGTCAATATCATTTCATTATCTGGGGTATTCTTTAAGACGCCTTTTTCCACAAAGAGTCGGTATAACTTTTCCATGGCAAATTTCTCTGTCCCATAGAAAAGTACCTTATCATTGTGCAAGAACGGCTTAATTATTTTCTTTTCTTCTTCCGTCAAATCGTTCAACTGCATTATGCACTTGAACAGCATTCTATTTTGTAGTGCCATTCCTAATCCTTGCTCAATCAGTGATGGCAATACGAAACTGGCTGTCACGGCGTGCTGTCCCCCAGTAACGAGTGTCGCAATGTAATCTTCCATTGCTTTCCGGTATATCTCGTTATAATCTATCGCCAGTCTTTTCAATTCGATTTCTGGCAATCTATTATGCGTTTGATAAATTATAGAATGGTATTTTTTGTACACACTTCCAAGATAGAAAGCTATGTCCTGCAGCAATATTTTCTTCCGGATAAACTTGATCTTTTCTTCCTCGTCGTCAAAATGTCCTATAGGCTCTGGAAATTCTGCTTCACTTGCGTCAAAAGCATAAATATCACGAAAATCTCTCAAAATAGAGCACTTTGCATCATAAAGCTCATCTGTATTACGGGCATTGGTTAAACGATTCAAAAGTTCTTCGTCATATGAGATAAGTGGATCCATATTCGCAAGATATACTGACATATCAGCATGGCTCTTAAAAACTTTATGATATAACTTCATAGTAGAACCCCTACCTTTTCCTTCACATCTCATCCAGTCATAAGACCGTTGCCTGCTGCTCACCACGGAGAGGTGTGCAAATTTTGAGCAGCTACCGTGTGATTACTCACACGGCCTAAATTGTTACTTCCAGCTAAAGCACATTCCTCGGAAACCATCTGCCTGTTCTTTACTATTGAACACAACTCTAATTTCCTTCTCTACTGTACAGTCATCACTGACTCCAAGAATATGTCTCTGAGAGAAGTCATAGTTGAACGTAACGGTAGGAGATTCATATAGCTCGCTATCCACATAAATATCGGCCTTGTTGTCACCAGACTCAAAGGTATAGTCGATACACAAAGTTCCAGACGCGCTTGTGCTGATGGTAAAGGTACTCCTCACAAATTATCGATCAATTTCAAGCAATGCTTCCACAAATTGCTTCATATATTTCTCTTCACCAATTGACACTCGCAAACAATTACCAAACTCACCAACATTTGGATAAGCCTTAATCAAGATTTTCTTTTCTGCTTTCATTCTATCCACGATAGTCTGTGCATCCGTCTTAGGTTCGATAAAAATGAAGTTACCTGCTTCTCCCTTATGACGATACCCATTTTTATCTAAAGAATTAACAAGATACTTTCTTCCACCGTTAAAATTTGTAATCAGAGAATCAAGCATTCCCGGCGTTGTCAATACTTTTTCTGCAAACATCATAGCAAATGCGTTCGTGTTATGTGGTGTACACATCTTCTGTACCATTTTAACGCCATCTGACCAGCCAACAACGTATCCCAGACGGCAACCAGCCATAGAGAACAGCTTGGAGAATGTTCTTGTGATAAACACATGATCCTCTGTCAATGCATATTTAATAAATGTCTTCGGATAAAAATAATGATAGGCCTCATCAACCAATACTGTAATCTGCTTTTGTCTTGCAACCTTCATAATAGATTCAAATTCATCATCCGAATATACATTTCCCATCGGGTTGTTTGGATTCAAAAGAATTAAAAGCTGTGTATCATCCGTCATTTCACGAATAATATCGTTAACATCCATACTTAGGTCTTCTTTATACGGAACCTTTACAAAATTACGTCCATACATTTCAGAGTAAACCTGGAACATAAAATAGGATGGTACAACACCGACAATACGTCCATTTACTGAGGTAAACGCCTGAATGATGTAACGGATGCCCTCTGCTGAACCATTTGTCAGGCAAATATGAGAAATATCCGTTCCGAGATGATTCGCCAGAACTTCAGTGAAATGTAACGTTTCCGGATACTGTGCAACAAACTGCGGTGTAACATTTTTAAGAACATCATCAATAAACTCCTGCGGAAGACCACCAGGATTCTCATTCAAATCTAATCGAAGATAATCCTTTCTTGCATTCTGATCAAAAATTCTATACAGATTTTCTACCCTACTATCCAAATAATACATTTTTATATCCTCCTCAATTTTTAATTGCAATAACATCTATACCATTATGAAAATCACTTACAATCGAAGAAATCGCTTCAGAAACATATTCTTCAATATATCGTGCCATACGGCCATTATCAATTGCTCGTACAAAAGCGACTAATTCATACCGAATTCCTTCCCCATCCAACTGGTAGAAATATCGCCGATTATCCGCTGCATTTTCATAACGTAGTTCAAAATAGTCTGTTTTCCACCACGGAGCTGGAACATAAATATATCCTTTGGTACCCGATACAATCAGTTCTCCTTCTGACTTCACTCCCATTCCAACCTTAATTGATGCAACCGCATTATCATATGTGAAATCCATTTTTGTAAAATCATCAAAATTTCTTTCTTTATCAATGTAATGTGTTACAATCCTTTTAAGCTTATAGTTTGTACCTAAAATTTCAAAGACCGGCAACATAGCTGTAGGTCCCCAGTCAAACGCACTATTCCATACGGTAAGTTTTTCAACTTCATTTGCCGCAAGTTCTTTTAAACTAGTGCAGGTAGCATCAACGGATACAATGTCTCCAATTTTTCCACTTTTAGCCAACAGTACAAGACGTGAAAATGCAGTATTATACGCAGTTTTTATTGCCTCCATCAGAATGCAGCCTTTTGCTTGTGCCAATTCAAAGAGTTCTTTACACTGCTGCTTATCTAGTGTAATAGGAGATTCACATAAGACATGTTTTCCTGCATTTAATACTTTTTTTATCTGCTCATAATGTTTTGTAGGAAAAGATCTAATATAAACTGCATCAACTGTATTTATAAAAATGTCTAAATTGTCCGTTACCGTCTTTAGTTTTTTAAGTTCAGCCGGCACATCATCCAATGAATCAGAATAAATTGCCTCTATACTCAATCCATTTACATATGTGCTCTCTTTGAGTAATTTACACAAATATTTCGATTCACCAACCAGTCCCATGCGAAGCTGTCTCTTCTGTTCTCTAATTTCTGTACTTGATACACCTTGTGTTCTTTCCAAATAGACAACTTTGCAATATTCATTCAGATAATCAAATTTACCCTTCCAGTCAGAGCCAACCGTAAAAATGTCAACATCATACTTTTTGATGTCATCTATTTTTTGCCCTTCATATTCCTCAACAATAATTTCATCAGCCAATCCTGTGGACTTTACTCCATCTATTCTCTCCATCAAAGATTGCTGTACATTAATCTTTCCTCGAGTTTTATCAAAATCATCAGCTGTGACACCAACAATAAGATAATCACCCAATGCTTTTGCTCTTTCAAGAAGTCTAATATGTCCTCTATGCAACATATCGTATGTTCCATAGGTAATTACTTTGACCACTGTTTCTCCCCCTTTCGTTTATTTTATCCAAGCCTATAATACCAACGCTCGTCTGTTTCTCTTACCAGTTCTCCACTACATTTTTCCATCACACGTTTTGATGCGTAATTATATTTTTTCACAGTAGCCAAAAGCTCCGGACAATTTCCAGATTTTGCAATATCAATAAGTGACTTTAACAGTATTGTTCCATATCCATGTCCGCGATACTGTCTTGAAATCGCATATCCAATATTACCGCCTGCTTCTCGTGAGGTTTCTGTAAGTTTCCAACGTATTTTTCCAATACCTACAGGTTCTCCATCAATATACAGCCAATAAATACTTTGTGGCACATACCCAGCCGGAAGCAACCTTCCATTTGCATACTCATACTGCAATTTGCACCATTCCGGGAATTCCTCATATGGCATATCTTTCACATCATTTGTAAAATCATTTTCTCTTCTATCAATGCCCTGTAGCATATCATAAATCGTTTGATTTTCATTTGGAGCAATGGGGCGTAGTACCCCCCCCCGTTCAGTTTCGTAATCAAGTTTTTTCCCTTTCTGACTGTTATATGATTTAAATTCTTCATAGTGATACTTGTCTCTCAAAACTTCCATATATGACTTTGATACATCAAAATCAATGCCGCTATGCATCGCCATTCCCTTTTCAAACATTCGCCAGTTACCATATGTTTTCGTCAGGACTTCGTCAGCAGCTATCGGAACCGTAACATTTAAGAATTCAAATGGAGCATTCGTACAATTCAAGACCCATTCTTTCTTCCAGTAATTTCGTCGATTATTATTGAATAGAAAGCTAACCAGACCTATTTCATTGCTCGATTCAATACTGACTTTTCTAAATATGTCATTTCTCTTTTTATCAATATTTTTTGGACCTGCAATCTTATAAATAGCATTCGAAACATAGTGCTTTATTTTTGCTTTTCCAGTAGCATTCGTCTTAAAGGCACTTCCATAAACTCTTCTGATAAATTGCTGTTGCTTTTCCTGCTTTTGCAATACTTCATCTGATCCAACCCCATCAATCGGAAAAATATCAATAAAAATCCCCTGATTAAATGTATTATGATCGTCAACATATCTCAAATCGATTGCTGTTGTTGCACTGTTTCTAATTTGAACATAGTCTATATTTCGACCTGGATCTGTCAAAGGTGTTTGCAAAAAAAATGGTGCTTCCAACTCATTTTTTGCCAACTGCACAAAGCGATCATAATCAGGGCGAAGCATTCCTACATCAATATCATCATCCCAAGGAATAAATCCTTTATGCCGAATTGCTCCTAACAGACTGCCGCCCACTAATTGGTATGACAAGCCATGCTTATTACAAATATCTATAAATTTTTCAAGTAGCTGCAGCTCTGCGAACCACACTTGTTTCATTTCAATTCCTATATATGTATCGCACCTAACTTCCGGCTGCAGGAATTGTTCTTTATATTTCTCACATAACATCATCCAATACCCCTATTTTCTTAAAGAAGCTCTACTGAAATATCGCCATTAAAATATTTCTTCAATATCTCACTGTCTTTATATTCCAGATAAGATCTATCTGGATCGTAAAAAACAATAAAATCATGATGTGTTCCGCGCTTTTCAAGCGGCGGTAGTTCCATATAATCCCCATATTGTTGCCGCAAACACGTATCATTTCCTTTAGGGATATTCAAGTCTATAAATTCATAGCTATGTGAAACTGTTTGCTGTACATCTGTTTTCTTATAGAAATGAATTCCCTGTTTCGCATAGGATGGCAACGCTACAGTATCCACATATTCTGTTTTTGTACCAGAATATTTTGTATTATTTTTTTCATACATTCGCCAAACAGATTCAATCGGAAACATTTTTAGCCCACTGATAATCAATCTCTTTATTCCACTAAAGTTTTCTTTTCGATTCCAATTATTCAATGCAAGAAAAAGCATACTAGATTTTGCCAACTGCACTTTTCTTTTTATACCAGTTGGAACATTATCAAATGGATATAACTCAATAAAAATACCACCACCAGGCGCATTTTGCTCATATTCATCAACAATAATTCCGGTCGTATCATTATTGCGAATTCGCAGTAACGAACTAAATACATTGTTTTTTAATACACCATATTCGATTTTATAGTTGCTCGGAAGCTCTCTTATCGACACTTTTCTAAATTTATCAAAGTCACTTCGTAGCATACCGATATCCAGATCATCATCCCATGGAATAAATCCATTATGACGAACTGCACCAATTGCACTTCCTCCAATCAGGAAATAATTCAAACCATATTTTTCGCATACATTGCAAAACCATGTCGCCATTTCCAGTTCACATAACCAAACTTTTTTTCTTGTAACTGAAACCTGATATCCGTCTCTGATTTCAGTTCTAAGATAATCTTCTTTATTCATTATTCTTTTCTCCTACTAATCCCTTGAGTTTTCCTGTTTTGTACATCTTCAGCAACAAAAGCGCATTTACTAACACAAAAATTATCATAAGAGTCCATCTAACAACCAAGAGATCCAACAATACATAGCAAACTGCCAGTACTGCAAACAGCAGAACTGCTAAAACCGCAATGATTTTTGTATCAAACTGTTGAAATCCGATCAGTTTCTTTGCCATCAGGTAGTGGAATAAGAAGTAGCAGATATAGCAAAACAAAGTTGTATAAGCACCAGCAATATACCCAAACCGTTTAATAAAGAAGTAGTTCAGAATAATATTCAGTACAGCAATACATGATGTTGCAAATGCAATATTCCAAGTTTTCTTCAAATAATACTCCGTTGTCGATGGAAGTAAGTACAAAAATGTAAAGAAGGTACATGCTAACAACGGCAATACAACTATTCTCGACTCGTAATATTCTTTTCCTCCAAGAATAAGTACTACCTCTGGGGCCACAAGCATTACTGCTACAATCACACACCACATGGCGTACATATAAATCGTAGATACTTCTTTAATTTGCTTGAATTCCTTTTTGTCGGCCCTTTCGTAATACCATGGTCCATAAACTGTATCTAGTGAATTAACCAGTATTTGTATTATGGTATTAATATTAAACGCAAAACTATAGATACCAGCTTCTGCAACGCCAACCATATTGTTAATCATGATTCTATCAAACTGTGAAAGAACAATTTGAGATAATCCATGTGGAACAATCGGCAGGCTATACTTAACGCCAAACTTCCAGAATGTCTTATTATATTTAGGTTTCTCTGAAGAAAACAGCTTAAACAAAATATAGACGCATATTAAAACAAGTGGCGCAACACACCCTGCTATTCTTGCTGCATATCTTTTGCTGCTGAGTACCGTTGTCATCAAAATCAATGATATCAGCACATTTGCTATAGTGTTGAAAAATGCAATTTTCAAAAAAGAAGTGTATTTATAATCTATGCTAAGATCCGCATTATAAAACTGAAGTAACGCACTGCAATAGCTATGAATCATCAGTAGATCCAATGTCAGAAGATTTAAACCCGTCACCTGTGTAACCGAGCCTGAAAACAAATTCACAATCAATAATGCAACCGCCAGCATTATCATAGGAACAATCTCAATTGATGATACATATTTTCTATAATCATTTTTGAACTCATATCTTGCATTTTTCAAGCTACTATGAAGTGTCACTCCTATCAAGATGACAAATATTCCCTCATAGGACATATATATGTTAAACAGGCCATAATCTGTTTTATTCATCAGTCTGGCAAATATGGGCAATGTAATTAGATTGATTCCCTTTAATAAATAATTTCCAATCGTGTACCCCATGCCAGCTTGGAGTACTTTGTTTGTTTTAATTTTTGATTTCATACTTTTCTTCATTAATATAATTCACTTTTCTTATTATATTTGCTAACACCATTTTTAATCCCGCAAAATATAAAGCACCATACAATCCATTCAAATGAAAGATCTTGTGTCAAAATTGTTGAAAACGCTGCAGCAACAACAAAAATCTTCAACCACCTATTGGATGCTAGCCTAGAAAACATTTTGCTGTATCCAACTAAAGCGTATCCCTCAATAACTATTCCATAAAGCATCATCCAATTTAATGGCGTAAACGTTGCATTGTACGAATCTTCGATTCCTCTTGCAGCTACACCTAACAATGGATTTTGAAATATTTTTGAAAGCGCATAACTAATAGCATTGGTTCGGTCGTAATAACTTCCACTTGTTTTAGTTGATGAGAATTTCATAAACACTCTGCTTCCGATTATGCCTTTATCTATTAGAACGACAAAAATTATCGCAATTACTGATAGCAGCGCAAGAAATCCTATTTTTCTATATATTTTATCTCTATTTCCAGAGCCTAATATCACAAAAAATCCGTACGCAAAAAACACCAAAACGATACTAATATATCCATTTGTAGACAATGTCGTAATCACAGCAACCGTCAACACAAGAACTCTAAATACATTTATTTTTTTGTTTGAAAAGAGTTCTATTAACAAGGCTATATTTAGATAAAATTGAAAAATACCGGGTTCATAGAAAATACCAAAGTTTCTGAAATAATCCTGCATACCAACTGGCACAACAGAGAGCCACAAATTAACAAATAAAACACTATGATTTCTCCAAAGATGTCGCGGAAATGCCCCAAATGCTCCAGGGGCAACTTTATACAGAAAATATACAGCAATCGAAAATAACGCTATTGCCATTATGCAGTCTGTATACTTTTTCAAAAAATCTTCGTAAGAAAAACTTTGTATTACAAGATACGAAGAAATAACTATTACAACAGTACGAATATCAATTGATGCAAACGACCGGTTCACCACCATTGAAAACATAATGAATGATAAGATGATCAGACAGTTCAAAATCTGACTTTTAGCTAATGGCTTTATATTGAATAAATATATTAAAACAGACAGCGTTAGCAGTAGTACGCTTGAAACCATTCCACTATAGCTTTCAAACATATACATTGATGCGCAAAACAGGCAACCAAAAAAAAGCAAATATGTGATTTTTTCTCTAAACAATCCTAATTTAATTTTCATAGCATTTCCTTTCAGAAATACAGTTTGCAATACTGTTTTTTAAATTCATTTATCGACAATTTATTTTTATACGCATTTGCTTTTTCATCATATGTATAATTTGTCCGTTGTATTGCCATATTTAATACTTTTTTAAGGGCTTCAATATTTTCACTTTCAAACGTATATCCGAGATGATTCTTTTCGACTATATCTCCTAGACTGCCGTGGTTTGCTGCAATAATCATCTTTCCTTTAGCCACACCTTCACCTAAAGGACCACTGGCTCCATTAAAAGTTTTCCGATAAGGAAGTACAATTGCATCTACAGCCTGAATTGCCATTTCAAACTCTTCATCAGTCAAAAAACTGAGATGCAGTTTCACTCGGTCTCTATATGGTCTTGCCAGTTCTTCAATTTTCTCACGCTTTATAGCATCCTCTGCTCCAGCAATAAGTAACTCAAAATCTCCAGTTACGCTTCGCAATGCCTTAAGTAAAATGTCCAGTCCCTTATCATAGCGTGTTCCACCAATGCATCCCAGTACAAAGGCATTCTCACTTAGGCCATAATATTTCCGTGCTCCTGCTTTATCAATATCATATCCAGTAGAAAAATGCGGATACTCAATATGCACAACATTTTCAATTCCTGCATCTTTAACTTCATTAAAAATAGCATCAGTATGTACAACACCAACGCTTGACAAGTGCATGATTCTCTTAAGGCTTACAATTCCAATCTTTCCCTTTTTGAGTGCATGAATTGTATTGACAACCTTGTGTTTCTTTTTTAGTCCTTCTAGTCCTAACCCAAAATACTTATAAAACACATCTCCGTACAGGAAATGAACCACATCTGGCTTTTCTGTTTTTATAATGCCTTTGACTTCTTTTGTCCACTTATAATATTCCAGCAGTTTCTTGTTAAAAAAATCTGTTTTCCGGAATACATACTGTTTCGCATTAAGCCCTTCTATTTTTTCAGGAAGAACAAGAACGTTTTCCTTTCCAGGAATGTCCATCAACGCTTTCAGATATGTTTGATGATGTCCCCCTGTTTCTATATCTACATATAATACTTTCACTTATTTTTCCTCTACTTACTGTTTCTTTTCCTTAAAAAAGCTTTCAAGCACTTGAATATGATTCTTTGCAATTTGATCAATCGTATTTGTTTGCATTTTATTGATGTTAGTAAGGCTCATTTGTCTGCATAGTTCTTCATTATCCCTTAACGTTAAGATCTTGTTTACCAACGCCTCTGTATCATCAACATCAATAATGTAACCGTTTTCTCC